>OJOF01000028.1_pt1 | contig 109059 bp, 98 predicted proteins | sample 1598181 | NCBI WGS metagenome assembly OJOF01 (sample SAMN01915226, study PRJEB22387) | human gut metagenome | isolation source: stool | host: Homo sapiens | place: USA
CCGTTGCCCGCCAACACGGTGCATCTGATGTTTGCCGCTGCAGATGGCGGTGAGACCGAGCGCCGTGTGGTCGAGTTTGGCCCACAGGCCGATTGGGGCGAACAAACCTTCACGTTTGAGCCCGTCACGGGGGCGCGGCAGGTCACGTTCCTCTTCCTGCCCGGCACGCAGTTTGACTTTGATTCCTTTACATTTATTTGAGGCAACTACCTATGAACCACGAAATTTATGCGGACCATGCCGCCACCGCGCCCATTGAGCCGCTGGCGCTGGAGGCCATGTATACCGCTTACCAAGAGTACGCGAACCCCGCCGCACTCTACCGCAGCGCCCTGCACACCAAGCAGACCGTGGAAAAAGCACGGCTGACCGTGGCGGAAAATCTGGGCTGCACCCCCGACCATATATTTTTCACCTCCGGCGGCAGCGAGAGCAACACCTGGGCCATCCGTGGTACGGTGCCGCAGGGCGGCCATGTGGTCACAACGCCCATCGAGCACCACTCGGTTCTGAACGCCTGCGCGTCAATCCGGGACGACGGCGGCCGCATGACAACGCTGGAGGTTGACGGGTTCGGCCGCGTTGTACCTGAGAGCTTGACCCGCGCCCTGGCGGCCCACCCCAACCTGGTCAGCTTGCAGTACGCCAACAACGAGGTAGGCGTTGTACAGAACATCCCCGCGCTGGCAGCGCTCTGCCGTGAGGCGGATGTGCTGCTGCACGTTGACGCTGTGCAGGCTGCGGGACACCTGGCCATCCCGCTGGACGGCATCGATTTTCTGTCGGCGTCGGCCCACAAGTTCGGCGGGCCGAAGGGCATCGGCTTCTTGTATGTGCGCGAGCCTCGCAAACTGCGCCCGCTGATTTACGGCGGCAGTCAACAGTACGGCCTGCGCCCCGGCACTGAGCCCGCAGCGCTGATTGCGGGCTTGGCCGCAGCGTTCAAGGTCACCTGCGCCGAGCGCCGCCAGCGCACTGCCAAAAAGCGTGCCCTGGCCGAGGAGTTTTGGCAGACGCTGCATGCTGCCCGGCCCGAAGCACGGCTGCACACCCCTGCGGACGGCCTGCCGGGCCTGCTGAGCGTTGGCCTACCCGGCCGCAGCGGCCAGCGGCTGACCTACCAGCTGGATGTAGCAGGGGGCAGTGTCTCCCCCGGCGCAGCGTGCGACAACCGCGGCGTGCAGGAACCCTCCCACGTTTTGATGGCTCTGGGCGGCACTGCGGCCGAGGATGCGCTGTCGACCTTACGTTTCAGCTTCGGCAGTGCGAACCGCCCCGGCGACGGCAAAGAAGCTGCGGAACGGCTGATAAAAATTCTGGAACACCAATAATTTTATTCACAGATATAGGAGGTTTTACCATGGCATTTACCAAGTGCTGGCTGGCATACCCGGAGATTAGGGGCTGCCATTGCGACGCGATTTCTCTGCATACCGAGCTGACGGGCGAAACCATCGACCGCGCCAAGGCAGAACTGGCCGAGGGCTTCAAGGGCCTGTACGGCGCAGCGCTGACCGAGGGCGACGACATCACCCTGGCGCTGGACATGGCCTTGGACCCTGAGGGTTACCGCTTGAAGGCCGCCGACGGCCATTGCACCATCGAGGGCGGCAGCGAAGTAGGCGTTTTGTACGGCGTTTTTGCACTGCTGCGCAATCTGCAGACTGCAGGCAAGGCGTGGGCGCAGTTCACCGCCGATGAGGAGAAGGCACCATCCAACCGCCTGCGCATGCTGAACCACTGGGACAACATGGACGGCAGCATTGAGCGCGGCTACTCCGGCGATTCCTTCTTTTTCAAAGATTCCGAAATTCTAATCGATGTACCGCGTTTGACGGCTTACGCCCGTATGCTCGCGTCCGTGGGCATCAACGGCATCACAATCAATAACGTCAACGTCAAGGACGCCGCCAGCTGGCTCATCACCGACCGCTACTTCGGCGCCCTGCAGGAGTATCTGAAAATCTTCACCCCCTACGGCGTCAAGCTGTATCTGAGCATCAACTTTGCCGCCCCGATGGAGCTGGGCGGCATGGACTCCGCCGACCCCTGTGACCCCGCCGTGGCCAAGTGGTGGGCGGATAAGGCCCAGGAGGTCTGGGCAAACCTGCCCGGCCTGGGTGGTTTTCTGGTAAAGGCCGACTCCGAGGGCCGCCCCGGCCCCTTCACCTACGGCCGCAACCAGGCCGACGGCGCAAACATGCTGGCCGATGCCGTGGCCCCCTGCGGCGGTCACATTGTCTGGCGTTGTTTCGTCTACAACTGCCAGCAGGATTGGCGCAATACCAAGATTGATCGCGCCCGCGCAGGCTACGACTATTTTATGCCGCTGGACGGCACCTTCCGCGACAACGTCACGCTGCAAATCAAGAACGGCCCCATGGACTTCCAGGTGCGCGAACCGGTCTCCCCGCTGATTGGCGGCCTGCAGCACACCCACATTGCCGTGGAGTTCCAAATTGCGCAGGAGTACACGGGCCAGCAGCGCCACGTCTGCTACTTGATGCCCTGGTTCCGCCAAATTTTGGACTTCGACATGCACACCCGCCCGAACGGCGACGCCCATGTGCGTGCGCTGATCCAAGGCGCGGGCAACGGAATGGTGGCCGTGACCAACACCGGCAACGATGAAAACTGGACCGGTCACGATCTGGCCGCTGCGAACCTCTACGGATTCGGCCGCTTGAGCTATGACACCACGCTGGACCCCGCCGTGATTGCCGGCGAGTGGCTGCGGCTGACCTTCGGCAACAATGAGCCTGTGGAAAAGACGCTGCACCGCATTTTGATGCAGTCCTGGCCCACCTATGAGAAATACAACGCCCCCCTGGGCGTGGGCTGGATGGTCAACCCCAACTACCACTACGGCCCCAACGTTGACGGTTATGAGTACAGCCGCTGGGGCTGCTACCACCGCGCCTCCTTCGACGGCATTGGCATTGACCGCTCGCCCACGGGCAGCGATTACTGCCACCAGTACGCCCCCGAACTGGCCGAAATGTACGCCAATGTGGAGACCTGCCCCGAAGAGCTGCTGCTCTTCTTCCACCACATGCCGTACAACTATGTGCTCAAGAGCGGCAAAACGATCCTGCAGCACATCTACGACACCCACTTTGAGGGTGCCGAGGACGCCGCGCGGTTCTACGACGAGGTTGTGACGCTGAAGCCTTACCTGGATCCTGCCGTGTACGCCCGCCTGGAGGCACGCTTTGCCCACCAGAAGGAGCACGCCTGTGAGTGGCGCGACGTTATCAACACCTACTTCTACCGCAAAACGGGCATCGGCGATGCCCACGGCCGCAAAATTTACGAATAATTAAAAAGTGCGCCGCCGCGTGGAACTTTCACGCGGCGGCGCTTTTTTATCCGTGGGAGGCCATCTGGCGGTACTCGGTAGGAGTATAGCCTATCTGCGCCTTGAACAGACGGTTGAAGGTTGCGATCGAGTTGAAGCCCGACCGCATAGCAATCTCGGTGATGGGGATCGTATCGTCCACCAGCAGTGCTTTGGCATAGATGATGCGGCGCGCCACCAGGTAATTGTGGCAGGTCATGCCCGTGTTTTCCTTGAACAGGCGCGAAAAATGGTAGACACTAAACCCCGCGCGGGAGGCCAGATCCTCGACCGAGAGACGCTCGGTGCAGTGGTTGTTGATGTAGGCGCACAGCTCTGCAAAGCGGCGCATGTGGTCCTGCTGCTTGGGGTAATCCAGCACCTGCTCGCTGTTCTGGCGGTGCTCATACCGCCCGAAGATCGAGAAAAAGTGCAGCATCAAGGCCATGATCTCGCTCTCACGGCAGACGTTCGTGCTGAAATACTCGCCCTCTATCTGCGCCAGCACCGCAAACAGCTGGTCGGCCAGTTCGGGGTCCTCCTGCCGGGTGACAAGGCGGAAGGGATAGAACGTGTTGAACAACTCGGCCATATCCTGTATCTGATGAAAGTACGATACGCTGTAATTCATGATGTATCGCTCCCCCGTTTTGGGTGCGCGAATGCTGTGCAGCTCGCCCGATGCGATAATCAGCACATCATGGGGCTGCAGCGTCACGGTCTTGCCCGCAATCGTAACCGTGTAGGTACCCTCGATGGGGGAGATGATCTCGCCAGGGGCATGCCAGTGCAGTGGGAAATCGGCGTCCTCCATGTTGTGGTAAAAGCGGATCGCCGTTGAAAAGCGGAAATCGACAGTTTCAGTCGTGCCGTCCAGATTCTCTATTTTGCCGGGGCTCACACTGCCGTATTTTTTGAGCAGTTCTACTTCCATAGTTTGTTTTCCTCGTGGCCTGCTGCCGTAAAAAGGTCGTTTCTTTTATTGTATCGCGGTTTTCCGCCCCAGTCAACAGGTACGGGGATAGAGTTTCCCCGCTAGAGTTTTATAATAAACGCAAAGCTCCAAAAACAGAGCTGTAGCACAAAAAGTACAAATATTGTCTATCAACATTCTTGGCATCAAGCATTCGGGAAAAACCGAAGTATCAATTACACCTGATACGGTGCTGTCCGGGGAAATAACGATTTTAGCGTTGGGCGAATACAAAGCGCTGCAAAAGTGCTTCCGAATCTGAACGGACGGTGAGGGTATGTGGAAGATGTAGTTTTGATCGCTGGGACAGCGTTAATGTTCCTGTTCGGCTGGTTTTTGATGAAGCGGCTGGATCGCTTTCTGGATGAAAATCAGAAGCGAATCGAGGAAGCGCCCGAACAACAGCAGCCTGAGCAGTGCGTGCATCTGGCCGGAAATATTTCTCCTGACGAACTTGAGGAAACGCTTTCCCGGTTTCGCAGCAGTCATGCCCATGTAGAAATCGTGATCTATGATTCAGAGCAAATTTCATTTCCGGACAACGAATCCGATTGGGCGCAGTTGAAACCTTCACATCTTGGTGCTATAATATCGTTTAAGAGGGGTGGTGAAAATGTGCAAAACAAAGGAAGCGAACTTCCAAAAGAGCATATTCTTGTGTGCCTGTCCTCGTCTCCATCCAATGAACGCATCCGATTGGCGACAGCCGCCGAAGTCTTGGGCTTGGGTTTACGCTCTGCCAAGCCATCATTCATCTGCTTCCGTTTTACATGATCGGCTATGGTGTGATATGCTGCTTTGTAGAGGGACTTCGTACTGACAGTCTCTATCTGATGCCAGGTGTCTGCGTGTCGCAGGTGTTGTCTGGCTGCCTGATTCTATCGGGCATTTTACTCGTAGGTATTATTCGCAGAAGGCAGGATATACAGGTATGAAACTAATTTGTTCTTTATTTATCACATTCTTAAAAATCGGTGCGTTCACCTTTGGCGGCGGATACGCCATGATTGCGCTGCTTGAAAATGAGTTCGTTGAAAAGAAAAAATGGCTTGAAAAAAGCGAGTTTCTGGACATGGTTGCGGTAGCCGAATCCACGCCAGGACCAGTCGCCATCAACAGTGCGACTTACATTGGTTACAAAATTGCAGGATTTGCGGGTGCAACCATGTCCACACTTGCTGTCAGCATTCCATCTTTCTTTGTAATTTATGGTATCTCGCTGTTCTTTGATCAGTTTCTCAGTTTGCGCTGGGTTTCCTGCGCATTCCGCGGGATTCAGGTATGTGTGATCTATCTGATCCTTACCGCAGGGCTGAAAATGCTTAAAAGTATTGACAAAAATACACTAAACTTGACGATTCTCACGTTGGTCGTGGCTTCCATGCTCTGCTGCTCGATCACAGCAGTTTCGTTTTCCTCTGTGTTTTACATCCTGATCTGCGGCGCGGTCGGGCTTGTTGTTTTCTTTCTGCGAAAAATCCGGAAAGGAGATGGGAAAACGTCATGATATACCTGCGTCTCTTTCTGAACTTTTTGATGATCGGTGCCTTGTCTTTCGGCGGCGGCTATGGAATGGTTTCGCTGGTACGCGAAACGGTGCTTTCCAACGGCTGGCTGACAGAGAACGAGTTTCTGAATTTTATTGCCGTATCTGAATCCACACCGGGACCCCTTGCCGTGAATATGGCAACCTTTATCGGCTCAACACTGGGCGGAATCCTCGGTTCATTTGTTGCAACGCTGGGTGTGGTGTTGCCGTCATTTTTGATTATTCTCTTAATTGCATCCGCACTAAAGAATCTGATGAAATATGCACCCGTCAACGCCTTTTTATCGGGAGTTCGTCCGTGCGTTGTAGCGATGATCCTTGCGACCGCGCTCAGCATGGCGCTGTCTACGCTGTTTGGCTTCACAGATTTACAGGCCGGATTTGCGCCCGATTTGCGCTCTATCGCAGTATTTGCCATGCTCGGAGCAACGCATCTGATTTGTAAAAAAATCAGAAAAACAGCTCCATCGCCAATTCTGATGATCCTGTTTTCAGCAGGCCTCGGAATCTTGTTTTGGTGCATATTCTAGCATGGCGATTGATTTTATTTCCAACTTCAATAGCAATTCCTGCTGAACCGCGCTTATTTCATTGCGTATAATTTCGAGCGACATCACCCTTCATTCATGATGCCGCTCCGCACTTCGGCCATACCATTCTGCCACAAATGAGCTGACCATCGTTGTAATAGCGAGGACTTGAAAGTCCTCGCTATTAGCATACATCCTCTTTGACAGCATGGTTGCGGATGAATTACAGAAACAATTATCGCCAGAGGCTGCTTCTTCCGGCTTCTATCCGATGGTTATGCAGGCGCCGCTGCAAAATGTGGAGAGCGTTACCTCCCGCCCAGCGTGCCCCCTGTTTCCTAACGGTTCCGTCGTTGTCCGCTTTCGGATAAGTGATGTGTTCCTCACAAAAGCCTCTGCATTTGCCGAAATCATGGATAAACGAAATCCTAGCATCGCAGAAAAGATTCGGAACGACTTCTCACCAATTTGGGAGAGTGAACTTGGCATGCCTTGCGCCCACGCTCGGAAGGACTACCGTGCGCTCATGCCCACGTTGGAGCATCTGGCGGAGCTCGGCGATTTCCGCATTGAGGACCATCTTCTCAAGGACACTTGATGCCGCTACCTTGAGAACATCTGCCTCAAAAAACAACAAAGCGGCACTCAACTTGTTACAGTCAAACGCCACTATCGTTTCTATCGTTATAATATGCCGATTATTGCAACGATTAAGCTGCCTTCACTGATTTATCAGAACAATCGCCAGCAGTCATTCTGACAGTCTGTACCTAACCGCAGGACCGAAACCGGGTTTAATAATCTTATTCATCGCAGAAAGGTTTCCCCCTCCAATCCCTGCAAAAAAACAATGACCCAACACGTATTTACTAAATGGAAAGGAAAATCACAATGTCTTTTGCAAAAACCTTTGGGCAGCGTCATGTACTCCGTTTTTTGAGCAGTCATATTGATCTTTCCGGCTGCCGTATTACCGCAGCTTCTCCCGCCGGTCTGCGGGTGACCGATGGCGTACACAAGCTCTGCCTGAAAAGCACAGACGGCTGCATTCAGCGTGAAGATGATCCGAACAGTGTAGCGCCGGAGATCATTGAAGTCTACGGGAGCACAGCGCGCCGAACCGCTGTGACTAAACGCGGGGAATTGAGCCGGATGCCCCGCAGGCTTACGTTGCAGCAAACTGTGGAATTGCCGGAAAGCCTCTTGCGTCACTTTCTCTCGCACCCGCAGCTCTCCGATGTTGATGTGCGCCGCCTTGTGGATACCGGAAGTGTGGATGAGGACGCTTACACGAGTATGCTCCTATGGTTTCTTGCGGCAGGCGGTGATGGGCATCGGCTCATTTTCGGCGGCTGTGACGAAGTAGGCGCCTATATGGAGTTGACCCTCTGGCACAACACCGCTCATGCTGAATCCTTCCAGTTCTATCTCAGCGATTACCCCGGTCCCGGCTATGCAGAATAAAAGGAGTTTGCTTATGAACACAGAAAAATTAGGGCAAATCCAGCTGCCCGCCCCGGAGGACTTCGATCCTCACCCCCGTCTGCTGCTCAATGGACGCGGCATTCACGCCGGCGAGACCTTCCATGCGCTCTTTCCGGATGGATGGCGGGAGATCACCATAGAAATGAGCTGGGAACCGGAGGGGCCCGGCTGCTGGTACATCTCCACCCCCGGTTTTACCCACATCTGTCCCATCGGTCTGTTCGTAAAGGAATAGGCCGAGACACAACATCTATAAAATACGCCGCGAATAAATACTATATATTGTGTTTCTTGCTTGACACGAGCTATATCCTGTGGTACAATGCCCCTGTAAATGAGTTTTGCGCAATTTCCCTTATCGGGGCATGGACTTAGATCCGTGTGTGGAGCGATCCACCTGCGCACGCTGTCAGGTTTGTACGCAAGTGTCAGTAGGACGACTGTACCCTTATTGGGTATCTGCCGCTTTACTGGCACTTTTTATATATAAGTATTGCCCTCGCGGCAGAAAGGAGTTGTATGGCAGAAGTCCATGTTTTCGGTCGGGTGACCAATGACCTTCAGCTGAAAATGAGTCACAGGCAAGTCCCCTATGTGTCCTTCGGTCTGGTCGAATGGATCGGGCGCAGGGATACCGGTCACAGACAGTATTTTGAGGTCTGGGCATGGGGAACGGCTGCATTGTCGCTGGCGGATGCAGGAATCCACAAGGATTCCCGCATCTGGGTCCAAGGCTTTTTGGAGCTGGTGGACTGTACCAGAAACGGCGGAAGCGAAAAGGGCAAGCGGCTGAAGCTCAGCCTGACGGGATGGAAGACAAAGCCTCCCCGTACAGCGCAGAGCCCCGCACGAAAGCAAAGCCCCGGCGCTGCCCAGCCGCCGCTGCCTCCTGTGGAGGTCGTGGACGGAGATCGGGAACGCCTGCCGGAATAAGCGTATTCCGGCAAAGTGAAAAAGAGGAACCGCGTGATGTGTTTTAAGAGATTCTGGACACATACGCGGTTCCTCTTTTTTTGTTTTCCAGATTATTTTTGAAAGGTGGCAACTGAAATGAAAAAAGAATCTCCCCTTTGGAGCAGTATCTCGCTTCTCATCGGTATCGTGATCGCCATTCTCGCACTCATCCGCGGACGGATGCTTCTCCCCCTGCTGCTGGCGGTGTTTGCCCTTTGGCTGCTGTGGTGGCTCTTGACGCAGGCTCTTCCGCTCTGGCGCAACAACCGTGCCTACCGCGCAAAAGAGGCTCGGCTCCGCGAGCAGACTGCGGCGGCAAATGGCGGCGGTCAATTGGCAGACGCGCTGCTGTGCCATGTAAACTACCGGATCACCGCCATGCTCCGCGCCGCATATCCCAACGCCCGTTGGGAGTGGCTGGCGGACAAGCCCTCCCGCTTTGCGGTGGAGGGCGGCACGGCCCGTATCCGCGTCTATGGTATTCCGGATTTTGATTACGCCGATGTGAAGCTGGATCAGAAGGCAAATCTGGACTGTTCGCTTGTCAAGCTCTCTCCGCTGGTGACTGGGGCATCGGACACACAGCCGCCAAACCGGCAGCCGGTAAACCCCCGCGTCTGGTTTGAGACACGGGGCCGCGCCGTATTGGAGGCGCTGGTCACCGATCTGAACTCCAGAGGCCACAGCAGCCTGACCGTGCAGGAAAACGGTGAGGTTTTTGTGCAGGCCAAGGAAAACGAAGCGGAACCGGCAAAGGAAACCTTTCTGGACTTTCCCGAAAAGGTCTACTGGCCGCAGCTGGTCAAGGTTTTGGAGGAAGAAGGCTACGCTGCCGACGCAAGAGACGCGGATATCCTCGTCTCATGGTGAGCGGCAGAGAAAGGATGTGGAACAGCAATGAAAACCGGACTTACCATTCAGCAGATGGCGCAGGAGCTGCTGCGTCAGAGCAAGGCCAAGCAGGACTACCTGGTGAACACCGGAAGCCTGTCCCTCTCGGTCACCTCGGACGCGCCGCAGCTCCGTGTCACGGAGAATGGGCTGGATAAGATCGCGCCCCTGGATATTCGCCAGACGGCGCACCGCCAGCTTGGAACCTATCTCGGCATTCCGCAGAAGTATTATGAGCTGATGCGCACGGATGCGCCGGAGCTTTTGGCCTATAACGCCAACTACTGGTTCTCCCAGAAAAATGAGCTTCGGACGCTCCGCACGATGGATGGCTGCGCCCGCGCGTTTCTCAGCAACCGCTACCGCCGCATTGACAATCTGGACATTGCCAGTGTAACGCTGCCCGTCATTGGGGAGCTGCCGGAGGCACGGTTCGTCAGCACGCAGATCACCGACGATTTCATGTATATCAAGGTGGTCAATCCCCGCTTGCAGGCGGATGTTGTCCCGGGCGATGTGGTACAGGCCGGCGTCATCATCTCCAACAGTGAGACAGGGCTGGGCTCCGTTACCATCCAGCCGCTGATCTACCGTCTGGTGTGCTCCAATGGCATGGCGATCAACGACGCCAAAACCCGCCGCAATCATGTGGGGCGCGCCGCGACCAGCGAGGAGGACTTTTCCATCTATTCCAGTGAAACACTGCTGGCAGACGACCATGCCTTTGTACTGAAAATCAAGGACACCGTCCGCGCCGCCATCTCTGAGGCAAGGTTTGCCCAGGTAGTGAGCCGGATGCGGGAGAGTACGGAGGCCATGCTGGATACCAAGCAGCTCCCTGCCATTGTCAAGCTGGCTTCCTCCAGCTTTGGCATTACGGAGGACGAGAGCAACGGCGTTCTGGAGCATCTGATCACCGGCGGCGATTTTTCCCTCTACGGGCTTGCCAATGCCGTGACCCGCTTCAGTCAGGATGTGGAGAGCTATGACCGGGCAACGAAGCTGGAGGAGATCGGGTACAGCGTCATGACGATGTCGCCCGCCCTGTTCCGGCAGATGAATCAAACGGAACTGCTGGCCGCCTGAGCGGTCGGAACAATTTTAAGGAGGATACGATTATGTACGAACAGACCAACACCATGATGGAGACCAAGACCTCTTTCCAGATCCCGCAGCTTCTTGACGGAGACAACTTCACCAGTGAAGACCTTGCGGACGATATGGAGGGCCTGCGCCTGAGCTTCACCCGCATCAAGATCCCCGGCGGCGGTCATCTGCAGTTTGAGATCCCGTCCGGAAACCCGGATGTGCCGGACTATGCGCCTTATCTGGAGGGTGTCATTCTCTACAGCCACAACTCCAACGCCTACTGGCCGGAGGGCAGCGAGTACGATGATGACCAGCCGCCCCTGTGCCAGTCCTTCGATGGAAAGGTCGGCTACGGTGAGCCCGGCGGCACCTGTGCGGACTGCGTTCTCAACCAGTTTGGCAGCGACGGGAACAACAAGGGGAAGGCATGCAAGAACATGAGAATGCTCTACCTGCTGCGCAGCGGTGAGTATATGCCCATCCAGATCGCGCTGCCGCCTACCAGTCTGATGCCCTATACCCGCTTCGTCAATGAAGCGTTCCTCTCCCGCCGCCGCAAGGTTTGTACCGGCGTGGTGCGGATCGGGCTGAAGAAGGCCGTCAGCGGCAGCCACGAATACTGCGTCGCCACCTTTACCAAGATCGCCGATTTCGCCGGGGAAGACCTGGCGCATATCCGCGCTTACGCGGATGGCTTTGTGGCACAGATCAAGGACATCAACGCGCAGAGAGCGCAGGCAGGCGCCGCAGCCTCCAATATTATCGGAGACGGCGATGCCTCGCACCTGGAATTGCCTGACAACGGCGCGCACTTTGCGTTAGGGGCGGTCATTGATGGAGAACGGGAAGAACTTCCCGCCTGATACGATCCCCCGCATTGAGGAAGAAAAACGGGAAACAGGGCCTCCGCCGGAGGCCCCTGTTCCCGTCCCTTTGACCGAAGCGCAGCGCCGCTTTGCCGCTCAGTACCACGCCCTGATCTATGGATTTCTTCTGGAAAAGAAGCTGGAGATCCGGGAGTATTACGATATTGCGGCAATCGGCTATCTTCACGCTGTCCAACGCTATTTTACCGAAAAGAGTCTGCACAGATACCGTTTCTCTACGATTGCGTGGCACTCCATGAACAGCAGCCTGAATACCTTCCGGCGTCAGGAGCAGCGGCGGCAAAGCCATGAGTTTTCCTATCAGGCTGCGCATCCGCCGCCTGACGACGCCTTTGATGCACTTCGGGCAAGATTGCTGCTGCATGATCTGTTTCTCCTCGCGGATGAAGAGCAGGCTCTTTTGATCCGCCACCGTCTGCACGGCTGCAGTCTGGCGGAAACCGCGCGGAGGGAAGGCATGAGTGTCAAGCGGGTGCGGCATCGGCTGAAAGCGTTGTACCGCGCCTATTTTGCGCAGAAAGAAACCAAACAGAAGGAGTTGTAACCCATGAAAAATATCCGTATCGTTCACGGAACCCTGATGTATCCGCTGGAGGTCGGCAGCCGCGCCCTCATCTTTGAAGAGGGGCGGTATCTCCACACCTCTACGGTGATCGCCATTCATGGCGTGACGCCGCAGCAGATCCGTTTTGAGACGATGAACTCCCATTATTGCCTGCTGGCTCCCTCCTCGCCGGTCACGGCTGATATGCCGGTGGCGGTCGCGGAGCAGGCGGCGTAACATCTTGATTGAAAGGCACAGCACCGTTGCGGTGCTGTGCCTTTTCACTTTATCCAAGGAATAGGAGGCTAAAAAATGTATGCGTTGGAGTTTCGTGCCGCAAGCCGGAATCACATCTGGATACGCTGCGCGATCTGTGAAACGAAAGCTCCGCTTGAGCGCGTGCGTCAAGGTCAGCCGGATATGACGCGATGGCGTGTTCTGCGCCTTCCCGGAACGGTGCAGGCTGCCTGTGTTAAATGGAGAAGCGTGCCGCTGATGCGGTACGGCCAAAAATCCGCATAATGATTTGAAAGGAGCATTTACCAACATGAAATACTGCAATCCGGACACCTGCTCAGAATGCCTCTATATCGGAGAGGGCGACAGCATCTGCGAGATCTCCCATGAACTGGTGTTGGACAACTGGCAGAGCGTCCCCCATACCATTCCCCAGGAGTGTCCGTTCTTACAGCAAATCACCCATCAACACCGGAAAGTGGTGCGCAGAAGATGAATGAGCCTGCCAAGCAGCCGCTGGAGCTGCCAGCTGCGACCTATGAGCCGCAGTTGTCCGCATCCATTGATCTGGAGCGGTGCCTTTCCGGCGAGGTGCTGCTGCATGTATTTGATCTCAGCGGCACCCATGAGGTGAAAACCTGTTACGGCGATGTCGTAAAAATCGTCAACGCTCTGCGGGACTATGCAAAGCTGCTAGAGACGGTGTGCGACGAGTGGGAGCTCGGCGGCTTTCACCGGGCAACCTATGAATATCAGGCAGAAAAGCTCCGCCAGATCGCGGACAAGTTTCAATGCGGCATCGGCTATGATTACGATGCTGCCGTGAGGAAGTGCCAAAAGCTGCGGGAGAAAAAGCCTCGCAACGCCGATGTGGGAGAGGAGGCGATGGTTCTTGCTGTCAAGCGCGGCTTTGAGCAGGCGCAGGCAAAAGCCAACAAGCCTTCTTCACCCGGTCAGAATGATGATAAGGAAGTGAACCGATATGAATGATATTTTATCCGGCACCTATAAAGGCAACACCTACCGCATTAAGGTGGAATGCTACCCGAATACCCCGGCGATCAAGGTGCAGCTTCTCCCGGTCAACGCTGGAGAGCGCATCACCATGACGCAAAACCTCGGTCAGCCTCTGCCCCGTTATCAGGCATTTCTCTGTGATGGGATGCTGGAGGTAGACAGCACCGCCTTCATGGACTATATGGAGGAAAATGATCTGGGCTACATCGTGGACTACAAGCGTTACGATGCCGATGTTTTTGCCGGAGTAAACCGCAGGACTGCCGCCGTTTTTCAGTTCCACTCCGCCGCGCTGCGCCGCCTGAACAAAGTCGGCTGCCAGCGTTACGAAGGGGACTATACGCGGCTCAAGCAGAAGCACGCCGAACGCAGAGCCCGGCGCATGGCCGGATAAGCAGTTTCCGCGCAAGGGGGTAATCTGTTCCTCTGCATTGGCGGCGTCAACGTGCTGCACGGGCTGACCGATACCATTCGGGTGCCTGGCATCCGTGAGGTCGCCGAGGCAATGGGCATGGATCAGATGGCCAATCCCAATGTGCGGAAGGCCGTCCTCGCCATGCGGAAGGAAGTGCAAAAGGTACCAGCATTCGCTATTCAAAGTACGCATGGAACCCCCTGCAAGGGAGTGGACGATTCCCTCCTGAGCCGGGCAGCAACGATGTAAAGGAGAAAGAAATGTTAACAGCACAAGAGAAAGCGCGGATCTTGGCGAAGATCCGAAAAGACAGCTATGGCATTACGCTGGAGCAAATGAAGCAGTATTTCATAGAGCACCAGCACGCACGGGAAATAGGCGATAAGAAGATGATGGAAAAGATCGAATACCATCTCACCTACATCAATTTCCACTACGAATGCGGCCTGCTGGCCACCGGGCAGTATGATAAGCTCCCGGAGGTCATCAAAAACTGGTGAGACATCTCGCCACAGAAAGGAACGACACGAATATGGATAACATCATAGGCGGGCGATCTGCGGTAATTCAAGTAACTTTTCTGATGGAGGATCGCGGCTTTTGCAAAGACGTGTTTGCCACAGTTGAGAAACCGACGCGCTACTATAACCGCATTTTTGAAAACTACACCGGCGAAGTCGCCACATGGTATTCCGCTAGCCCCTCGATCTTTGAAAGTGACTGCCGTATCAGCCCGCAAACGATCTTTGAGGTGGTCTATCAAGGGCGGCTTTGTGCAAGAGATGGAAACGGTGACTTTGAGGGAAAGATCCCCTTTGTTCCGTTTTTTGAGTTTGAACGGAGAGAAGCGATCCGCTACTCTAAAAAGCTGCCAAATCTGAAAGGCTATGAGCAGATGAAAGAAAAGCTGTTATCCTTGCCCGGTGGTGAGCAGTATTCCCTCCATGGTGCCTGTCAGGATAACTGGATCTATGCCCTCAGCTTCGGCAAGGAGACCGTGCAGGTCATCGACACCAGCGAGTGGATGGGGTGGCCCTATGAACTGATTGCTGTTCTTTATACGCACAAGCCGACCGAATTCCAGTTTACAAATTACTGTATCCGGCCTGCCGGCATCATTTCATCTTCATCGCGCCACGATCTTCTGCTCTATGACTGGGCAGAACATCAGGCAGGCGCAGATTCTTATTGAGGTGGTTGTTTATGTCAAAGATTACGGAAAAGATCGCCAAACTCCTTGCGTTGGCGGAAAGCCCCTACGAGGAGGAAGCTAAAGCCGCGCTGCTGCAGGCCCGGCGTCTGATGGCGGAGCATAAGCTCATGCCGGAGGATATTGAGCCGCAGGAGAACAAGAAGGTGATTCAGGAGTGTGTGGGCGTCACCTGCACGAAGCTCTCTTCGCCGTGGACGGTTTACCTCTCCACGCTCATTGCCGCACATTACTGCTGCAGGCCCTATCGGAGTTCCGTACACGGCAGCAAGGTTTCGGAGATCGGGTTTATCGGCATGGAGGACGACTTCAAGCTCTGTAAGCTGGCGTTTCTCTACGCCTATGATTGCATCTCAAGCCGATGCAGACAGATCCGTACCCAAAAGGAATATTCCGCAAAGGCTCTTCGGGAGATGTGCAATTCTTATGGCTGGGGCTTCTGCCGCGGGCTGTCTGCCGCTTTCCAAAAGCAGGAGGCCGAACACCAGGAATGGGGATTGGTCATGGTCGTGCCGCAGGCGGTCGAGGACGCCGTTTCCAAAATGAAGCGGAGCAGTTATAAGATCTCGTCCACAAGCAGTATGAACCATCAATACGCAGCCATGGGCTATGCGGATGGACAGGAGTTCGATATGCGCCGCCGGCTGGAGCCTTCGGCGTAATTCTTTACTCCTGACCGCCAATAAAGGGTTTGCGGATGCGTGATAATTATGGTACAGTAACTTCGTGAAAGGAGCCGATATCTATGCCACATGTTATCTCGGATCGTGACTTCAGCAAGCTGACAGAAGCCCATGCAGGAAAGCCTACTATGGAGGATGTCTATACAAAGCTTGCAGAAGCGGAAACCGACATTCAAACGGGAATGGTGTCCGATGCCATGGAAGGGCTGCGTATGCTGCGGGATAAATACGGCCTGTAAAACCGAGGATATTGTATATCTCTTACGGTTCCCTTATGTTAGACAAGACCATGAGGAACTAACATGAGCAGATAATAGTTTTTTGATTTGAAACTACTGAAGTAAGGAGAATCGCATCATGTATGTTCTCGATGGAATTGCGTATGCAGGAAAGCAGGAACCTGTTATCAAGGTTTGTGGTGTCCGCCCATTAGTAGGTCACAAGCTATGGCTTCGCTTCACAACCGGAGAGGCAAAAGTGTTCGATTTCACACCGCTGCTAAAAGAGCCGGGATTTGCACCGCTGGCAAATGAACACACGTTTGCCGGTGTCTACATTGATTATGGTGTAACCGTCTGGAATGATGGCGATATTGACATTGCTCCGGAGTACCTCTACGAGCACGCAGTAACGAAAGGATCCTCATAAGGGCAAAGTGAACGATACGGCGACGCACAGTATTGACATTGTAAATAAAAACGCATATAATGTCAATATAAAATAAAGGGGGGGGTTCGTTATGGCAAGTACGAATATCAATATCCGTATGGATAGTGATCTGAAAAAGCAGTTTGAGGCTTTTTGTGCTGATATGGGAATGACAATGACGACCGCTTTCAACATCTTTGCGAAAAAAGCGGTTCGGGAGTATCGGATTCCCTTTGAAATCGGTGCGGAAATCCCGAATGATGAAACAAAAGAGGCGATTCGGGAAGTGCAGGAAATGAAAGCCGATCCTACGCTTGGCAAAAGCTATACGGATGTGGATGCGATGATGAAGGATCTTCTGGCATGAAATATACCGTAAAGCCATCTACAAAGTTCCAGAAAGATGTAAAGCGCATACAACGCCGTGGGTATGATATTTCTCTGTTGACTGAAATTATTAAAAAACTGGCTAATGGCGAAACACTACCGGAGAAAAACAAGGATCACAACTTAGGTGGTGACTACGCTGGATGCAGAGAATGTCATATCACTCCGGATTGGCTGTTGATTTACGAAATATCTGGTGAGAGTCTGATTTTATATCTAACCAGAACCGGGACACACAGCGACTTGTTCTGAGGCAGACAAATCCTGTCCGACATGAATCGTGCCATAGCACGGGGCTCTTTGCACGGAGAAGCAAAATGCGCCTTATTTTGGAGGTTTAGTATGCCATTACAGGGAGACCAGTTGAGCCGCATGACGATTCGCGGCTTCAAATCCATCAAAAGCTGCGATATTTCTTTTGGGAAAATCAATGTGCTCATTGGTTCTAACGGCGCGGGAAAGAGTAACTTTATTTCGGCCTTTTCCTTTCTCCAGAATATTCTGTCTAAAAATCTTCAGGTGTCTGTGGGACAGAGCGGCTTGAGTTCTCTTTTATATAATGGCCGGAAAGTAACCGAGGAGATTGGCTTTGAGGTATTTTTCGGACAGAACTCTTATGGTTTCGTTCTGGTGCCAACCGATGATAACCGGTTGATCTTCCAAAAGGAATACTTCGGTTATCATGATGACTTGGATAATGAGAGCAATATCGGATGCGGGCATAGTGAATCCCAGTGGGAAAACGGCGTCCATAGCGGAATTGACGATTACGTTGTCCAAACCCTGCGCAAGCAGAATTGGCGGGTGTATCATTTCCATGACACAGGTAAGGGTGCCAGAGTCAAGCAGGAGCATAACATTTCCAATAATAAAATGCTGCTATACGATGCGGCAAACCTTGCTGCATTCCTTTACCGGTTAAAAAACTTTTTCAAGCAGAACTACGATGAAATTGTGGAAACGATCCGTCTGGTTGCGCCTTATTTCGATGACTTTGTTTTGGAACCCCAGGAGGGTAATGAAGAGCAGATCGTTCTGCGGTGGCGCCAGACCGGCTGCGAAGATATTTTCAATGCTTCTCAGCTTTCGGATGGTACTCTTCGCTTTATCTGTCTGACAACACTTTTGCTGCAGCCCCATGAACTGCAGCCAGCTACCATCATCGTTGATGAGCCGGAGCTCGGCCTGCATCCCTATGCAATCACGATTTTCTCTGAGATCGTGCGGCAGCTTTCCAATGAAAGACAGATCATTATATCCACGCAATCTGTAGAGTTGCTGAACGAGTTCGATGTGGAAGATGTCATTGTCGTTGACCGGAGTGATACCGGTTCTGAGTTCAGACGGTTAGATCCGGAGCAGCTCAAGCTGTGGCTGGATGGTGACTACACGCTGGGTGACCTTTGGAAGAAAAATGTTTTGGGAGGTAGACTCACGAAATGAACAAGGAAAATGTGATCCTGCCCGCACAGGAACTACGCTCTCTGCCTCCCGGACAGACCCTTTCCGCCAAATTGCTGGCGGCTCGGAATGACCGGAAGCGCGGTGTGCAATATCTGACGGCGGAACAGGTTCTAACCAGCATGGATCACGCCATAGCGCGGGGCTCCTTGCCCTGAGAATTCAGCCTCGTTTGGAAGGAAGCCATTCCTTTCAAACATGTGGGTCACCTGACCCGTACAAAAAAGAATCGCTGCCGCATGGCAGCATATTGCGAAGGACGTACAGACTTGTAAAAAGTCTGTGCGTCCTTTTTTATTTTAGGAGGATGATATGAAACCCACCTATTCAGATGCCGGGAAACTGGCGTGGTATCCGGACATCGCCTGCCCTGTCTGCGGCGGTGATGTCAACTCATGGGATAAGCGATGCAGCCGTGCGCTGGGTTACCGGCAGATCGTATGCGAGGGCTGTATCTCAGAGGAGTATCAGGTCACGGTGGAAAATCTGCGCTATGTGATGGAAAACCACTTTGGTCTGGTTCCGTGTCCGGGGATATGAGCATGGAACAGAATCAACTGACCCGGGATCTCTATGCCGCAGGCTACACGCGGGAGGATCACCCCTCCTTCGTGTATTGGAGTGACTGGCAGAATTTCGGCTATCTCTTTGAGGCTCTATTGAAGTTTATATGGGAAACACCGTGCGGTCTTCTGGTCGCGGGGGAAAGCTCTCTCGGGCGTGGCCTTGCCTGCAGCGACGCCTCGTTCCAAGGCATCGATTACTGCCCGGAAAATGACAACCCGCTGCTGCGCTGCCCCTATGAACGCAAGGACTGTCCACACAGCATCAGCGGCTTTCCTGTCCCTCTCTGCCCCTGCCACACCACCGGCAAACGGTATTCTTTCGAGCAAAGCGCCGAGAAGGTGGAAACGGAGAGAAGCGAGAGACAGCACCGGCAATACATGGAGATCACCGGTGGGGTCTACTGTGCCTGTGTGGTAGGCTGCAATGGCTATGAAGGCGGCCGTGTCGAAGTCAAATACGATGTGGAGCAGTGTATTCGCTGCCGCTGCCAGAATCCTGTCTGCGTCATTCGCAAGCAGGAGCGGGACCTGAGCCGTGCCAATATCTTTTATGATGTGCGCCGCACATGGATCACCCGCATTGGCTTTCTGGAGGAAAAGAAAGTACAGGTGACAAAGGGCGAGCGTGTGTTTCCCCATCCTGTGGCCCGAACGGACGCGGAGATCTGGCTGGAAATGAAAAAGGCGCACTTCAACCCGCTTTGGAGCAGCTCTGTGATCGACTCTCCGCACCTGACACCAGAGGATCGGCGGCAGACATTTTTCAGCAAAATGCACCGCCGGTACGGGGAGTATGATTACTTTGAATTTCACTATGATGTGGAGAATATCCGCATTGCCAAAAGTGAACAGAGAGATCTGCTGCAAGACCTGCGGGATGTGGCGGACGGCTTGGAGGTCGTTCATGCGGTCGATCTCAAGAAGGAGCAGGCTGCCAAAAAGCGGGAGTCCCGGCAGCGGCGCAAGGAGCAGAAGGAGCGGCGGCTGAATAAGCAGCGTTTCCCGGCTCCGTCAACGAATGAACAATTAACACTACTGACAGAGGAGGAGCATTTCAGCGATGGCAGTCAAACTGACTGAACAGACAAATGGGCCCCATATCTATATGCGGCTCCGTCTGGACAGCGGCCGCGTCGAGGAAATCGACGCTTACACCACAGAGAAAGGCTGGCACTATGTTACCAGCGCAGACCGCACCCCGGAGGTACGGCTGCGGATCATTGCGGCGTTTCATACGCTGTATTGATCTGCTTTCTATACATTTCAGGAGAGGATGCCGGTTTTCGGCATCCTCTCCCTACTTGCACATAAGGATGTGATTTGAACATGAAATACGAATATTACCCGAAAAGACGGACGGAGCAGGAGCGCAGAGAGCTGAATGAGCAGATTCTCCGCCTGCTGCAAAGCGAAGCCTGTGAGCAGGCCAGTGTGACCGACGAGGATATTTTCAATCGCTATACCGGCGATGGCGGCCTGCATGGGCTGCGGCGCAGCGACTATGAAAACTACAACGCATTCAGCGCGGCGAAAAAGGAGCTGGAAAACGGCCAGTTTTTCACACCGCCGCCCCTCTGCGAAATGATCGTATCGGCCCTGCGCCTCACCGACACAGATTTGGCAGCGGATCTCACCTGCGGCATGGGGAATTTCTTCAATTTCCTGCCAAATGAACGTAACGCCTACGGCTGTGAGGTCGATCCCAATGCCTGCGCCGTTGCCCGAAAGCTCTACCCGCAGGCACACATCGTACAGGGTGACATTCGGGACTATGAGCCCCAAACGCATTTTGATTTTGTCCTGGGCAATCCACCCTTTCACCTGCGCTGGATCATGCCGGACGCCACCGTTATGACTTCTCATCAGTATTACTGCCTGAAGGCGGCAAAGCTGCTCAAGCCCCTCGGTATCCTGGCAGTTATTGTGCCGGCATCCTTTCTCGCTGACAGCTTCTCCGACAAAAGCGCCATCCGCATGATGGAGGGCCGATTCAGCTTCTTAGGGCAGGTGATGCTGCCGGAGCACGCCTTTTCAGACAGCGGTGTGGACGGCTTTCCGACCAAACTGCAATTCTGGCAGAAGAAAAGCACCGCGGCGGACTGGGCGCCCAAACGGTACTCGACGGACTGCACGGATATCTATATTCCATCCGGGCATCCGGTCATGGCAGCGAGCGCGCTTTACGAGAAGTTTGTCATGGTCGCAAAGGCGGAGTTGGCGGGCAATCGGAACAAAGTCTTTCTGGAACTGGCACAGCTCAAAACCACCAAGAGCACTTTTCTCTATCAGGTGAAGAAGTACCTGTATCAGATCCGAAGCCATCCGGCCACGCGGGAAAAATACGACGCCTGCTTTGCCTACGTTCATCGGTTTTATACCCAGCGGCAGCCGGTGGATATGTCCTATGAGGAGTGGCAGCGCGTGCAGCTTACCGAAGCAAAGGTGCTGGCGTATCTGAAGCAGGCGCTATGCCGCCAAAACGCCAAGCCGGAGCGGGACGAAATTCGTCTGGTCAAGCAGAAATACAGCTTTATCTACAAGGCATACAGCCGGAAGATGGCAAAGCTCCTGACGGACGAGATGCGTGCGCCGGTGCCGATCTATCAGGCGGTGCTGAACGATGAGCCGGAACGGTTTCCCGGCTATGAGCGGCTGCTGCGCCGGAAACGCCGGGAGTACGACAATCAGGAGCAGCCCTTTTCCGAGATGACCGAAAACGCGCAGCATGCTGACTGGATCGGTCGCTTTCAATATTGGGACGCCCAGAATCATGCTTACATCCACCTGAATCCGCTCCAGAGCCACGATGTCAACCTGACGCTCCAAAAGCGGTACGCCTTCCTGCAATGGGAACAGGGCAGCGGCAAAACACCCGCCGCCATTTTCACGGGGAAGCACCGCGTGGAAATGGGGGCTGTCCACAGTATATGGGTCATTTCCAGCGCCATCTCCATCCGCAACAACTGGGATGTGATCTTGAAGGGCGCGGGTTTTTCCTATGTGTTTGTGGAGCGGCTGTCTGATCTGCAGCGCATCCGACCGGGCGATTTTGTGATCCTGACGCTGAATAAGGTCAGCCAGTACAAAAAGCAGATCGGGCGCTATATCAAGCAGCTTGGCTATAAGATCCAGTTTATTTTTGATGAGAGCGACAACATCTCCAACCCCAGCTCCAAGCAGACGCTTTCCGTGCTGTCCTGCTTTCGCCGCTGCAAGTATAAGCTCCTGACTACCGGTACCAGCACGCGGAACAATATCTCTGAGTTTGCACCGCAGCTGGAGCTGCTCTACAACAATTCCATCAACATGATCTCGTGGTGCCGGACGCTTTACAGCTACGATAAACGGTCTGCGGATATGGAGCACAAGGAAAATCCCTATTACGCAATGCCGATCCCCGCTTATAAAAAGGGCTACCGCCTGTTCGCAAACTCCCATCTGCCGGAGAAAATCACCGTCTTTGGTGTGGGACAGCGAAATCAGGACATCTACAACGCCGACGAGTTGGATCGGCTGTTGGGAAAGACGGTCATCACCCGCACCTTTGAAGAGGTCACGGGAAAGGACATCCGCCGTATCCATCAGATGCCGATCCCGTTTCTCCCGGAGGAACGGGAGGTCTACAATATCGTGCTGAAGGAGTTCTACCGCATCCAACGCGAATATTACAGCTCGACCGGAAACAGCCGGAAGGACGCACTGATGCGGCTCATTCAGCAGATCACACTGCTTCTGCGCATCAGTGCCGCTCCGGACTGCATGAAGGAATACGAGGGCGAGACGCCGCTCAAGGAGATGGCCGTTGTGGAAGCCCTTGCCAGATGGCCGGAAGAAGTTGTAGCCATCGGCGTGCGGCATACAACGGTGTTGGACCGTTACGCCGCCGCCATCCGTGAATACCTTCCGGAGCGGCCTCTCTTTGTGGTGACGGGCTCCACCGTCACCTTCGCCAAGCGGCGCGCTCTGCGGGATGTATTGCGGGACAGTCAGAACGGCATCCTGCTCTGCACGCAGCAGAGCCTTCCCTCCAGCGTCAACTTCGAGTTCGTCAACAAGATCATCATTCCGGAGATGCACTACAACAACGCCGGCATGAGCCAGTTTTATATGCGGTTTGTCCGCTACACCTCCACGGAGAAAAAGGATCTGTACTTTCCCATCTACATTGGAAGTCTGGAATCCAACCTCATGCAGATGGTGCTGGCAAAGGAAAAGCTCACCATGTTTATGAAGGGGCAGGACGCGGATATGGACGAGATCTATGCCAAATTCGGTGTGGATTATGACCTGCTCTCCACGTTGATGACCCGCGAGACAGATGACGAGGGACACCTGCGTATCCACTGGGGCGAACAGAAGATCGCCTGATTTCAGGAAAGGAGCAAGAAATGGACAAATTCTATATTGAACTTTATCCAAAGGCTGATTTGGAAAACGAATGGACAAAGAACAAGCACACGCCCGGTGCCATGCCCTGTATGCGCTGCGGTGGCCCTATGCGGGAATCTCTTGCCGAGAACGCTCTGAGCCGTGCGCTGAATGTCTATGTCTGCCCTGCGTGCGGCATGGACGAGGCTCTGCGGGATGCCGCCGGGAAGGTACTCCCCATAAGCGAATGGTACGCCGTGAAGCAGCATCGTTTTGCAGAGCATAAGAAACCGCAGGCAGTCAAGCTGACGCCGGCCTGTGCGTTCACGGAAATCTTCTCCGGAGCACAGAAGACGCTGCCGTTGAGCGGCGCCCGGTATCCTGCTTCACTGGTTGCCTATTCCCGCTCCGACTATGACGGGTGGCGATGGTGGACAACATGGTTCCCGGATGAAGAAATGCGCCCTGCTCCGGAGCTTGGGCAGGAGATCGACGCCTTCCAGTCACAGCTGCTCGCCCTGCCGGAATTCAAAACTTTGCGGGCGATGGAGCGAATGTGCCGGCTGTATGCCCAGCCGACAAATGAACCCACGGAATTTAATCTGTACGCGGAAACGGCGCATTTTCAAATCTGGCTCCGCTTGATCACACGGGAGCGGGACTATAACCTCTACACATATTTCTTTGCAAAATAACCCAGTTGTTCAGACGCAGAAAGCCGGGAGCCGCATCGCGGCCTCCGGCTTTTTCTTTGTGTACAGGCATATTTTTCCGGAACGATCCGATTTTTGTTGCTCTTATGCGTATTACATCCGTATAAGAGAAGTATAGGAGGTACATAGCCATGTTAATTGCTGTCGATCACGGGAACAAACAAATCAAAACCGTCCATACGCCGCCGTTTACCTCCGGGCTTATCCAGAGCGACACGCCCGGCTTCGGAACGGACGCATTGGCCTATCGGGGGAAGTATTACACATTGACCGACCAGCGGATCCCCTACCGCAGAGATAAGACAGAGGATGAACGATTCTTCATTCTGACGCTTTTTGCCATCGCGCATGAGATCGAAGCGATGGGACAGTACAGCGGCAGCCTCATGCGCGTGCAGCTGGCGGTCGGCCTTCCTCCCGCGCATTTTGGCGTGCAGGCAAAGCGGTTTATCAACTATTTCAACGGGCGGGGTGCGGTTGCTTTTCAGTTTAAGGGAAAGCCCTATGCCATTTTCATTGAAAATACCGCCTGTTTCCCGCAGTCCTTTTCTGCCGCTGCTGCCACGGTAAAAAACCTCGCCTCATTCCCCAGAGCGCTGGTGGTCGATATCGGCGGCTTTACGGCGGATTATGTGCGTTTGCGGAACGGTGTGCCGGACATGGCAGCCTGTGATTCTCTGGAAAACGGTGTGATCCTGCTCTATAACCGCATCTGTGCAAAAGCAAATGCCGAGCTGGACATTCTGCTGGAGGAAAGCGAGATCGACCGGATCCTGCGCGGCGAGGATCAGGACGCAGCGCCGGAGGTCATCGCTCTGGCAGAACGGGAAGCACAGGAGTTTATCAACGACCTGCTCAGCGGTCTGCGGGAGCGGATGCTGGAACTCAAGTCCGGCAAAGTGATCTTCCTGGGCGGGGGCGCTACTCTGCTGCGCCGGCAGATCGAAGCGTCCGGAAAAATCGGGCAGGCGATTTTTGTGGAGGATATCAATGCCAATGCCAAGGGGTATGAGTATCTTTACCGGCTTCAGCACAGCGGGCGGTGAGTGCTATGACCGACAAGAAGGACCCCGGGAAATTCACGATCCGCTTCAACATCTGTGACCCACAGCATAAAGCGGTGATCGACCTGCTCAACCAGCAAGGCCGCAGCAAAGCGCAGTTTCTTGTCAGCGCTGTCCTGCACTATATCAACTGCAAGGAGACACCGGAGGTATCTGTTCCGGTTCCAAATCAGGCGGCGCTGGAGGAGTTGATCCTTGCCATCCTGACAAAGAACCAGAGCTACCTGAAAAAGCAGCCCGAGCCGAAGCCTTCCACCGCACAGCAGGATGCGGCTATCTCCGCTGCATCCGAACCTATGCCGCCCGCAGACGGAGCAGAATTGGAACAATGGTTTGGCGGGCAGGATGGTGTGGCATCGATCCTGAACTCTCTGAAAATGTTCGAGCAGGATTAAAAGCAAAGGACCGTTCGCGCCATGCGCAAACGGGTAAACCGTTATATAAAACTCCTTATAGACAAGTAAGGTGCGGAAGCCTCCGCACCTTACTTGTAAGTATCAATACGTCCTAAACGTCCATGTGCTCGATGTCGTCACCCCATCAGCAGAAACGGCGGTTACTGTTACTGTGTATAAATCGTTTGGATGTGCTGCCACCGTCGGCGTATAAACCTTTGAAATAGAGTTTGTGTTTGTTACTGTTCCTAAATTTGTCGTTGCGCCATTCGGGTTCTTTACACTCATTGAAATAGACGAAACGGTGTGGTTAGTTCGTGCAGTAAGTGTAATTTGCGTATTCTTCGCCATAGGTGTAAGTAAAGTTGGGATTATATATGTCCGAACATAACCACAACGAGCACATTTGGAATTGGTCGAAGAAAATGTATGTGACGTGTTTGCCCCAGTACATGTGGTAACATCATAAAAATACGTTGGCCGAATTGAAACCATTTGCCCTGAATACTCATCCGCCAAATTAAGGTTCTTTGCATTTGGCGAGTGCGCTGTGAAATAAATTTGATTGCGTGCTGTTCCAGTAGCGTTATTCACAATAACCGCATGCCCTAATGGTTTACTTCCATTTACATGGATAATGGATCCAATGAGGTTTGCTGTTCCAACTTCCGAAAAGTCAGAAGAAGCCGTAATCGGTTTTTGCACTGCGCGCAGTCTTGTTTCTGTGTCATTTACGGAGTAGTCTATATAATCCCTAAAATATCCGCAAGAAGTCCATGCCCAGTATGTAGAGGCTGGCTTAGCATACCATTTTGTTTGTGCCGCGTTCGTTTGACCCGCTGCTATTCCTACAGTATCCTGAGGAGCTGTCCCTGCATTCACCGAGGTCAAGTTATTACTTCCTGAAAAGCCTGCATAAATTGCTTGAGATGCAAAATTCATACAATCCCCAGCATTTGGCCCCGAATAATCATTGAAAATGTCAGTATTATAATATGAATTTGCCGTTGATGTTGTCGTGCTTGTAGCATATGTATAGGCATACTTCCATGCATTTTCCTTGTTGTACATTCGAGCAAAAGAAGCATTTGCCAAAACCTCTGCAACCATTTCATCCTCTGCAGGTGCGGCTGAAACTACAGAATCTTCATTTGCAGAACACTCCGCCTGTGCCTGAATGTTCTGCTTTTCTGCAGCAATTATGGACGATATTTTATATTCTGTATCTTTATATTCATTAGCAAACCAATCATACTTTGTTTCTACATTTGCAACAATCCATTCTCCATCTACTTTAATTAGAGAAACCGTATGCTCTTTTTGACTAAACGAAGAGTCCTCTGCACCCACATATTGGAAGCTTATATTTTCAAGGACTTCAATAACCGCAAAATTCCCCTGAACATCAACCCTTTGAACTACATAATCAGTGTTGAAATCTGTTCTCTGCAGGCCATTGTATTGTCTTATCGTAGAAAAATACGTAGCCTTATCTATCATAAATTGAATGTTCGCCTGCATTTTACTCACAGCGACACTAATATTGTTTTCTTGCCCATCTGCATCATTTCTCAGTGCCATGATCTCCGATGTTGCAAGTGTAAGTTTAGCAGGCTCCACCTCAGCGTCAAGAACCGTCCCTAAAGTCAAATTCTTATCCGCATACATATAACTGTTATACGCCCAATTAGATAAATACCGTTCTGCAGCCGATATAGCGGATGTTCCTTCATTTAACGTACCAGTTTCACTATAACTCGCTGCAACTTGGGAAACCAAAAGAGCAAAAAGGAGCAGAACAACGCAAGTTTTCTTAATTGCTTTTTTCATACGATCCTCCTTAATCCGCAAGCCGAAAATACTCATCATAATTGATATCACCATTCACAGTAGATACATTTACGTTTGACCACTCGATATATTCCCTTTCACGGCTTTTTTTCTTTTCCATTTCTGGTAATGCAAAAGTCCTGTTTTCTATGTCTTGTTTCACATCTTCAAGCGGACCACATATTAAAAGAAATACCTCAGGGAATGAGGCTGAACCATTTGCGAGAACAGTTTCTGCTGAATTCAGATTTATTATCTCATACTCTTCATTTTCATATTTTATTTCTGTAACCATCGGAAAAATATTTGTTCCTGCTATTGTTAAGTTTCCTTCTTCGAGACTCATTTCTGTTAATGACACACAGGAAACGATCTTTGTAATGTTTCCCTCTTCATATGTCCCTAAAACCTGCACAATTGGCAAAAACACTTGATTCTTTTCTTTTTTATCATTATATTTCGCGCACACTCCATCAAATATGATTTTTGTTTCTCCCTCATATCCAAAAACAGTCGAATCAGGAGCTGGCAACTCACTTGATCTGTTAGTACATGCAGTCAGATGGAGAATCAAAATCATTCCAATGGTAAGATAAAAAACGATTTTCCTTTTTTCCATATGCTATCTTCCTCTCCTTTAAACAGCAAAAAGCGCACGAACATCTTACATAAAGCCGATGTTCATGCGCCCACACTTACGATTTTAATTCGTCCTTTCCAGAATTGAAGAGACGAATATTTTTGACCCTGTCGGCCTCTGGTATGACACATGAACTGCATACCGTACATATCGATTCCTCCATTCCTTTGAATTATGCCGTATAATCAATCTACTACGGTAAGTTTAGTATATTATATGTAGCCCGTTTTTCAATGTTTTTTTATGAGAAAAGTATGATTTTCGACCATGGCTAAAACCGAAAATCACTCCATTGATATAGAAAGCAGAGATGAGCAAAACGCAAGTTTTGCAAAATCGTGAAGCAATATATTGAGTTACAAATTGTTACAGCATCTATATATTGTATGTCACTGCGAACAAATCAGAGTTTTGCTCATCCCTAATAGAAAGCGGAGCCCCTTTTTGGTAAAGCTAGCACGCAAGCATACGATAGATAAGGAACGAAATAATTTTTCGCATCCAGCACCAGGATAATCCTGTTTACGGGACGAACTTATTTAACAAGTTAGAGAGACCCGGAAGAAGAACCATATATAGTAAAGAAATCTACCATAATTGTTTGTCCAATAACCGGGCGAATCGATAAATCCTTGTCGATTCAGAGTGTCTGTACCATATTTTGCTTGGCACATAGAACTCAGCTATCGAAATAGAGGCCTTTAAGCCAACCTCGTGCGACTATACTCTGAACACTACTTGTTTGCGCCATGAGCCACTTTGTAACAAGAACTGTTGGGGCAGTCTTCATTTACGGTAATGCTATTGTCCTTCAGAAAGCCTGCAAGAACTACCTGGGACTCCTGCTGAAGCTGTTTGTACTGTTTTAGTGATGTATCATCATTTTCAAGAAACTGTACATCGGATGGTCTTACGAGCAGGTAAATATAGTCACTATCACTTCCAAGTACATAGCTCTCCACCCCGATGACCGTGGCGAGATCCGCATCGCCAAATTTTTCCTTGAAGGCATCCTTAGTAAAGGCAACCAGGCTCCATACGTTGCCCATTGCCTCGTCCGTGGTATAGGCTGTTTTTTCATAGAGCTGAAAGAGTAGTGTACCGTCCTTCGCTTCTGCGGACTGTTGGATGTCAGTCTGTCGCTTAATAATTGCAATGTCCTCCCACGCTTTGGGAATGGAGAGGCTCAAGGCCGGCTGATCTACAGAAAGGATCGTTACTTCCGATGCTTCCTGGTTATCCTCGTCGGCGCCCATACTAGGAGATTTATCTATAATTGAGTCAGAATTCCCACTCTCTGCGGAAGTGCAAGCACTCAGTAGTAAAATGGCCAGAATCCCACCCAGCAGTAAGCACAGTGTTGCCTTTTTCAAAATAACATCCATCCTTTCGTCTAACAAAGGTCAGTAATATAGAACTTCCGTCTTATGATCTATACATAAATTTAAATGTTGATGGAAAACTATATTTCTTGTGTAGCCGTTAAATTATGAGCGGCTCTCACTATGCAAGAGCCGCTCATATCATAGATATTAGTAGCTCGTGTGATTGCTGCAAAGATAGACAATCGTATAGCCGATAGAATCCACAAGATTTGTATAGGTAACTTTCTTTACCTTGTTGCTACGATTGCCTTCCATTACATCAGCTGTACCAGCATCATAATCCACACTTACAACAATGCCAGCATGGTCAGTTACGGGCCCGCCGTTTTGCGTGTTAATGACAACAATGTCACCGACCTGGAGTCTATTGGGACTGCTTGCTGACATCGATGGCGCTAAATTTCTGCGATTGTTAGTATACCATGTGTACATAGCGGAAGTGCTTGCCATTTTGGGAACATTAGGAACAGTTCCCGTAGAAGATGTGGTCATGATTCCAGCTTGGTTTGCACACCAAGAAATAAACATGACACACCAGTCCGCATTTGCTAAACCATACCATGAACCATATTTGGTATAACCGTCAGAACCCTCTTCGTATCCTTCTTCGTCAAGTGCTGTCTGAACAAATTCGTTAAGCGCCATATTTCAGTTCCTCCTTACTATTTTTGCAAAACTCGAGTCTCAATTTAGCGACAGAAAATTATGGTACTCTTGAATGATTTATCAAAGGTTTTCCTACAAACCTTTTCCTAAAAACTTGCCCATTGGACTCACTTCCTCTCCACGCAGTCATTTTGTAAATATGGCGAACCTGCTTGATATGCGCATGTGCCAAATGCCAAATTCTTATTTGTTAGTATTCGTTGTTATATGTACGCTATCTTGAAAAGCGGACAGGATTTGCTAAAATTTTCAAATAATAGTTTCATCATGGTGTCTGCGTATGGTAGAATAGCCGAAAAGAGGTTAGTATACGCATATCTCGGCACTTGTATGCCATGCCCATGTGCTGAGATTTTAGACAAGGGCTGGGATGCCAACAAGCCACAGGCAAAAAAAGAGGTGATCGAAGATGCGCCCCGACCAAGAAGAATTTTTCACTGTGCTCTACCGAGAGTATTTCAACCAAATTAAGCTCTATGCCATGGCTCATATTTCTGATCCTCACCGTGCGGAGGAAATTGCGCAGGATACATTCCACACAGCTGTTGAAAAGATTGATACCCTCATGAAAGCAGATGAACCAATCCGATGGTTAAAGCGGACAGCAAAGAATAAAATACGGAACGAGCAGAGGACCCGTCAACGGTATTTGAAGCGGTATCTCTCTCTGGATGCCCCGGAAACACCAGCAGTATCCTCCGCAGGCTCTGTAGAAGATGCGATAATAGAGCAAGAGGACAAGCAGCAACGAGCGTCCGTGGAAGAAACGATCCGACAGACACTTACACCAACGGAAATAACCATGCTGAAGCGGATAGCCATAGAGCGCGCCTGCTATTCTGATGTCGCACAGGAATTAGGTATCAGCCTATGGGCCTGTCAAAAACGGATGCAGCGCATAAGACAGAAACTATCGGAAGAATTTCCTGACCATAAAAAGAAAAAGAAATAGAAAAATGATGTCCGTTTTTCAAGCGGCGTACATAAATAAATAGAAAGGGGGCTCGGGAGATGAATGGGCACACAGAAAACAAGAAAAATACATATGCCCACTTAGATCGGCTGAGCACAGAAGCTCTGGAGGAACTTCTGTGTGCGGATATTAAATCGCCGGATGATGACGATGATGAGGTTGTTTTGCATATTCTGGAGGTGATAGAGCAACGGGAGAAAGCCATTCCCACTGGTCGTCTCTCCGATGTGGACAAGGCGTTGGAGGAATTTCAGACATACTACAATATCCCTGAGATGAATGGCGTAACGCTCTATCCCGAGGAGACCGCAGAGAGCGTGACAGATGCCGTTACTATGGTCGGTTTTATCCCGAAGCGTCCCTGGATAAGGGTGTTAGGCACTATCGCCGCCACGGTGATTTTTATGTTTGCAATGCTGATTGGCGCTCAGGCTGCGGGCATAGATGTATTTGGTGCGATTGGACGGTGGACGGATGAAACATTTCACTTTGTATCTTTCCCCCACAGTATCCCACAGGACCAGGAAACGACAGCGCCAAATCTCGAAAATGTTGAAACCTGCAATGTGATTAAAGGTGCATTGAAAGACTGCGAAATACCGGAAGAATTAGCCCCAACATGGTATCCAGTAGGTATTGAGGCATCTGACCCCAAAATTCTAAGTGATAAATTAAGTGATACAGTACACATCTTTTTCAGCGATGGAGATAAGCTTTTTTTCAATCTAAACATCACCCGCTACCGGTCAACATCCTATTTGAATACACACATCTTTGAAAAGGACGATGCCCTGGTTGAACAATATGTCAGCGGGTCAAGAACATTTTATATCATGTCAAATTTAGATGCTATAACCGCAGTATGGTCTGATGGACTTTTTGTCGAAACGATTTCTGGAAATCTTCAAATAGACGAGGTGAAGGCGATTGTGGATTCGATTGGAGGATAAGTAACATGAAACAGCTTTTTTCATCTACTCTTGTGGCGGTGATGGTGATTGCGTGTTGCTACGGCTCAGTCTCTGCATTAGAAGCTCCTGATATGCGGGCCAGCCTTACGCTATCCAGCTACAATGTTGGCCTGACGGCGGGGGACAGTGCAGGCATGATCAGTATCAGTTATGATGTGCAGTCAAACAAACTGGCAAGTTCCATTGGCGTAGAGACTGTAGACATTTATAAAGCTGATGGTAGCTATGTTACCAGCATTACTGGATCAACCAGCAACGGCTTAATTGAGACGAATAGCGATATTTGTAAGAGCTATTATGACTGCCAGTTGACCTCTGGAATTTTTTATTATGCAAATGTCAAAGTGTTTGCAAAAGTCGGTTCAGAATATGACAGTCGGGTTATTACCACCTCCACTGTAAAAGCGCCCTAACGAAAACCTCACTTATCTCTTGAGTGGCGTCCAAAAGGGCGTCACTCTTTGTGCAAATTTTTGTGTACACACGCTTACTGTTGTGAACGCTATGCAGAGTGTCAATAACATCGACCGCTTACAAGAAAAAAGTGGAATTTCATCATCCGCGCAAAAGAATCCTATGGCATGATCTCAAATCTTCAATTGCCAAACAGCGAAGAATTCGATGTCGATACAACATTGACTCTAAGAAAAATCTTTTAATTGTGTTAAGGGGATGGCTGATTTCATCTATCAGCCATCCCCCGTCTTTAATTATTTGTAGAAATCCGTAGGAGTTCCATTCAGTTCTTATTCTGTTAACTCAGTTCAAAACTGCTATGTCCTTATGAAAATATGACTGTTTTGGCACATCTTATCTCAATTCAAATCAAGTCTATTCATACTTTTTTCCAACAGCATATATCGGAAGGAATATGCTACACAGCATGATTACCAAGAGGATAATGTACAATAACGGTGCTGTCGCCGTTGTAATCCCGTATCAAGGCCAAAAGGGGTATCAGCTCAATACGCTGATACCCCTTTTGCTCCATTTTATCTGGCGTTCAAGTATGCTTCTTTAATGGCAGTATCGCTTCTTTCAAAACATCGCCCATGAGATTTTTCCATGGCAACATCAATATACTGAAATGCCTTTTCTTTGTCACCACAAGCCATAGCGACCCGCGCTCCCCACATCTCTCGTTCTCCGCAATCCGCGCGTTCTGGATCGGCCAAGAAAATGTGTTTGACCCAACGCTTCATAACCGCAGTGTCGTTTGCCTTGAGCGCTACAATCAAAATGCGCCACACAATCAGGTAGCTCTCATCATAAGGATATTTGCTGTCAGGGAGCAAATCCCACGCACGCGCAAACGTATCGATTGACTGCTGATAGTCGCCTTGCTTAAACAGCGCAGCGGCATCATCCATAGTCTTCGATATTTTTTCTCCCAAGCTGCCTTGAACATACGCCATGATATCACCTTCCTCAGTGTCTAATGAGTCTCTTTATTGCCTGCAAATATTTAAGGTTTTCTCCCTCAAATATTGTTGAGCCTTCCGCCATATACGCCTTTAGCAGATGTTCTTTTGCATCAAGGATACAATCAGACTCAAGCTCGCATTGCCCCAAGCGTAAATTTATAAACGGGTTTCCCGGATCATAAAAATATGCGCGTCTCAGGTATTCTATAGCATTTGAATACTGTTGAAGCTGAAATAATGTATCCCCGATAGCAACAAGGATCCAGACGCGTTCATCTTCATAATCATAGGTTTCAGGAGTTTTCTCCAGAGCATGCTTAAAACAAGACAACGCTTCCTGATACATTCCAACTTCCGAAAGTGAATTTCCTTTCTCACATAATTCATTTACGCTTTGCATGGACGGTTCCTCCTATTATGCTGGGGGCAAGTAACGTTGAGTGCGTCGCATTATAGTAACAGCTTTCGAAGAAGTGGGCGTGGCTGAGCCACGCCCACTTCTTCGTTATGCAGGGATTCCCTGATTGTCCGCTGCCGTCCTCAGTGGCGGCGTTTTACGCTTACCTTTGAAGCTATGAAACAGCATATTTTCCATCTTCGTTGTTGGTGCTGGAATGTATTAGGAAAGAGCTGTTTTTTCAAACCCCTTTGCAACAAATTGGTATAGTCCCATGCCATCTAAGTAAACAGCAAAATGCTTCGGTTGCCAGAAGTTGAAGTCGGTCTCATTCATCTTCTTCATTGTCATCAACCATTCTGAATCCACAATCTCAACAACAGTATCGTATGCATCATACATTTCTGCAGTAAAACGCTCTGATGTATGTTTGTGGCACAAGACATTTTTGAATGATAAGCACACATGCCGATTAGCATCGCTAAGATCTTTTCCGTCCAAAATCATTGAAATGTCTAATCCTTTAATGAGAAGTTCTGGCTCATGGTTCAAGAGCGAAGATAGCATTGGCAACTCAAAAATTTTCTTTACAATCACTTCTGTCCTCCACTTGGTCTTACGGTAGAAATCCCCTCAGATGTTAGCTTATTTCGGTTAAGTTGCCCAGAAAGAAGGCTCTCAGCAAATGCATTGCCAGTTTGGTTCACAGCATTCCACTGGCTTCTGGGAATCCCCGCTTGAATTAGTGCTTGAGATGTCCTTGTATTCAAAATCAAAGTATTTCCATCACGAACAATATACTCTATTGGCAACTCTGCAGGGCTAATTTTCCCCGTTTTTATTGCATTTGCTAAATTTTCGACTGTTTGAATAGGCTCCCCTGCCAGTTCGGAGTATTTTTTGATTCCTTCTGGGCTAAATGTATTATTGTAACTGCGCTGAGCAAAATTTGCATCATCCAACGGTGAAGAATTTTGTTGCGGTGTATTTTTGTAGGGAGTGCTGTTTGTAGATAACAGCTTGCAGCCTAAAGTCATCATGTAGCCAGAAATCAGTGTGGGGACCGCACTTTCTAGTGCCTCTCCCCATTCACCTTTAGCCACATGCTTAATAGTCTGCAGTGCTCCGATTGCAGTTCCGGGAATGCTCGCCACTGTAGCAACAGCTGCATCAGGATTTGCAAATGCGTTTCTCGCAACGGTTCCCACCGTCCCAGGTTGCGACATTGCCGTTGTTGCAACTCTCGTGGACAAATTCGTAATATGGGTTGCAACCTGCTGAATACCTTGAGCCACCTTGCTACCAGCTGTTCCGACTGCAGTCGCAATTGTCTTTGCCTTTGCTGCCGCAACCTGCCCGGCCGCTCTAATCGTTTTGGCTGCTGTAGCTGCGGTGGATTTTGCGGCTGCAACTGCTGCTGCACCGGCTTTTGCTGCACCGGAAGCAACTGCGGCAGTAGAGGCCGTTGCGCTGCCTGCAAGAACAGTACCAGCAAGCGCACCTGCACCTACGCCAACCGCAGCGCCGACTGCTGCGCCAACCAAGGTGGATTTAATGCTTACCTTTCCTGTACTCTTGTAAGACTTGTATGCTCCAACAGCCCCGCCAACAACAGCGCCGATTGCACCGGTAACCAGTGCAAAGACTTCTCCATCCTCATCCACATATACCAGCGGACTATCTTTGACATACAGATACTGCACCAGCATCATAGGATCGCTGACATAATTGCTAATGCTATACTCAGCCGGATTAAGGATGGGGTCGATTGCCGCAAACCGCTTATTATCCGCATCGTACATTCTCGCCTTTGCGTAGAACTGGTTCAGCACATCGTCATACTCATGCGTTGCGTAGGTAATCTCCGGCAGCAGTCTGCGGAAGCCGCCGTCCACGGTGATATCCGTATACCGGCGCACCTCGCCCCAATCGGTGTAGTCTGCCCGTGCGGTCACACGGCCATACTGATCGGAGAGATTCACCACGCTGCCAAGACGGTCGGTGTGGACGTAGGCCATATTGACGCATTTCTTGACGCTCTGCCCCCACCAGTTGCTGCCTTCGCCAATCGTCATGACCTGCAGCTTGTCCAGACCGTAGGTGTAGAAGAAGTCATAGCCGTCCTGCTCGGACTTCATCAGCACCCGCTGGTCGATGTTCAGTCTGGTATAGTCAATGACATAATCCGTCTTGACCACTTCCGGCTTTTCGATGCCGGTCTCCACGCTGGGCGTCTGGCAGTGGAAGTCCGTGTAGCCGTGGCTGTTGTCCTCCAAAATCAGCTCTGTGCCGACCCGCACGCCGAGACCGTTGAAGGTGTATGCGCTGACCTCGCCGGTCTTGTTGGTGCCCCGCACCATGCGGTTCGTCTCGTCATAGAGATAGGTCGCAACGGTGATGTTCTTGGGTCCGGTGGTGGTAGGCGAACAAATCTCTTCTTCCTTCACCAGATTGCCGCGCTTATCGTAGGTATAGCCGTAGTCATAGATGCGGGTGAGCTTCTGCTCATAGCCGCACACATGCTTGCTCACCATCTGGTTGAGGTCGTTGTACTGGTAGGTATCCTCTTCACCCTTGGTCGGACCGCTCTGCTTCAGCAGGTTGCCCAGCGTATCGTAGGTGTAGGCATAGGCGAGGGTATCGTAGGGATAGACCTCCAGCCTGCGGGTGCTGCCGGTGAGCCGGTTCAATGCATCATAGGTAAAGGCCGTGCGGCTCTTGAGGTTTTCCGTGGCGTCGCTGTCCCGCTGGAACTCCGTCAGCACATTGCCCTCGGCGTCGTAGGCGTACTCATACTTGACCTTGGGCGTTTTGTTGTAGAGCTGGAAGGGATCGGTGTCCACTGTCTTGAGGAGATTGCCCTCCGCGTCATAGGTATACTGCTCGATCCAGCCGTTGGGATAGGTCAGCTTGACAGGGCGGTTGGCAGCATCGTAGACATAGGCATAGGTGCCGTCATCCGCGTCAATGACGCTGGTAAGGTTATACACCGCATCGTAGAAGCTGCGGGTCTTGCTGCCGTCCGGATAGGTAATGCCGGTCTGATTGCCCACGGCGTCATAGGTGTAGGAAACCGTGTTGCCTTTGTGGTCGGTCATCTTCTGGAGGCGGCCCAGCAGGTCCAACTCGAAGGTGTTGGTGCCAGTCCAGTCATCCATCTGCACCAGTTCGCCGACCTTGTTATACTGGTAGGAGACCTCCTTTGCCCCATTGTAATTGATTTTCTTCACCAAATCAAGGGCGGTGTAGGAATACTGCGTCACATAACCGTCCGCGTCGGTCTTGGAGACCAGATTGCCGTTGCCGTCGTAGACATAAACGGTACTGTCGCCAAGCGCGTTGATCTCCTTCGTGACCAGATTCCGACCATCGTACTCATACAGCGTGATCTCGTGGGAGTCCACGCCATTGAGGGCATCCACACGGTGGAGGTCGGTGGAAATGAGCTGGTCATTCTTATTGTAGGTAAATACGGACTCCGTGCCCAGCGCATCGATGGTCTTTACAATGTTTCCATTGCCATCATAGACATACCGGGTGGCATTGCCGTTGCGGTCCTTGACCTGCACGATGCGGTCTGTGGCATCATAGGTGAAGAACTGCGTATTGCCACGGCGGTCTTTCACGCTGGTAACCCGATTCAGGGCGTCATAGGTATAGGTCACGGTGCCGGCAGCATCCGTCATGGAGGTGAGGTTGCCATTGGCATCGTAGGCATAGCTGGTCACAACGCCCTTGGCATTGGTCTCGCTCTTGACATTGCCTGCCAGGTCATAGGTGAATGTGGTCGCGTTGCCCTTGGCATCGGTGACCTTGATGACCCGATCCCTGCTGTCGTACTCAAAGCTGGTAACATTACCCAGGGCATCCGTCATGGAGATCAGACGGCCATCCGCATCATAGGCATAGGCGGTTTCCGCACCCTCTTCATTCACGGACTTTACCATACGGCCATCTGCGTCATAGGTATTGTACGCGGTATTGCCTTCGGCATTGGTGCTGGAGATTGCTCGGTTCAGTCCATCGTAGATATAACGGGTGGTATTGCCGTTGCCGTCAGTAGAGGCAACTGTATTTCCCTCGTTGTCATACCGGAAGGAGAAGGTATAGCCCTCCGCGTTGGTATAACTGGTAAGACGGTCCAGCGCATCATAAACATAAGTAGTGGCATTGCTTTCGGCATCGACAGCCTTGACAATGTTCCCGTTATGATCGTATTCCGCGCGGGTTACGCCGCCATTGGCGTCCGTAACAGCAACAGCGCGGCCGAGCGCATCATAGGTGTAGCCGGTCGTATTGCCGTTGGCGTCTGTAACCGAGGTTACATTTCCCGTTTCGTCGTAGCGATAGGTTGTGCTCCCGCCCAGAGCATCGGTAACAGAAGTCACATTGCCGACAGCGTCATAGGCGTATGCCGTTTTGCCGCCCATGGCGTCCGTCATCTCGATCAGTCTGCCGTTGGCATCGTAGGCATAGGAGATCACGCCGCCCAGTTCATCGGTGGCAGTCAAAACCTGACCGTTGGCATCATAGGTGTAGGCAACAAAGCCTCCATCCGCGTAGGTGATCTTTGTGGCGCGGCCCAGCACATCATATTCGTAGCCGGTCACATGGCCCAGTGCATCCGCCGAGGATATCTGACGCCCCAGCGCGTCATAAGTGCTGGAAGTCTCCGCGCCCATGGCAGAGGTGGTCTTGGTCATCTGACCGTTAGCGTCATAGGTGTAGGAGGTCGTGCTGCCCTCAGCATCTTCCATGCGGATCAAACGGTTCTCCGCGTCGTAAGCATAGCGGGTGGTGTGGCCGTTGCGATCCGTAGTGGCGGTCAGATTACCGTTGGCATCGTATTCGCTGACGGTGCTCTTGCCGAGTGCATCGGTGATCTTTGTAAGGTTGCCGACGCCGTCATAGGTATATTGGGTGGTATTGCCGTTGGCATCCTTGACGGAGGCAGCACGCCCAACGCTGTTGTACTCGGTAGAACTGACGCCGCCGACAGGATCGGTGGTGGAAACCAGTTGACCGTTCCGATCATAAGCATAGCGCCAGGTATTGCCGCGGGCATCGGTCATGGAAACAATACGGCCATCAGCATCGTAGGTATAGCGGGTGACCGCTCCGTTGGCGTCTGTTGCTGTGGTCAGATTTCCGCTGTCATCATAGGTATAGCGGGTCACATTGCCCAGCGGATCGGTGATAGAGGTCACGTTGTTCTGCGCGTCACGGGTAAAGGTGGTGAAATGGCCCATGCGGTCACTTTCGCTGGTATTGAATCCGTTGCCATCCACCGTGTAGGTCTGCTCGCTGCCATCGGCGCCGATGACCTTCACCAGTTTGCCGGCCTCGGTATACTCATAGGAAGTGACTGACCCCATGGCGTCGGTGACTGTGATCAGGCGGCCCTGCCCGTCATAAATATAGGCGGTCACATTGCCCAGCGGGTCTGTCATGGACGTGCAGTTACCCTGAGCGTCATAGGTGTAGGTCGTCTGCGCACCCAGCGCATCCACTGCGGAAGTGAGATTGCCGTTGGCATCATAGACATAGGAGCGGGTCATTCCACGGCCATCGGTAGCGGAAGTCATATTGCCCTGATGGTCGTAGGTATAGTAGCTCGTATTCCCGTTGCGGTCACGGATCATGGTCGGCATCCGGTTGCTGTCGTACTCGAACCGCTCATAAGTGCCGTCGGCGTAAGTGATTTTGGTTTTGTTGCCCGCGACATCATAGGCATAGGATGTGCGGTTGCCCTCACGATCCGTCCGGCTGGTGACTTGATTGAGGTCATTATAGGTCACCGTCTGGCTGCCGCTGGCATCTGTAGACTTGGTGATCCGTCCCTGCTCATCAAACCAGATCTCATGGAAATAGCCGTCCTCGCCGGTGCAGGTGTTGTGCCGCCCATCGAAATCGTAGGTAAAATCAAAGGTGCCGAAGTTTACGGCATACTGATGGACTACACGGCCCTGTGCGTCATATTCATTCTCTACATAGATCTCACCCTTGAGATTCTGAACAGAACTGAGATACCCGTTGCCGTCATACGCATAGCGCAGACTGTCTCCGTCTGGGTTTTCCACTTCAGTCAGGAGGCCGCCGTCATAGGACAGATGGATGCTGCGCCCCACGCTGTCCGTCACCGTAGCGATATTGTCGCCGCTGTAGGAGAATGTAAAGCTGCCGGTGCCGTTAGACACGCTCCGGAGCTTGTCACCGTCATATTGGAAGGACAGCGTATTCCCACTAAGATAGACGATGCTCAGAATACGGCCGCTATTGTCGAAGCGGTAGATCGTCCCCGCCTTATCCGTCATGGCGTAACCGCTGCCTGTCTGTGCCAGCGAGTAATCACCGCAGGCGTCAAAGCTGCCGTCAAAACCGATTGGGAAATAAAGCGTAACGGCTCTCGGCAAATGGGCAATCACGGAGCGGCCGTCAAACTCCAGCGCATAGGAGAAGTTGGATGTCCAGCCGCCGCCGAGCCCGTAATTCTCATCCGCGTGGACAGATTCATAGTAGCGAATGAACTCCAGATCATCTTTGCCATACAGCGCAAGGTCGCGGTAATTCCATGTAAAGCTGCCGCTGAGCAGATCCACAGGGTCGCCGCTGCAGGCAAGTTCATCCCGAATTGCGATCAGATCATCCCAGGAGTTGATCGTCTCAAAGGTGTCAATGGCCTCACTTTCCTCCGGCACATCAAAACCGAGGAAGCTGTTATAGATCGCTGTCCGGGGCGTACAGGGCTGCATGACGATGACGTAGCGGCCACCGCTGGAAATACGGGTGAGGCTGCCGCTGTCATCCCTGTAACTGCCGTCCCACAGAACTATATTCTGGATGGTGTTTTCACTTTCTTCGGCAGCATCCGTCAAGCCGAAGAAAGCGTGTGCGCTGGGCAGGACAGAACTTTCCGGCAGATAGTCGATCTCCGCATTGATCTCCGGCTGCACCTCCGGTTCCACGTCCGAAACAGCTTCAACAGATTCTTCTGCAGAAGGCTCGTCCTCAATCGCTGTCACCGGCACATCTGCTTTATCCGTTTCCACCGCCTCCGAATCCATCGTATCCGCATCGGCAGGTGTCGTGTCCGCATCATCTTCCAATGGTTCCGCATTTGCAGAGGGAGCAAAGGACTCCTCTATCGCCGTTGCAGACTCCGTATCCGTTGTCAGGCTTTCCTCGGAAGCCCCATCCTCCGATGTCTCATTGGCAGGAGATTTTTCCGTATCCATTGCTTCATCGTTGATGTCAGCGGGCAAATTTGCTTCCGGATTTGGAGCATCTAGATTTTCCGAGGGGAGCAGAGCGTCTGTCTCTGCCATATCTTCCGGGGCAGGGAGCTCATCAAGGCTCACCGTTGCAGCCGCATCGTCCAGCCCGGCGAGGCGATTGCCCTCAAAGCCAAAAGCGTAGAAATCCTCAATCACTTTCGGCTGACGCTTCCCGCGGATCGTCTGATAGACGATATTCAGCCACTCATCTTCATCGATAGGCGAATAGCCCACCTGCTCCGCCGTATAAATGTCATCCCCCTCCTGAAGCGGGACAATATTTTCCTGCACCGGAACGCCCACCAGTACGCCTAGTCGGCGGCCAAGGAACTCCTCGCTCTGGAGTTTTCCGTGTCCATCCGCATCATCCTCCGGCGCATACGGCATGGAAACAATATCTTCATCCATATACGCGGGTTCATCCTTCATCTCATACAGTTCCAGCGTGACCGGCTGTGATCTCTCGATCACATAGATCAGCTTGAACCAGGAGTCGGGATAGGTCATATTGGCTTTTGTCAGGAATGCGTTGTCTCTTGACTCATAAGAGAAGAAGGACACACGCCGCCCGTTATCCCGGAGAGCGTACAGTCCCATGATCTTAAATTCGGCGCTGGCCGGTCGGTCAGCCGCCGTATCCTCGGCAAAGACTGCGGTAGGGAACAGTGTCAAAAGCATTGCCAGCGTAAGCAGCATCGAAATGAATTTGTTTCGGAATCGTTTTAGCTTCATTTGCTATTCTCCTCTCTACGATACATGACAGTGGATCTGCGGCGGATGTTGCCCCAATGACCACCTCCTCCAAAAATGTGCCCTTACTATATTCATCTCTTGACAGTGTCGATTTGTGACAAAAAGTTCGATTTTTTCTGCAATTTTTTGTGACGCATGCCGTTCATTTCTCTGCACCGTAATGATCATCGGTACAGATGCACTCCTATTGTTTTCGCATGGGGAAAATGCAAAAATATCATGCGCATTATATCTATAAGGGCGATAAACGCCTTGATGGTCGATTTATTGTACGAATGACTCCCTGTATAATATGCGTATAGGCAGAATAGTACCGTGGCGCGTATTACAGGAGACGCTGAAGTATGATTGATTATCAGGAAATCGGAAACAACATTAAAATATGTCGAATCCGCTGCAATCTCAAACAGGCTGAACTTGCCGAAATGGTCGGTGTTACATCCCAGCACATCAGCCACGTTGAGAGATGTCAAACGAAGCCGAGCCTGACATTACTGGTGGATATATCGACAGCACTGCGCGTTGATCTTTATACTCTGCTTGGAAGCAACATTCCGGTTCATCCAGACGTCAGCATTTCTGTTGAATTTGCAAGCATGTTGAAAGATGCCGCGCCGGAGCAGGTCAAATTGTGCCTGTCTGTGTGCAAAACGATTATAGAGCATGGTGAGAGCCACCAGTTCAAATAAATCAGCTGCCGGCTGTTGATTGCATGGCAGCTGATTTTTTGGTGAGATTTTGCGAAGGAAGGGATTGTATGGATAAGCAGCAGCGAGAGTACATCCATCATTTGATGCTTCAATACTCTGATGCCATGGTCCGGCTTACATATCGTCGCGTAGGGGACTGGCATCTTGCGGAGGACTTGGTGCAGGAGACCTTTCTGACAGCGTGCTGTAAGTCGGAACGGGTATGCGGTCACAAGAAACCGGTGGCGTGGCTCTTTGAGACATTGAACAATTTGACCTTGCGCGAAAGCCGCCGCTTTTATCATACAGAGGTTTCGATTGAAGATATCGCTGAAAGCTATGAACTCACGGAACTTCCAATGGCCTGTCATATTCCGATGGGGCTAAGCGGATCGGAGCAGGAGATCATCCTGCTTCGCATCGATAAAGGCTATTCATTTCTGGAACTCGCAGAGCATTTTGGAATCAGTGAAATGGCGTGCCGTCAGCGATTATCCAGAGCGCTCCACAAGTGCAGAACACTGCTGGAGGAGCCTCTTGGCAGCACGCCAAAATAATTATCAAATTATTGTCACAAAACCGATAATTCATGAGATGAACTAGTAAAGGGGGTAATGAAATGTTGGGTAGCCAGCATCCCGATAAATCTGCTGTCGGGAGAAAGCAAACAGATTCTGCTTCCGCGTCCATCACGGAAAAATCTAATTTGCAGCTTCTGAATGAAGTAGAAGCAATGCTAAGTGTACCTGCGGAGGAGATGGATACGGACAGGATTGAGGAATATCTGTCACTGTTGCAAAAAAGGGCACCAGTCGCAGAGCATTATGACCCGGAAGAAAAATGGGCAAAACTCGAAGAATCCCATCCGTTGATTTTTGAAGAAGAAACGAGCTCCTGCAAGTCTGATCTTGCGGCAGAAGCAAGGAATCGACATGGGAACCGAACTCGTCGATCCTTTTCCCGCGTTTTCCGTGCGGCAGCTATTGCCGCAGCCGCGGCATTTTGCTTTATTATAACCGCCAGCGCTATGGGATTCCAACCTGTTCAGGCTGTCCTGCGATGGGCCGAAGGAATCATTCAGATCTATACCAATCCTTCCGGCATCATGGAATTGCCTGACGACGATCCCAGCGAGTATCATTCCCTGTATGAGGCTCTGGCGGCAAACGGGATCAGTACAGAAGGTCTGCCCACATGGGTACCGAGAGATTATGCGGTTTCGGCTATTGCAGTTAAGTTGTCAGATGGTGTGCTTAAATGTTCTGCCATTTATGATTCGACCCGTGGAGGTTTAGTGATTCGCGTAATAGAGCATACGATGGCACTATCAACCGAAGCGAAAGAGCTTGATTCATTGGGAAGTGTTTATACGCACAATCAAACCGAATACTACATTTTGACGGACGACGGAGTGACAAAAGCAGGATGGCAAGATGGAATGCTATCTTATGTAATCAGTGGACAGATATCCGAGGCTGAGATTAAAGAGATGATTAACTCAATTCAATAAAATCATATGAGGAGAATGACTATGAAGAGAAGACTCTTTTCCCTTTTTTTGATGCTAATTATGATGTTCAGCGTAGGCATGACTGCATCCGCCGTATATCGTCCGGAAACCGGAATGCCCACAATAAACGGCACCCGCTCCAGCGCCTATTTGGACGGTTACAGTGTTGGAATCGAAGCGAGAGGGAATGGTAAGATTGCGGTAGCCATGACAGTCGAGGCCCGCAGCAAAATGGAAAAGCTCGGTGTGCACGAAGTGGAAATCGAGCAGAAAATAAACGGGAAATGGACCTACTATGATTCTCAGTATGGTGCCGAACACCCTGAATTTTATGATTACAATACATGGGATTATGTTGGAACAACCTACTTTCAAGGGACACCCGGTGTCAGCTACCGCGTAACGCTGACAGTCTATGCGCGAAACAGCAAAGGCTCAGACACAGGGTATATCACTTCCTATACTGTGGTTTGCAGGTAAATACTAAGTATACTAAAGAAGCAGGAAGCCTCTGCCACGGTAGAGGCTTCCTGCTTGTTAACTTTATGACCGCGTTATCGGACATTCAGCCTTGCTTTTCTCCCTGGGTGCGGACACCGAAGCCGTTGACCTCGATTTCCTCTTCGACGGGGATCGTCAGATAATTGCGCCCATCGATCACACGAGTCTCCAGCAGATAACTCTGCTCGGGCGCAACAAAGATAGTCGCGTTGGCCGTTTTTACCTCAAAACGGCCACTGTCGATCAGATTCAACGGGTTTAAGGTAACGCCAGCGCCAAAGCGCTCATTACAGCAGCTTTGGAACGCTTCGGCGTTTTCTTCACTGATCGCGGCATCCACCAGAATGGCGGCTATGTCTTTTGTTCGCGGGCAGCTCCTTCCAACTGTTTTGCTCGTCTCTTTATCACTATTTTAATTGGAACCGCGCTTCTAATAAATGCCGTTTCACTTCTAATGATTAGAAAGATAGTACAAATTATCTGCATAATGAGGGTGAAGCAAACCATGAAAAAAGAGGTAAGCAAGCTGGAGGGTCGCTAAGAAGATCCTTGTATTAGAGGAAAAGAACAGATGCCGTCCAAGCAGCCAAAGGAACTCTGGAAGCATAACAGTTTATGCCCTGCGATTTGAAGTTCTTTTCTATTCGCACGAAGGAAACTTCTATTTTCAGGATGATGAATACGTCCCCGATATAGCGGGGCAGATAAGGAAAAAGAGAAACGTACAGCATTGTCTGCTGTGCGCTTCTCTTTTACTTTGTCGGAATTTAGCAAGCGAGCGATATCGCTGTCGCAGTCCCCCGTTTCTGAAATTTTCCCAAAAAAACAGAAACGGAGGAACGAAGATGTATATAAGAAACGATGGAAAAGGGGAAAGCAACATTACCCAGAATGGATTTACCGCCTATTTGCTCTCGGCGGTTGCGCACAGGAAGGCAGACTATCTTCACGCCAAACAGCGCCGCCAGGCGAGAGAGGTACTGACAGATCCGGATGACCTGTCAACTGAGGAGTCTCCCGGCATTTCTGATCCGACCGACTTGCTTTGCTGCATTGAAAATGCCGCGCTTGAGGAGGTTTTGAATCGCATCAGCGAGAGAGACCGCTATATCTTCTTTTCCCGTGCTTTGCATGGACGCAGCTTCCATGAACTCGCTTTAGAGCTTGACCTTGGGTATCAGGGAGTTGCGGCTGCATATCATCGTGTCTGCAAAAAAGTCAAGGAGGCTACAGGGAGGGATGTAAAGTGAACTTCAAGGATCTATTGCTCCGTGCAAAAGACGGTGACCAACAGGCGAAGGAAGAGATATTTTTGATGTATCGTCCGCTGCTATTCAAGGAGTCCTGCGTGAACGGCATCTTTGACGAGGATCTCTTCCAGGAGCTTAGTGCAACGCTGATTCATTGTATCAGGATGTTCAAGCTCTAAGCTGCCCCAAATGGGGGGCAACCGCAGTTCATTACCTAAAAAAGCTGGGCGGCGAGGAAACTCGCTGCCCAGCTTTTGCACTATAATTACCGTCAAATATTCTCCGAATACGCTTTTAGTATTGAGGGGAGTATATCACTCCATACCGAAGATATGGTAGATATAATTCTTTCTGGCATCGGCCAAGTGATAAACATAAACCGTATCGCTCTCAATCCTGTAAACGCAGACATAGTTTTCTATAAATAAGGCTCGAAAGCCGTGTTTCCCCATGAGCGTATCATATTTTACTGCGCCCATCTCCGGAAATTCCGCAAGCTGATTGATCGAACCGAGTATCGTGTCCGCAAACTTTTTTGCATACGGTAACCCAACCTCTGTTTTGTAGTATTGCAGAAATTGACGGTATTCCACTCTTGCTTCGGTCAACCATTCAACTTTCACTGAGCAGTTCCTCCGTCTCCGCCTGCATTTCAGCAGCAGAGTACGTCTTGGCGCCTGCCAGTTTGTTCTGTTCCCTGCGCAGCATTTCCGCAAACAGTTCCAACTCCGCCTGTCTCTTTTCCCAGAGATCAATCGGCAGGAACACCATTTCGCCTTCTCCGTTGCGGGTTAGATAAATCGGCTCCTGTTTTTCGGTAGACAGCTTCACCATACTGTCGTAATTGTTTCGCAGCGCGGTTGCCGGACGAATCATCATATCGCACGCCCTCCAATACAATTATTATGTCTTAATTATATAAGGATTATTACCTCACGTCAAGATTTTACTGCAGTACCCTCAAACTCTCCCAGATAGTTGAAGCGGGAGACTGTATGCCAGTCTCCCGCTATATCCTTATGCACTTTCTCCGGCCATGCGGAAGAACTCGTCGGGTGACAGGATCTTGACCCCAAGCTCCTGTGCCTTTTCCAGTTTACTCCCGGCGTTCTCGCCGCAGATCAGATAATCTGTCTTGCTGCTTACCGAGCTGCCGGCATGAGCGCCCAGAGATTCAATTTTTCCGTTGATCCCATCGCGGGTGTATGGCTCAACTTTGCCGGTCACCACAAGGGTCTTTCCGACAAAGGGATTGCCCATATCGGTGCTGGCCGCAGGCGGCTGATAGGTCTTAATGCAAACCAACCTCCGCAGCTCCGTCCAGATCGTCCAGTTTTCCTCGCTGCGGAACCATTGATGGATATTCCTGTGCAGCGTTTCTCCGAAGTCCGGGAGCTGTGTAAAATCAAAGCTCTGGCACACGGCCGTTTCAAATTCCGCAAGGTTTCCGCGGAACCTTTGGCAGATAGCTTTGCTGGCTGTGCTGCCCACCATGGGAATATCCATAGCGGTCAGATACTGCTCAAAGGTGGTAATGCGGCTGTGCTGGATGGCGTCCCAAAGATTTTGCCAGGATCTCACCCCAAAGCCCTCCATCTGAACGATCTCCGACCTGTGTTTGTCCAAAAAGAAGATGTCCATATAGGAGTGGAGCCAGCCCTTTCCAATGAATTTTTCCAGAATTGCTTCAGACAATCCCACGATATTCATCGCCTTCTGGCTTGCAAAGTGGACGAACTTGCGCAGCTTCCGCGTTTCGCACTGCTCATTATCGCAGAACAACGCCGCCGTGACCTTTTCCTCCCCGTTCACAGTGTTTCTGGTCGTATGGATACGGGTAGGATGCCCACAGCATGGGCATCTGGCAGGAACGACCTTCTCTCTGGCGTAGCAGTCTCTGTCCAGATTTTCCTCCACATGGGGAATGATCTGATTGCGCTTGCTCACCTTGATGCGGCACCCCGGCGCCAGCTCCAGATTCTCAATGAAAGAGAGGTTGTGAAGGCTCGCTCTGGATACCGCGCAGCCGTCGATCTCCACCGTGTCAAAGATGGCTACCGGAGCAATTTCCCCTGTGCGGCTGGGCGTCCATTCAATCGAACGTAGGACGGTTTCATAGGTGTCGTCCTCAAACTTGAACGCCAACCCGTCCTTATAGTGATGCCCGGTCCGTCCGCAGGACTTTGCGTAGGATGCATCGTTGTAGGTGACCACGATGCCATCGATAGGTATGTCGTTTTCCTGCGCGTATTTCCGCAGGTGCCGGATACCGGCGTCCATATCGAACTGCGTCAACGCCTGCTTGCTCGCCAGATACTTGCAAATGGGAAAGCCGAGCTGTTCGATGGCCCGAAGCCGCTGCGACTTCCAAGCGTATTCTGTAAAGCCCTCCAGCACGTTGAAAGCCATAAAGGTCACACGGCGATCCTTGCAGGCGCCGCAGTCCAGCAGTCGGACAGAGCCGGCGGCCAGATTGCGCCCGTTTTTATAAGGTTCGCCATTTCCGTCCCGCATCGTGTCCCTTAACGCCTCAAAATCGCTGGGACGGATAAATGCCTCGCCGGTAACAACCAGCCGTTCCTTGTATGGGATCTTATCCGGGATGCCGGAGATCCCCAGTACATTGTGGGTAATGTTCTCACCCGTATCTCCATCGCCGCGGGTAGCGGCCTCCATCAAAAGGCCATTTTCATAGGTCAGCTTTACCGTCAGGCCGTCCAGCTTGAGCATCAGCATGACCATCTGCTCTCCCGCAAAGCGCAGAAGCTCCGCGCTGCTCTTCGTTTTATCCAACGACAGCAGCGGAATCGGATGCGTTGTTTTCACCAAGGCGCTGACAGCGGGATAGCAGCCTACCGTCTGCGTGGGCGAGTTCGTCATGCTGAAGCCGGTTTCCTTTTCCAACGCACTCAGTTCATCAAAAAGCGCGTCATATTCGGCATCCGTCAGAGACGGTGCGTTGAGATTGTAGTATTCATACCGGCAGCGGTTCAGCCGGTCGGTCAATTTCCGTATCTGCTGCTGTTTACTCTGTTCCATTTCTTACACCAGCCTTTCCTTGGAGAATGCTCCGAAATTCAGTTCATAGATCATCTTTTCGATCCGCGTATCATCGTTCCATGCGGCCTCCATCGCCGCACGGTTCCTCGCCTGTACCAAGACCAGACCGTCCCGGAGCTGCATCAGCAGCTCCGGGCGTTGGGCGCAAATAACCGCGAGGTTTCCCAACTGTTTCATTTTCACATGACTCCTTTTATACAGCAATATAGGTTTCCCAGTACGATTCCCGCTGTGCAGCAATCGTGAGCGGAACAATGGTGCTGCCGATATTGGCCGGAGCCTGCGTCAGTCCATAGACTGTCTGCGTACTCCGGATACGAACCATCTCCCGCTTGAGCTGAGAGAGGATGTACTCCTTCAGATACCCTTTATGGGGATCGTAGCTGTTGACTGCCCGGATCAGGCGTACCGCCAAAGACTGGTACACATCATCGGGGTCTATGGGCGCCGCCTGCATCCATGCGGCGTGCTGCACCATGACCGTGTCAATGCACCAAAGATGCTGCTCCACCACAGCATTGCGCTGCGTGATCGTAAATCCGTTTTTCATATTCTCTACAACTTCCTTTCCTTCGTTCAAATGTATTGTGCTGCGGCTTAGGCCGCAGTTTCCATGAGATCCGACACCAAAACATCCACCAGCCGCTGACCGGCAAGGTCGCCGGTATGGATACGAATGTCATCCTGCCGCAGCTGCTCGAATTCCTGCAGGCGAAGGACCTTGCTCTTTTCCGCTTTTTCCCGGTCGCTCTCTGTCAAGCGCTCGGAGACAACCTTCTGCCATTCCTTCAGGAATTTCTCCGCGTCCTTAAGGTCATCGTTCTGTCGGTCAAAGTAGGTCCGTTTCTGTCGTATCGTGCCGTTTGGCTCCACCTCAAGGGTGTAGTACGGCTTGTCGATCTCTGCGGTTTTGCGCAGGAACAGGATATATGCCTCCTGCTGTTCGATGCGCTCCCAATAGCGGTCTGACTTGCCGACACAGTGGGAAAGCGCATCGCCCTCGCGCATAATATCGCGTACACCTGACGGAACAACGATGGAATACACCTCGCCGGTGTATTCGTATTTCGGTTTGATCAAGCGGCAGATGCCTGCAATTTTCCGATACTTTCTTGCTGTTGCGGCAGCTTCCATGTCCCGTTCTCTTTTCCGCAGCTGTTCCACCAGTTCATCATGACGCTGGCGCAGCAGCTTGACACGGTACACGATCTCATCATGAGTGTTGATTCCCAGCTTGTCCGCCATGGAAAGGTAATCCCGCCATGTGAAAATAATCTGCCGCAGGGAATCCCGTGTGCCGCTTTTCTGACGCTGAAGATAGTTGCAGACCTGCTGCTCCGACATTCGATCCAGAATGAAGTCGATATCGGAAACATGGATCTTCTCCTGCTCCAGCCAGCGCAGCGCATGATCCGGGATGATTCTGCCGCTGCACCTCTCCCGCTGCAGCCAGTCGAGCATAATGGCGCCGCCGTTGAGTGTCCGGAGCCGCGAAAGCCGGTGCGTATCAAGTGCCAATGCCTTGACGAGACTGGTTTCAGACTCCTGCCGGATACAGCTTTTTACGGCTCCGAAATTTTCCAAGCACTCCGTGGTCAGCCGCGGAAGATTGGCTTTGCAGATCTGCTCAATGCGGGGAAACCTCCCCCACGCAAACAGGTACCAGTTGGGGCTTACACAGCCCCGGCAAAGTCTTACATACTCCCTCAATCCGGTCCTCACAAGAAATGGGGCAATGCTGGAAAGCGTTTTTCCATAGATGCTCCCCGGCTGATAACAATACTCGTTGTAGGAATAGCCCATACCCGTGTAGACGTACTCATCGATGCCCTCCACCCATCGGGTGCGGCGCTGTTTGTACCAGCCCCAGTAATACGAATGTGAAGACAGATCCGCACGGTAGAAAATACGCTGCTTCTCAAAGCTGGAGGTTTTCGATGTGATGGTGTTCTCTTCTTTCCGGTACTGCCTGCTCACCTGAAATTGGCGAACCACAAACCCGTCTCCGCACTTCTGCGCCAGGTATGCACATTCGGTCGGTGAGCGCAGGTACTCCGTTATTTTCCCTTTCGCCTTGAACGTGATCTTATGACGGCATCTCGGGCACTTTCCCACCGCGTTATGATAGGGCCGCTGTTTCAGTGCGACTTCCTTTTCACAATAGGTGCAGTAGCCGTACCTTGCCCCGCCCTTGCGGTAATCGTAGAAGATGTAGTTTTCCTGAATACCCACCTTATTGACCCACCGTTCCCAGTCCTTCGGCAGCGGCGGTGTCTGAGAGAGCTCCGCGTCCCATGGATCGGTTTCCTTTCTGTGGCGGCGTTCCAGTTCAGCATCACGAACGGCGCGCTGAAATTTCAGAATAGCCCGATATACGCTTTTTTCATCCGACGCCAGATATTGCCGGATCTGTGCATCATCTACGGCGCTGATCCACACGTTATTGGACCCCTTCGCCTGCCATTCCAGACAGTCGATCTTTGCCGTCCGCCATTTGTCATGGGCACGGTCATAGGTAAAAAACCGCTGCTTTTCTTTCTCCATGAAAATCTCATAGACCGGCAGCGTCCCACCAAGGCGCATTGCATCCGGGTCATACAGGGTGACTTTCAAAATGCCGCCCTCTACCGCGCTTCGTACAAAACCGCTGTATCGGCATCGATAGGAAGTGTTCCAGCCCGAACCGACCTTGACCGGGACATCCTCGCGGGCCACCGCAAGCATTTCTTCAGTCGCAGGCAAATTCTTCATTTTCAGCAAACTGCTTTTTTTCATTTCTGCACCGCCTCTCTTTTCACAAAATCAATGTCATACCATACATCAGGTAGGATTTTTTCTCCATCGACCTCAACGACCGCAATCTGACAGATTACTTCGGTTTCACGCCGCTCTCTGGCAAATGCGAGAATATCGCCCAGTTTTCCACACGCAGCGGGTGTCTTGCCTCGAACGATGGCATAGCCGTTGCGGCTGGTGCTGTGCTCACGCTGTACCTTGTCGCTCACCTTGCGGCATGGGTGATCCACCATGTAGGCAAGTGCATGAAGAAAGAATTCTTTCCTTGTCAGCCGCCGCAGGATCGTCAGTTCCGTGCAGGCAATTTTGGAGTCACGATCGTCCTCGTCAATATCCCCGCCGGGCTGCACCAAGCAGTAAATGGAGCGATTCATGTCGCCATAGTAGGAAAGACAATCCAGCGGGTTCTCCGCACAATGAAAGCCGTTACTGGCGCAGTTTGCCTCCGGGGTGACATTCTTTCCCATGACGAACCGATAGCCACGGCAGGAGAGATCCGGCTCAAAGCCTTTATAAGCGTACATCAGGCGGCCTCCCCAAAAGAGGAGAGGTCTCCCAGCGAGATCTGCCCATCGTCGGCTACCGCTTTTTTCGGCGGTTCCTTCTTCTCCGGCTTGTTCTTCTTTTCTTCCTTTCTCTTCTTGGAAACGGACTTGGAAGATGTTTTCCCCCGATAGGGCTGCGGGACAAACTCTTCTTCATCCCCCTGATCCTCCTTGGCATCGGGGTCACGGAAATAGTCCTCCGCCCACTGATAGCAGAGATCGTCGGGAATATCGCAGCCGTATGCCTGCTGACCGGGGCCCGGTTGAACGCCGTTCGCTTTCAACTCATCCTGCACATAATCCCATGACTTTCGGCTGATGTACTGGAAACAGTGGATCATGCTCTTGCGCGGGTGCATGGTAAGCCGTGCAAAATCGAGGTCATCAATGCACTTGGTCTGGATAAACTCGGCAACGCTCTCCTTCATGTTGCGCCGCGTCAGCTTCTCCGTATCTGCGGACACGCGCTTTGCGGCAGCCTTGAGCAGCTCTGCCGGGCTCATGGCATCCAACCTTTCCAGCGCGGCCTGTTCCGCCCGCCGCTTTTCCGCCTGCTTGGCGTCCCACTCTGCTTTGCGCTTGGCTTCAGACGCTTCGTGCGCACGGCGTGCCTCATCCTCGCTTTGGGTGTTGGGGGCGGTTGCCGGTTCGCTGGCCGCCGCTGCCGGAGTCGGAGCTGCAGTCGGAGAACTTGCTGTCGCCGGTTCCACAGGAGCCGCCTGCGGCATATCCATAGCATCATCTTCCGTAAAGGCGTCGGAAACGGCAGCCTCGCTGTTTTGAAGCTCATAATCCATATTTGAAAAAGCGCCCATTCGTACATTCCTCCTAAATAAAAAATGAGAAGAGGACGCTCCTGTGCCAATGGCATAAGGCGTCCCTTCTTACATACTGCGCTCAAACCGTATAGACCAGTGTGCTGAACGGGTCGAAGCAATAGCACACGACGGCCGGGTACTGAGCGGCTATTCTTTGAATTTTCTGTTGGACAGCAAGGGCCTCTCCCATTCCACAGGGAGTATCCCATCCAGTCCAGACCATAGCTGTGAAATAGCGGTGTTCCGGATGATACCGTGTCTCCACCCCAAGTCTTTGACAGATTCCCAGCATGGCTTTCAGCTGCTTTGTCTTCTGCTCGTCCATTTCTAAATGGATCGTCTGTGATAAAGCCTGCATTGGTAAAGCCTGCATTCAAGCCTTCTTTGCTAGCGCGGGAGAAAATTTCACCTGCAGGAAACCAGCCATATCGCAGTAGAAGTATCTGCGCTCGCTTTCATCATAAAGCTCCAGCACATCGGATGGGGCAATGCTGCGGCCGCGATAGTCCGGGGGGAACGCCTGGTTATAGCGTGCAAAAATGCGCTCCAGAATATCACGTTCATCTTGCCCAACCGGGCAGATCAGTTCACCGTCGTAAACGAGTGTGTATTCCGCCGCGGGTGGCTGCTGAAAGCCGGCCTTGTGCAGCGCGTCAATGCCGCCAAAGGCGAATGCGCGCGTCTCGCCATGCTCCAAATCCAGCTGATAAACACGAAACCGCTGCGTTTTGCGCTGACTGTCCAACAGCTCCTGAAAAGAAACGCCGGGGTCAGTCTGTAAGTACGCATCGTATTCCTGCTCTGTCAGCCCCAGATAGTCCCGCAGGGAAATACTATCCACCTTCATCGCGTGCCATTTTTCCGTACAGGCTTCCAGCATTTCCAGCCCGCACAGTCCGTTGAGATATTGCTCCTTAAATGTCATTCCTGGATCCTCCTTCATTTTCTGTTCTTTGCGGCGCAGCGCAAGCTGCCAATCGTCAATGCCCTTGTAATTGGGATTCCATGTGAGCCTGCGGCAGCGCATCCCGTGCTTGGCCGCCAGCGCATAGATCTTCGATGCGCCTTTTCCCACCATTTCATTGCTGTATTTATCCATGTCCTCCGCCTCGATGATCTCCTCCGTTCCGTTTCGGTGCAGGAACGCAAACAATTCATCCAGCTTGGCGGTGTTGTTAACGCCCAGCGTGGCAACAAAGGTCCTGTGCATCAGCGCGTGAGCGACATCCGCCTTGAGGCAGCCTTCCGTCACATATACAACGCGGGAGCATGGATCGCCCACAAAATGAATGGGGCTCCCCGAGGTCGTTCCCATGCGCTTTCCCGTGGAGGACAGCGTCAGGTATTTCACGCCCGTTTTCTCCGGTGGATCGTCTTTATCCTTGAGCGGATGATCCAATCGGATCTGTGCGCCGCGGATCAGACCGTCTACACCGAAGATGGGAATGATGATGCCTGATGTCCGCTGATGGAATTTGACCGTCCAGCAGCCGTTATCATCCACATAGAAGCCGGGAACACCCTGCACCCTGCAGCCAGCCTTGACCAACCGATTTGTCAGGGAGCGGCACAGGAAAGAGGGCGGGGTACTCTTGAAGCCAAAGCGTGTGATCTCATCGTCGGACAGCCCCCGCACAGACTGAAGGTGTGTGCGGTGCGCCGGAATGAGGGTCAGCATGGACAGCAGCATGGAGAGAGTCTGATGCACTTCCTGAACAGAGGCCGCGTCAGACTGCTCGGCCTCCGTAGGCGCCGTTTTCTCCGGAACCGTATAGTCCGGTGAAAAACCATTTACCGCCAAAGCGTCGCAGATCTCCCGATAAGCGTCTGAATTGCTGACGCCATATACCTTTGCGTAAAGGGACAGCATTCCGCCGCCTTCACCGCAGTAGTTACAGCGCCACAGGTCTTTTACCGTGTTCAGATTCATTTTCCCCCGGCGGTCACCGCAGATGGGACAATCCACATACACCTGACCGGGAGCCCTCCGCCTGATATTCAGGCGGAGGAGTCCGGCCACATCCATAATGCCAAAGGGGAGATCATGCTTTTTCCCGTAATTCAAACCAGCATCCCTCCCAAGACGCGAAATTTACGGATGGAAAGCGGTCAGCTTGCCTTTAACTGCTGCGAACCGCCCATCAGAAGCATGGCGGCAGCCTTCATAATATTGCCGCAGTCCTCACAGAGATAGGCGTAATATTTCAGGCTGGAGGGACGCTGCTCAGAAACCTGTGCCATCGTCCAGCCCTTATTGACGCCGGTGGTTACGACCAGCTCCGCGGCTTCCTCTTCTGTCATCAGCGAAAGGATCTCGTCTACCGTCATATCGTCCGAATATTTCGGCGCAGCCGCTGTCGATGCCGCTGCCGGCATATCGACCACGACAGGCTTCACCGTCCGCGCTGTTTCAGCCCGCTCCATGACCGCAGGCTCCGCTGTTTCCGAAGGAACCTCCTGCGCCTTTTGGGGCATAACCGGATCAGGCTCAGAAGCCGCAGTTCCGCCGCTTAACGCCTGCAGCAGACTCATGGCGTCTGAAACGCTTTCCGTCTGCTGGGTGGTGTGAACCTCTTGCTGATTTACGTTGGGCGTCTTTGCCGCCTCCTGCGGTTGAACCTCTTGCGGTGTAGGCACTGCCTGTACCGGATGATTTTCGCCGATAGGATCTTCTCGCTGCGGCGCTGCGGCTCCATTTACCGCCGGAGCAGTCTCCTGACGATTTACAGTGCCCGTTGCGACTTCCTGTTTCCCATCGGCCTGTGCATCTACCGTCGCAGAGGGGGTGATCTCACAGAGCTGGATGCCGAAGCCTGCATTATCCAGCGCCGTTTTCAGCGCCTCGTCCTGCGCGGCCTGCACATAGCGTCCGGCAGGAGCCTGAGCCTTTTCCACCGCCGCGGTAAAATTGGTAATGGGCTGGTTGTCCTCTCTGGACAGAAATACCTGCGCCTCATAAACGGCGATTTGGTCTGTGATCTGCAGCCGGTTCAGCAGCATTTTTCCATCGGGGCAGGCCAATCGGAACCAGAGCCGCTGATAGCGTGGCTCCAGCTCGATTCCGCCGCTGGCGTTTCTTTTCAGAAAGCGCAGCGGGTCAAAGCCCTGCACCCTGCGAAGCTGCTGCACGGCAGGAATCGCTTGGGTCAGCATAATTCTTTCTCTGGACATGGTTTGATACTCCCTTCATAAAATAAATAAGAGATGACTGTGCGTTTTTTTGCACATTCATCTCACATTAACTGGCACGCTGCCATTCTTCGCCCTCTTCGTTACGGAGAGCCTTGCGCGTGACTGCCTTATAGTAGAGGGCGATGCGTTCGCCCAGCATGGTATTGCGTTTTCCTTTTCGGCTCCGATGGATCGCCATATACAGCGCCCTTTTTTCACCCACCAGCAGCACGCGGCGCTTGGCACGCGTGATTGCCGTGTAGAGAAGATTCCGCGTCAGGAGCACATTATGGGCAGCCAGCAGTGGAATGATGACCGTATCATACTCTGAGCCCATGGATTTGTGGATCGTAATGGCATAGGACAGCTCCAAATCATCCAGAAGCACCTGCGGACAATCCATATAGCGGCCGTCAAACTCGATCACGACATTGGTGCCGCTGATTTTGCGGATGGTACCGATGTCACCGTTGAAAACACCTTCGCCGACCTGCTTGCCGGAGCGGTTATACAGCTTGATCTCATAGTTGTTCCGCATCTGCATCACGCGGTCGTTGAGGCGGAATATCTTTCCGGCGTACACGATCTCCGGCGTCTCCGGCGCTGCGGGGTTGATCTCCTCGCGGATAGCTTCATTCAGGCTGTTGACCGATGCCTCGCCCTCGGAGCGGAACGGCGATAAAATCTCCACCTGCTCGATTCCTTTTGCGGCGATCTGCTCCCGGTAAAGCTCACGGATGATGCCGGCAGTCTCCTCCTGGCTCTCTGCCTTATGAAAGGCAAAGTCCTCACCATAGTAGAGCGTCGTTTTGCCCTCGTTGATAAAACGGGCATTGTGGGCAATCAGGCTGTCCTGTGCCTGACGGAAGATCTCGTCCAGCACCGTGACTGGCACGACGCCGGAGCCGATCAGCTCGTGAAATACATCACCGGCGCCCACACTCTCTAACTGGTCTGCATCACCGACCAAAAGGACTTTGGTGCCGGGGCGCAAGCGTGAAAAGAGCTGATGGATCAGCCACATATCGACCATGGAAGTCTCGTCCACGATCAGAAGTCCGGCCTCCAGTGGCTCCTGTTCCCGGCTCTTCTTCGATTCCAAATCACCGTGAAGCTTCAGGATGCTGTGGAGCGTCTGTGCTTCATCGATCCCCGTTGCCTCCGCCATACGCCGGCTCGCCTTACCTGTGGGCGCTCCGAGTACGATCTTCTGCCGCGGATAGAGCTGACGGTACACTTCGATCACCGTTTTCAGAACCGTGGTCTTGCCGGTGCCGGGGCCGCCTGTGATGATGGACAGGTTATGCCGGAACACCATTTCCACGCCTTCTGACTGGCGTTTGGACAGGTTGAGCCCTAAGCTATGTTTCACTCGCTCCAACGGCTGTGCAATGTCCACCACCGTCGGCTTTGCCAGAAACAGCTCTACCGCTTTCTGTGCGGTTTCGCTCTCCTGCAGAAATTGCTTGGGCAGATACACATTGCCGTGATTCGATACCACCTCGTCCTGCCGGATCATGGCAGACAGCTCCTGTTCGACCTGGCTCATGGGGACGCGCATCTGCGGGAGGGGTATCCGTTCATTGAGCAGCTGCATAGCCGCTTTGAGCAGAGCCTCTGCCTCCAGATAGAGATGTCCGTCCTTTGTCCGTGCGTCCTCCAGCGCATAAAAGAGCGCACCGTGGACGCGCTTCGGATCACGCAGATCTCCACCGGATTTTTGTACGATGGCGTCAATGCGCTTGAAGCCGAATCCCGGCACCTGGCAGAGATTGAAGGGGCTCTGTCTCACGATGTCCGCACAGGAAGGGCCGAAATGCTGATAGATCTTCTGCGCGGTCGTCGGCGTGACCTTGAACGGGGCCAGCAGGGTCATCAGGACACGCATCCGGCTGGTTTCCGCATAGGCGTCCTTGATCTCTACAAGCCGCTCCTTTGTAATGCCGCGAATCTCAAGAAGCCGGTCTGGCTGATGCTCCAGAATCTCCAGAGCATTGATGCCAAACTTTTCAATGATCGCGTCGGCGGTCTTTTCTCCGATGCCCTTCAGCAGACCGGAGGCAAGATAATTGCGGACGCCCTCCAATGTGGGCGGCACGATCTCCTGCCAATGATCGACCTGAAGCTGAAGCCCGTATTTTCCGTCCTTCCACTCTCCATCCATCTCGATCTTCACCGTATCCGTCTGCGGCAATTCGATGCCGACGGCGGTAAAGCGGATCAGGTGGTCGTGATAGCGATAGGGACTCCGGGCTTCTGCCGGTACGCTGCTGTCCTCCGTTTTCATCCGAAGGACAGAATATTTGCTGGACGCATTGAAAAACAGTACCTTGTCCAGTGCTGCAACAATGCTCACAGCACATCACCTCCGTTTCCTTTCACGCTGCCTGCAAAGCAGCTTTTTTCACATGGAATCTTCGCCATTCAGACACCGTGACATACTGATCGTAAATATCAGGGTGTTCGTCCTTCAAACGCTCTAAGGCGTCCTTCGATATGCCTGCGGAGCGTACCGGATTGTAGGTTATGGTGTAGCTCTCCGCAGAACCGTTATACACGGCGGTGCAGCTCGTCCCCATTCTCTCGATGAGCATACCCTTCAGCCGTTTAATGTCCTTTTCCAGCTTGTTCACATCAGCCGACAGCGCCTTTTTCTGCTCTTGCAGGGAGAGAAGCATGGACAACTGTCCAAACTGCGTCTGTCCCAACAGCACAGGCGGCGCGTCCTTGTCCGCCGGTCCTATCTTTCGCCGCAGGCTTTCGAGGATCAGGTCACCGTCCGCTTCCACATAGGGAGGCGGCGTTTTTGTGAGGACATGATTCTCCCAGAAGTCCCGTTCCAAAGCAATCAGTTCTTCTTCATAGGCCATGTCACGGTCGATACGGCGGATCATCGCCTCGTCTTCCGAATTTCCGTAAAGGCAGCAGAAGTAGACCCGGTCAATGTTCATGACCGCCATGTAGTGCCGCCCCTGCGATTCGTAGTAGATAGGAACGATTTCCTCGCCGTTGTACCACCAGTTATCCTTGGCGTTATAATTCGTGGTTTTGATCTCAAGGATGGCTGATGTACCGTCCGGCAGCTCCACCATGTAATCCAGATCCGCCAGCATCCAAGGATATTGGGGATGCCGGAACATGAAAGGCCGGCGGTAGATCTTATAGCCCGTCTTATGAGCGAAGATCTTGGCAACCAACGGCTCCAGCAGAGTTCCAACTTCCAACTGAACCCAGTTTTCGGCATCATCCGCTGTGACGATATTCAGCTTGTCATAGTAGAGATCCCGTCCGGTACGGAATGGTGAAATTCCGAGAACGGCAGCGGCGTCACTTCCGCCGATGCCCTTGCGCCGGTATTCCAGCCATTGTTCACGCGGCAGACCTTCTGTACCGACGAGAATTTGCGGAGCGTAACACTTTGCGTTTTCCATGGATGCGTTCCTCCTCGGTTTCATATTTGATGTGCGGCTTATTCAAAAGCCGTTTCTCTCTGTACCTGTGGTACGGTCGGAAGGAGCGTCTGGGATGCCATCCGGGTTTCCATTTTCGTCTGAATTTCATTTCTTGTTTCCACCTTTCTTGATGATATATCCTCAAAGCCTTTCGGCATTTGGGCGCAAAAAAGCGGGAACAACGATTCTGGTAAAATCCAGTATGTTTGCCTGACAGCAAACTCTCGTCATTCCCGCAGTATGGGGCGGTGCCCCGTAAAACAAAAAAGCCAGCAGCAGCCGGCTTTCATGGCACAGCAATACTACTGACAAAAACGTACAAACCTGACAACGTGCGCAGGTGGATCGCTCCACACACAGATCATTGACCTATGCCCAAAGGGAGATTGCGCAAAACTCATTTACGGGCAAAGTGTAACACAATATATTGTATAAGTCAATACAAAAATACTATATTTAGTTTTTCCGGCGTGCGCGCAAAAAATACGGACATGGCCTCGTATTTATTTTGTGAACGGTAAAAACCACCTATTGAACCTTGAAAACGCCGCCCCCAAATGCGGCTGCATCGATTTGTCCGGGAGTTATACAGGATCGGCTGACAGTATGCGTTTGCGTACCTGCCGGGGAAGTGCCGCACAGCGGCAGCCTGCAAATACGCGGCCTGAAGCGAGGGCGCAGGAAATGGCCTGGAATTGGGAATCGAACTTGGATTAGAACCTAATGTAATTTACTTGTTGGTGATAGTGGGGAAAATCCGTATAATATATTTGTGAGGACATTACAGGCTCTTTTCCCCAGCCACCAAAGAAAGGAGGCCCTCTGTGGCTGAGATAAATACAAACGGCCTTAAAGCCAACTCTGAAAAAAGAAGCTATTCCGTTATGGAAGTAGCGGAAATTCTCGGTGTCAGCAAAAAATCCGTCTATAACATGTGTGCTAACGGCACCTTCAAATGTGTACGGATTGGAACCAGGCTGAGAATATCAAAGAAGGCTTTCGATGATTGGCTTGATGGCAGAGACAATACCTGAAAGGAGCCATGAGCTATGGCATCAATTCAAAAACGCGGTAAAAAGTATGCCGTCATATATACCTATACGGATTCTGCCGATGTCAAAAGGCAGAAGTGGGAAACCTATGGAACAAAGAAGGAGGCTGCGGCCAGAAAAGCACAGGTAGAGAATGAAATGAACAACGGAACCTTCATTCCGCCATCCAGCGTAACTGTCCGTGACTTCCTGGCAGATTTTGTTGAACTCTACGGTTCAAAGCGGTGGGGACTTTCAGCCTACTCTGGAAACACCGGGATCATCAACAATTACATCAATCCAGTCATTGGCGATATGAATGTCCAGGATGTGACAAGGCGTACCGTAGACAGCTTCATCGCCCAACTGCAAAAGATGAAACCCGTCAGCACAACATACCGAAACGCACGCTCGGAATTCTTGCCGCCCAACACGATTGAAAAAGTGTGCAAGGTGCTGCACTGCGCTTTCCGCCAGGCCGTCCGATGGGATATGGTTCCGAAGAATCCGTTTGACGATGTTCTTCTTCCCAAGAAAGAGAAAAATCCTCGCGCTATCTGGACGGCTGACATTATCAGACAGGCTCTGGATAACTGCTCTGAGGGGAAACTGTATGTTGCAATCAACCTTTCGTTCGCCTGTTCACTGCGCATGGGCGAGATCACAGGGCTGACATGGGATTGTGTTCACATTTCCGATTCGGACATTGCAAAAGACGATGCCCATATCATTGTCAACAAGGAATTGGCGCGTGTCGATCAACGTGCGATTGACGCGCTCGGAGAGAAAGACATCATCTTTATGTTCCCGCGGATCGTGAAAGCCAAATCGACAACACGGCTTGTGCTCAAACGACCTAAGACGGAAACCAGTATCCGGAAGGTATGGCTGCCGAAGACCCTTGCGTATATTCTTCGGGACTGGCATCAAAAGCAGGACAAGCTCAAAGAAATTATGGGTGACGAGTATGCCGACTATAATCTTGTTTTAGCTTTGGAAACCGGGCGGCCCTGCGAAGACAGGGTAATCGGGAATCAGTTTGAACGGCTGAAAAAGTCAGCGAACCTCCCGAATGTAGTCTTTCATTCTTTGCGGCACTCAAGCACCACCTATAAGCTGAAGCTCAATCATGGTGACATTAAGGCCACGCAGGGGGATACCGGCCATGCGCAGGCGTCTATGGTTACAGAAGTTTATGCGCATATTCTGGATGAGGAGAGGAAAATCAACGCGCAGAAGTTTGAGGTCGCATTCTATGCGAACCCGGATATGCGGCGCGTGGAGCAGGAACTGAATCCGCCGAAACCGGAACCGGCTCCCGACCTAAACCTCCAGTCGCTTCTTGCACAGCTTCAGGAAAATCCCGAACTTGCCCGCCAACTGAAAGCCCTTTTGCACGCAGGGTAACGGGAGGACTCGAAACGACTATAAAACACCACGGCAGGGTTCATTAGCAGAATCCGAATTTCATTAGCAGATTTCTCGAAAATCGTTCGAGTCCAGCAGGGAACAGTCTGGAAATAAGTTGCATTTCAAATCACAAAGCAGTTGCTTTTTCGGGGTGAGCCAAGAAAAGCAAAAACGCTGAAATCCATTGAGATTACAGCGTTTTTGGCACCCCGGACTGGGCTTGAACCAGCGGCCTACTGCTTAGGAGGCAGTCGCTCTATCCAACTGAGCTACCGAGGCTAGTATTTAGTTTTATGCTCGCAGGGTGAGCGACCACCTCACACTTAGGAGGCTCGCGCTCTATCCAACTGAGCTACAGACGCGGATGTTAAAAAATATTTTACCCTTTTGGCAGTGGATTTGTCAATGCCTGATTTGCTGGGAGCGGGGTGGAGAAAAGCGCTTGTATTCACCGCCGCCGTCCGTTATAATGGGACGCAAGAGCGGCTCTGACCGCAGACGGCGGACAGAGCCAGTGAGAAATATGGAGAAAAGGACGGTAAACCTATGGACGGAAAGACGATCCTCCAGCGCAGCGAGGTGCCCGAGGAGTTCACCTGGGACTTGAGCGACGTATTTGCAAGCGACGATAAGTGGAACGAAGAGCTCGAAGCGCTCAAGGCCTACCCCGAGCGCATGGCCGCCTACGCCGGCAAGCTCGGCGAGAGCGCGAAGACGCTGCTCGACTGGTTCACGCTCAGCGATGAGATCAACGTGCGCGTTTCAAAGTTCGTGCAGTACGCGAGCTGCCGCAGCGACCAGGATGTGGGCAACTCGTTCTATCAGGGGATGCGCAGCAAGGCGTTTTCCACGGCGGTCGCGCTGAACAGCGCGGGCTCTTTTGAAGCCAGCGAGATCATGGCCATCCCCGACGAGACGCTTGCGCGCTTCTACGCCGAGGAGCCGAAGCTCGAGACCTATCGCCGCAGCATCGACAAGCTGCGCCGCCGCAAGGCGCATATCCTTTCGCCCGAGTGCGAAAAGATCCTCGCCGCCGCGGGTGAGATCAGCGAAAGCCCTGACCGCACGTTCAGCATGTTCCACAATGCCGACATGCGCTATCCCGACGTGACCGACGCAAAGGGCGAGGTCCACACGCTGACGGACGGCACGTTCGTCCCTATGCTGATGAGCGCCGATCGCACGCTGCGCGAAAACGCCTTTAAGGCCTACTACAAGCGCGCGGGCGAGTTCCGCAATACCTACGCCTCCACGCTGGACGCGCAGTTCAAGCAGCTCAAGTTCTTCGCCGACGCGCGCCATTATAACTCGACGCTCGAAGCGTCCCTTGACGTGACCGAGGTGCCGGTCGAGGTCTACACGAACCTCATCGACGCGGTGCACGGCAATCTCGACAAGATGTACCGCTATGTCGAGCTGCGCAAGAAGATCTTAGGCGTTGACGAGCTGCACATGTACGATGTCTACACCCCGATCGTCGCAGACGCGGATGTTGAGATCTCCTTTGAAGAGGCCAAGAAGACCGCTCTCGAAGCGCTCGCGGTGCTCGGCAAGGACTATACGGACGTGCTTGAGGAGGCCTTTAGCAACCGCTGGCTCGACGTGTATGAGAACACCGGCAAGCGCGGCGGCGCCTACTGCACCGGCAACGGCTGGCCCCACCCCTACGTGCTGCTCAACCACAAGGATAACCTCGACAGCATGTTCACCCTCGTCCACGAGATGGGCCACGCCATGCATACGTGGCACTCCTGCAAATACCAGCCGGTGAATACGGCGGAGTACGTCATCTTCGTCGCCGAGGTCGCCTCGACCTGCAACGAGATCCTCCTGATGCGCCACCTGCTCGGCAAGACCGACGACCGCAAGCAGCGCGCGTATCTCATCAACCACTTCCTCGACCAGTTCAAGGGTACACTGTACCGCCAGACGATGTTCGCCGAGTTCGAGCTCCAAATGGGCAAGATGGCCGAGAGCGGCGAGGCGCTGACCGCCGACGCGCTGAGCGCGAAGTATTTAGCGCTCAACAAGCTCTACTTCGGCGATACGATGATTTCCGACGACGAGATCGCGCTTGAGTGGACACGCATCCCGCACTTCTACTACAATTACTATGTTTTCCAGTACGCGACGAGTTTCTCCGCCGCCGTCGCCATCGCCAACCGCATCCTGCGCGAGGGCGAGAGCGCCGTCAAGGACTACAAGAAGTTCCTCTCCGGCGGCTGCTCGAAAGAGCCGGTCGAGCTGCTGCGCGACATGGGCGTCGACATGCGCACGAGCGCGCCCGTCAACGACGCGCTGTCGCTGTTCGGCGAGCTGATCGACGAGCTGAGTGCATTGCTGGGCTGACGCCTTCAAATCAGTGGTGAACCACTGATTTGAGCAGGTTTTGCGTCGCTTTGCGCTTCGGTTGCCCGTTAAAACGGGCGATTCGACGCACGCTATGCGCAAGGTGTTTTCCGCCACGCACCGGTTGCGGCGGAAAACGATCAAGAACATTTGTGCCTGCGGGCACTTGGGCAACCGTTAGCAGCTTTGCTGCTTTACGGATGCCCATACCCCTTGCGGGTAAAAACTGTGCGAGGTTGCCTGCCCGAGAGGACAGGCAACCTCTTTTCCTAATTTTTCTGCAAAAGAGACAAAAAAAGTTTCAAAAAATCTTGCAAATGACGAAGCGGCAGAATATACTATTACAGTTAAAGACTTACGATTTGATATCCCTGCCCAGCGGCAGGAAGGAGAGATCACCTATGCAGAATGAAAAACTTCGCAATGTAGCCATCATCGCCCACGTCGACCACGGCAAGACCACCCTCGTCGACGAAATGCTCAAGCAGGGCGGCGTGTACCGCGAAAATCAGGAGGTCGTCGACCGCGTCATGGACTCGAACGACCTCGAGCGTGAGCGCGGCATCACGATCCTCGCCAAAAACACCGCCATCCGCTACGGCGACACCAAGATCAACATTGTCGATACCCCGGGCCACGCCGACTTCGGCGGCGAGGTCGAGCGTATCCTCAAGATGGTCAACGGCGTTATCCTGCTCGTCGATGCCGCTGAGGGCCCCATGCCGCAGACGCGCTTCGTCCTCTCCCGCGCGCTGGAGCTGGGTCACCGCGTCATCGTCGTCGTCAACAAGATCGACCGCCCCGACCAGCGCATCCACGAGGTCGTGGACGAGGTGCTCGAGCTTTTAATGGACCTCGATGCGACGCCCGAGCAGCTCGACTCCCCGATGCTGTTCTGCTCCGGCCGCAACGGTACGGCGTCCTATTCGCCCGACGTCGTCGGCACGGACTTAAAGCCCCTGTTCGACACGATCCTTGAGTATATCCCCGCGCCGGAGGCCGATGTGGACGCGCCGTTCCAGATGCTCGTCTCTGCCATTGACTACAACGAGTATGTCGGCCGCATGGCCATCGGCCGCATCGAGCGCGGCACGCTCAAGCAGAATCAGGAGATCATGGTCTGCAACTACCACGACCCCGACGCCGCACCGAAGAAGGCCAAGGCCGTCTCCATGTACGAATTTGAGGGCCTTGGCAAGAACCCCGTCACCGAGTCCACCGCGGGCAACATCATCTGCCTGTCCGGCATCGGCGACATCACGATCGGCGATACGATCTGCGCGCCCGAGTGCGTCGAGCCGCTCCCGTTCGTCAAGATCAGCGCCCCCACGATGGAGATGACGTTCTCCATCAACGACTCTCCCTACGCCGGACGTGAGGGTAAGTTTGTCACCTCGCGCCAGCTGCGCGACCGTCTCTTCCGCGAAACGCTCAAGGACGTTTCGCTCCGCGTCACCGAGCTCGAGGGCTCGACGGACGCGTTCAACGTCGCGGGCCGCGGCGAAATGTCGCTGTCCATCCTCATCGAGACCATGCGCCGCGAAGGCTATGAGTTCCAGGTCTCGCCCCCGCGCGTCCTGTATCAGATGATCGACGGCAAGAAGTGCGAGCCCATCGAACGCCTTGTGTGCGACGTGCCGCAGGAGTATGTCGGCGCAGTCATCGAAAAGCTCGGCTCCCGCAAGGGCGACCTCGCCGAGATGACGCCGATCGGCAGCCGCATGAAGCTCGAATTCCTGATCCCCGCGCGCGGCCTGTTCGGTTACCGCAACGAGTTCCTCACCGACACCAAGGGCGAGGGCATCATGGCGAGCGTGTTTGATTCCTACGCACCCTACAAGGGCGAGCTTGCCCGCCGCAATACCGGCTCTCTCGTTGCGTCCGAGACCGGCACCTCTATCACCTATGGCCTCTTCAACGCGCAGGAGCGTGGCGTGCTGTTCATCGGCGCGGGCGTCGACGTGTACGAGGGTATGGTCGTCGGTCAGTCCCCCAAGCAGGAGGACATCACGGTCAACGTGTGCAAGAAGAAGCAGCTGACGAACATGCGCGCTTCTGGCTCGGACGACGCGCTGCGCCTTGTCCCGCCCAAGCAGATGAGCCTGGAGCAGTGCCTCGAGTTCCTCGCTGACGACGAGCTGCTTGAGGTCACGCCCAAGAACCTGCGCATCCGCAAGACGATCCTCAACAAAGAGCTGCGCATGAAGGCCACCCACGGCAACAAAAAGATTTTGCAGTAATGCAGATAGAGAAGCGACGGCTGAAAAAGCCGTCGCTTTTTGATTTTCTGCACAAAAGTGCGGGGGGAGGGCAGCGCCATCGGCGCTGCCCAAAGTAAGGGGGATATTCTCTCACGTGAGAGAATATCCCCCTTGTACCCCCAAGAGAACACAAGGGGCAAGACCCCTTGTCCTTTCTCTCGGGGGTCTAAGGGGGATACTCTCTTTTGAGAAAGAGAGTATCCCCCTTTTTATGCACCCCTGCGCGGCGCAGGGGATTATCCCGCCGCTCTGCGAGCGGCATTATTCTTTATTCGGTTCGGGATCGCCCGCCAGCGAATCGAGATACAGATACAGCGGCATCAGCTCGCGGAAGCCCGCGAGGACTTCGTCTTTGAGCTCCGGCGTGAACAGCACGCCTTCGGGATTGTCGTCATAGCCGACGGCGATATTTTTTGCGTTGTACCACGGGTTCAGGAGCTTGCCGACGTCGCCCTTCGGGCGCTTGAACTGCTCGCCGGAGAGCGTGAAGCGGGATTTATTCAGCTTGCGCACGAGCTTTTCAAGCCTTTTGGGGTCGGTCTCGATGCGGCGGCGGAGCTTGGCCATCGTGGCGGGGGAGGCGTCCCAGTAGCCGCAGCCATAGCTGAAGTAGTTCGGTGCGAGCTCGAAATACAGCGCGGGGACGCCCTCGAAGCGCTCGTGCGGGCGCTCGATCGTGAACCACAGGTGGTCCTTATACGGCCCTCTGCCAAAGAGACGGCGAGCGTCGCGGTAGATGCGGCAGACGTGCAGCTTGAGCGACTGCGTGGGATATGCCGCGGCGATCGCGTCGAACAGTTCGCTGCCGAGCTCGCGCATCGGCCGGTCAACGAGCGCGAGGAACTGCTCTTTTCGCGGCAGGAACCACTCGCGGTTGTTGTTGAATTTGATGCCCCAGAGGAACTCGACGGCCTCGGGCGTAAAACCTTGAAACATGATCCACCTCAAAGAAAAATTTGCAACGATGGCAGTATACCACCGAAAACGCGAAAAAAACAAGAGGGACCTCGCACCAGATCCCTCTTGTCTCAGAGGAGCACCGTCCTGTTTTTACCCAAAAACAGGAACAGAAAAAAGCAAAGTTACTTTGTGGCGTGGTCGACCGAGTACATGTGCTCGATGAGGTCGAGCACCTTGTTGGAGTAGCCGATCTCGTTGTCGTACCAGCTCACGACCTTGACGAACGTATCCGTCAGGGCGATACCGGCCTTGGCGTCGAAGATGGACGTGCGCGTATCGCCGAGGAAGTCGGAGGAAACGACCTGCTCGTCGGTGTAGCCGAGGATGCCCTTGAGCTCGCCCTCGCTGGCCTTCTTCATGGCCGCGCAGATCTCATCGTAGGTGGCGGGCTTTTCAAGGTTGACGGTCAGGTCGACGACGGAGACATCCAGCGTGGGAACGCGCATGGACATACCGGTCAGCTTGCCGTTGAGCGAGGGGATGACTTTGCCGACGGCCTTGGCGGCGCCGGTGGAGGAGGGGATGATGTTGCCCGTGGCCGCGCGTCCGCCGCGCCAGTCCTTCAGGGACGGGCCGTCCACGGTCTTCTGCGTGGCGGTGACGGAGTGCACGGTGGTCATCAGGCCATCCTTGATGCCGAAGCAGTCGTTCAGGACCTTGGCGATGGGGGCCAGGCAGTTCGTGGTGCACGAGGCGTTGGAGACGAACTGCATGTCGCTCGTGTAGGAATCGAGGTTGACGCCGCAGACGAACATCGGCGTGTCATCCTTGGACGGGGCGGACATGACGACCTTCTTCGCGCCGGCGTCGATGTGCGCCTGCGCCTTTTCCTTCGTCAGGAACAGGCCCGTGGATTCGACGACGTACTCCGCGCCGATCTTACCCCAGGGCAGATCCGCGGGGTTGCGCTCGGCGAAGACGGGGATCTCGCGGCCGTTGACCACGATGCCGTAATCGTTGCTCTTCACATCGGCGGCGAATCTGCCGTGCATAGTATCGTATTTCAACATGTAGGCCAGATAATCGGCGGGGCAGAGGTCATTGATGCCCACGATCTCGATCTCAGGATGGTTCAGGCTTGCGCGAAAGACCATACGGCCAATGCGGCCAAAGCCGTTAATACCGACCTTAATACTCATAAAACTTACTTCCTTCCTGTTTATCGGAATATATCGAATGTTTGGTACATTTAGATATTATATAGCAGTAGTTTCGTTTTGCAAGTCCTTTTTTGCAAAAATTCTGTTTTTTTCATAATTTCCACAAATTCCTTGCTTTTTGACCGAAATTTTGCTACCCTCATACTACAACGCTGTACAACAAAACGTTCTAAGCGCGAGCTTACCGCGAAAACACCAATTCTTTCCGCGCAAACTCCGCCTCCCTGCGGTGAATGCTACCGGTAGGAGAACTTTTATTAGGAGACGCTATGCGGGATTATACTGAAGAAGAACTGAAAATGCTGTCGGATGTGCTGCCGAATATTGCATTGCAGCTGCGCACCTCGCTTTCGACGATCTACACGGCGGTCGACCGCATGGCACCGCAGGAGACGCGGGAGAAGGACCCGAAGACTGACCGCACCGCCGCGGCATTTTACCAGAGCTATTACCAGCTCTACCGCGTCATCAGCAATCTGACCGACGCGGGGAACCTGTTTGAGCGCAAGCGCTTCGAGCTCTACGATGACGACATTGTCGGCGTCTGCCGCAGCGTGTGCGCCGAGGTGGACTTCCTTTTTGCGCAGCGCGGCGTGGAGCTCGACTTCCTCGCCGACCGCGACAGCCGCATCATCGCCCTCGACGCTGAGGCCATCCGCAAGCTGCTGCTGAATCTCCTCTCCAACGCGCTTAAATTTACGCCCAAGGGTGGCAGTGTCCGCGTGCGCGTGAAAACGGAGGGGAGATTTGTCAAGATCACCGTGGCGGACACGGGAAAGGGCATGGACAGCGACACGCTGGCCCATTTGTTCGACCGCTTTATGGACGGCGGGCAGGACCCCATGCCGCCGCGCGGCTTGGGACTGGGCCTTCCCATCTGCCAGCGCATCGCGCAGGGCCACGGCGGCATGATCGTCGCGCAGTCGGAAGAGGGAAAGGGCTCGCTCTTTACCGTCTCGCTCCCTGCGGTAAAGGCTGGGCGCGTACAGCTCAAGGACCGCGGCAGCGACTACGCCGGCGGCTTCAACCGCACGCTCGTGGAGATGTCCGACGCGCTTTCGAGCGAGGCATTTCTGCAAAAGTATCTGGATTAAGGGACACAGATGAAGAAAAAAGTTTTGATCGCCATGAGCGGCGGCGTGGATTCCTCCGCCGCCGCGCTTTTGCTGCAAAAGCAGGGCTACGAGTGCGCGGGCGCGACGCTGTCGCTCTGCAGCAACGAGACGGACGGCGCGAAGCGCATTGCCGACGGTCTCGGTATGCCGTTTTACATCTTCGACGAGCACGAGCTTTTTGCGCGCGAGGTGATGGATCACTTCGTCAGCGAGTACCGCGCGGGCCGCACGCCGAATCCGTGCATCGACTGCAACCGCTGCCTCAAATTCGGTGCATTTTTGGACCGCGCGCTGGAGATGGGATTTGACTACATCGCGACGGGGCACTATGCCCGCGTCGGCTATGACGAAGCGAGCGGACGTTACCGGCTGCTGCGCGGCGAGAGCCGCGCGAAGGACCAGAGCTACGTGCTCTATCAGCTCACGCAGGAACAGCTCTCGCACCTGCTGCTGCCGGTCGGCAGCTTTGAAAAACCGGAAATTCGCGAACAGGCGGAGGAGGCGGGCCTTGCAAACGCCCATCAGGCCGATTCACAGGACATCTGCTTCATCCCCGACGGGGACTATGTGCGCTTTCTGCGCGACTATGGCGGCGTGACGCCGCAGCCCGGCGACTTTGTCGACGAAACGGGCCGCGTGCTCGGCCGCCACCGCGGTTTGGAGTGCTACACGGCGGGTCAGCGCAAGGGCCTCGGCGTGAGTGCGGACCGCCCGCTCTATGTGATATCCAAAAATGCCGAAAATAATACCGTGCTGCTCGGCGACAACGAGGAACTGTTTTCCTCGGCGCTGCTCGCCTCGCGTGTGAACTGGATCGCGGGGGAGACGCCTGCGGAAAAAGTCTATTGCACCGCCAAAACGCGCTACAGCCAGAAAGAGTGCGACGCCGTCGTCACACCGCTGGAAGGAGGCTGCGCGCACGTCGAGCTCCTCACGCCCCAGCGCGCCGTCACGGCAGGACAGGCCGTCGTCTTCTATGATGGCGAAGAGGTCCTCGGCGGTGGCACGATCGAAAAGGCGTTATAAAAGTGAGAAAAGGCTCCGCGAAAGCGGAGCCTTTTGGCATATTATCGTTCGCTGACATGCGCCTCGCTGCCGAAGATCATGTCGTCCACGTCGCCATGACGGATGTTGTCTTTTTCCTTCATTGTACCATTCCTTTCAGCTTTTCTCTCACCCAGCTATTATATGCGCGAGCAAACGAAAAGTTGTACGAAAAAGGGCAATGGAAATAAAAGGCGTCGCAGACTTTCACCCGCAAGGGGTATGCGGCATCCGTAAAGCAGCAAAGCTGCTAACGGCTGCCCAAGCGTCCGCAGACGCGAAATGATCTTAATCGTAAATTCCGACATCACCGTCGCGGCATTACGATTCCCGCGCCCGTTCGGGCGCGCCAATCGTGCCACTTCCTCGAAACCGGCTCGCTTTATCCACCACTGGCGGCGCTTCGCCGATTTCCATGTGCGTCAGAAAAAACGCCTCTCAGCCCGCAAACATGCGCGCCTTCGGCGCGTGCGCTGCCGCGGGCTGCAATCCCCCTCAAAAAGCGGCTCTGCCGCTTTTTTTGAAGTTAATAGCGATGGTTTAGGATCTCCACCACGTCCGCCAGCGCGCCGTCCTTGCAGTGGCAGACGATGTGCGCACCCCATTCCTTGACCTCGGGGATGGCGTTTTCGGGCGCGAAGCCGATCTCGGAGACCTCGAGCATCGGAATGTCGTTGTTGTGGTCGCCGATGCAGTAGATGTCCTTGCGCGCAACGCCGAGGAGCTTGGCAAGCTTTAAGATCATGCCGCCCTTCGTCGCGCCGCGGCGCGTCAGCTCAAGCAGGTGATCGCTCGAAAAAATCAGCTCGTAGCGTTTTCCCCACTCCTGAGAGACGATGAAGTCGCGCACCTGCTCCAAAAGCGGCTTTTCCTCTTCAAAGAGCAGCTTGATGATCGGCAGGTCCACCTCGCGGAAGTCCTTGACCTCCTCGGTCTTCGCGCGCGTCAGGTGCTCGTGGTTGCGCGTGTAGTCGTTCGGGTGCAGGACGTGGATGCGGCGGTCGTCGTGGTAGATCTCGAAGCACAGGCCGGGGAAGCGCGCGAGCAGCGCGTCGACATGGTCGTAGATGTCCGCGTCTAAAAACGCGGTCTCCACATAGCAGTCCTTGTTGAAGTCATAGATGGCCGCGCCGTTGGCGATGACGCAGGGGGCATTGCAGGGCAGATCCTCGGCGTAGCGGGCAAAGGCGGGCAGCGCGCGGCCGGTGGAGATCGAAAAATAGCCGCCGTTTTGAATGAAATACTCGACCGCCTCGCGGTTGCGCGCGCTCATCGGCGGGATGTCCTCGCCGCGCTCCAGCGCGCCCTGCGTATAGACGAGCGTGTTGTCAAAGTCGCTGGCGAGCAGCACCTTGTTGAATTTCAGCATGATGGATCCTCTCTTCTTTTCTCGTTGTTTTTCGGCAAAAGTATACCACGACGCGGGAGAAATGAAAAGGGATGTTTTGCGTAAAGATATCAGCCGATGATGCCGAATTTTCCTTTGATAAAATGACGGTAGTCGGGCTGCTTTTCGGCATTTTCGTATTCATGTTTCATGGTTTGCCATATCCAGGCGCGGAACGGATCGCCGGTCTGCGCATAGTGCAGAATGCGCAGCAGCCCCTCCCGCTCTGCGCGGAGAATGGCCTCATAGGCATCGGGGACGAACTCGCACGAGACGACTGCTACCGCCTCTTCGGACGTGACCGCGAACGGCACGTCGGAAACAGGGGCAGTATTTGCCGGTTCCGCGCCGTAGATATAGCCGGAGACGCCGGCATAGGTCTCCTCCAGTGCGTTGGGGTAGTATTCCTCCAGCCGCTGCACGCCGTCTAAGTCGAAGCCGTAAGGCCCCCATTTTTCCCATCGGCCCGTGTGGACAAAGCCGGTGTCGCGGCAGTATTTTTCAACGGCATTGCTCAGATAGACCAGCACATTTTCCCGTTTCTTCGAAAAATAGACGAGCGGGTGGCCATGGTTGGAGACGTGCGGCGTGAGGACGGTGAGACCGCCGGTGGGGGAGGCATGGTACAGCATGGAAGCAATTCCTTTCCGCCTTTTGGCAAAACCGCCGCGAAACAACTGTGCTTCGCGGCGGTTCTATTTCTTGTTTACGCTTCGCTCTTCGGCGCGGGATTTTCGCCGCCCTGACCGCCACTTCTGCGGCGGCCTCTGCCGCCGCGATGGCTGCGGCGGCGCGGCTTGTTCTCGCCGCCCTCAATCGCGCCCTCGGCTTTCGGCGGGCGGGGCGGACGCGGGGCTTTCGGCGCGTCGGGAGTTTCGCTGTTCGGCTTGCTCTGGCGCGGGGTGCGGCGCTCGCCGTTCTTGTCGGGATTGCGGGGCGGACGTTCGCTGCTCGGCTTATCGCCGCGCGCGGGACGTTCGCTTCGCTTTTCGGCGGGCTTGTCGCCACCCTTTTGGGGCGTGTTTTCACTCTTCGGCGCGGCGGACTTCTCGCCGCCTTCACCGCTGCCCTTGCCGCGGCCTCTGCCGCCGCGATGCCCGCGGCCGCCGCGGCGGGAACGGCGCTTTTCCGTCTCCTCGTCGTCAGAGGCGGGGGCGTCCGCTTTTGCGACGGGGGCCGTCCACTGTTCGGGCGGCACGATGGGCTTGGCAGACGAGAAGAAGTTCAGCGTCAGCTGCGGCTCCTCCGGCGGCTCCTGATAGCGCTCGGGGAGCGTCGTGGGGAGCTCGATGCCGTCGCGCGAGCCCTTGCCGTTGCGCAGCACATGAATTTCGCAGGTGCGGTAGCGCTTGGGGCTCTCGTTCTGCCCGTCGAGACGCACGAGCACCTGCTCGCGCAGAATGTCGACCGAGCTCACGTTGCCAAGGCCGTCGGGCGTTGCGACAAACGAATCCTGCTTCGGGCAGCGGCGCACCGCGTCCTCGTAGGCGTTCTGCTCGTATTTGAGGCAGCACATGAGCCTGCCGCACGTGCCGGAGATCTTCGTCGGGTTCAGGCTCAGGTTCTGCGTCTTGGCCATCTTGATCGAAACAGGGACGAAGTCGTCCAAAAACTGCGAGCAGCAGAAAGGCCGGCCGCAGATGCCGAGGCCGCCGAGCATCTTCGCCTCGTCGCGCACGCCGATCTGCCGCAGCTCGATGCGGGCACGGAACACACCGGCTAAGTCGCGCACGAGCTCGCGGAAGTCCACGCGCCCATCGGACGTGAAGAAAAAGATGATCTTGCTGCCGTCGAAGTTGCTCTCCACGCGCACGAGCTTCATGTCGAGCCCGCGCTCGGCGATCTTCTTCTGGCAGACCTCGAAGGCGTTCTTTTCGCGCGTTTTGTTGTAGGCGTAGGTGCGGTCATCGTTCTCCGTCGCCACGCGCACGAGCGGGCGCAGCGGTTGGACGACGGAATCGTCCTCCACCTCATGGTTGCCCGAGACGCACTGGGCGTACTCGAGCCCCTGCGCGGTCTCGACGATGACGAACTGGTTGGGTTCGACCGCGATGCCGTGCGGGTCAAAATAATATTCCTTGCATCCGCCGCGGAAGCGGACTCCGATCACTTCTGTCAAAGGGTTTCCTCCAATTCAACGGCGAAGCCGCCCAGCGTGGGCCCGACGCCGACGTTATAGGTGCATTTATTGCGGTAGTCCTGCAATAAATCTATTGTGCCGAGTAATTTGGCTTTTGTCAAGCGCGAAGCCAGTGACCGCGCGATGCGAAGATCCCTCTCCGGTACGCTCACGCCGTACTGCCCCAGCAGGGCGGACGAGAGCAGAAGCCGCGTCCCCTCGAAAAGCGAGGACAGGTCGTCGCGCGTGACCTTCTGCGTTTCGAGCTTTGCGAGGAATGCCGCGCGGGACGCGCGCGACCCCTCGGCGATGAGCCGCGCGAGCTCGAGCGCGAGCTCGTCAGGCGCGCCGCCCTCTTCGACGGTGGGGGAGAGCTTGACCTCCACGCAGCGCGAGCGGATGGTCTGGAACAGAACCGCCGGATTTTCCGCGCAGAAGAAGAACGCTGCGTAAGCGGGCCCCTCCTCCACGAGCTTCAAAAGCACGTTCTGGTCCTTTTCCGTCAGGATGGTGCAGTCCTCGAAAATGTAGACCTTGCGCGCGCCCTCGTTCGGGCGGATGAACGCGTCGGCGCGCATCGCGCGCACCGTGTCGATCGAGAGCTCCTTGTGCTCTGCGTCGCGCACGAACGTGACGTCGGGGTGGATGTCCTGCATCACCTTGCGGCAGGCAGGGCAGGCGAGGCAGGGCTTGCTTTCCGCTGTGCACTCCATCGCCGCGGCGGCATAGCGCGCAGCGCTCACGCGGTCGCCGCTGCCGCTGAAAATGAGTGCGTGCGACAGTGCGCCGCGCTTTGCCGCGGCGCGAAGACGCGCCGCCGTATCGGTTTTTGCAAAATCCAAAAGCTCCATTGCCCGCTCCATGCTCTGTACTCTGCGCGCATTTTCAGCGCAGATTTAAAAATAGTATATCGCAAAAGTGCGGCGCTTGCAAGAAAATCCGCGCCCCGCGACGGAAAAACAGAACGATTTTGCGCCAAATTACGTTTTGTGGGAGAAAAAATGCGGAAAGTCGACAAAAATTTCACAACTTGTTATTGAAAGTCGGGGATTTTCTGTCTATAATAATATGGCTTGATAATGATCACACAGCGATACATTTTTAATGGAGGAAAACCAATGAGCAAAAAGTATGTCTACCTGTTCTCGGAAGGCAACGCTACCATGCGTGAGCTTCTGGGCGGCAAGGGCGCGAACCTGGCCGAGATGACCAACATCGGTCTGCCCGTGCCCCAGGGCTTCACCATCACGACCGAAGCCTGCACCCAGTATTACGAGGACGGCCGCAAGATCAACGACGAGATCATGGCAGAGATCATGGAATACGTCGCGAAGATGGAAGAGATGAACGGCAAGAAGTTCGGCGATCTGAAGAACCCCCTGCTCGTCTCCGTCCGTTCCGGCGCGCGCGCTTCCATGCCCGGCATGATGGATACCATCCTGAACCTCGGTCTCAACGACGACGTCGTCGCCGCCATGATCGCGGGCAACCCCGACCCCAACTTTGAGCGTTTCGTTTACGACTCCTATCGCCGCTTCATCCAGATGTTCTCCGACGTCGTTATGGAAGTCGGCAAGAAGTACTTTGAGCAGCTCATCGACGCGATGAAGGAAAAGCGCGGCGTCAAGCTCGACATTGAGCTCACCGCAGCCGACCTCAAGGAACTCGCCGAGCAGTTCAAGGCCGAGTACAAGCAGCAGATCGGCGAGGACTTCCCCTCCGACCCCAAGACCCAGCTGTACGAAGCCATCCGCGCCGTGTTCCGCTCCTGGGACAACCCGCGCGCGAACGTCTATCGCCGCGACAACGACATCCCCTATTCCTGGGGCACTGCCGTCAACGTCATGCCGATGGTCTTCGGCAACCTGAACGACAACTCCGGTACCGGCGTCGCCTTCACCCGTGACCCCGCCACCGGCGAGAAGAAGCTCATGGGCGAGTTCCTGACCAACGCTCAGGGAGAGGACGTCGTCGCCGGCGTCCGCACCCCGATGCCCATCTCCCAGATGGAAGAGAAGTTCCCCCAGGCTTACGCCGACTTCGTCAAGGTCTGCGACCTGCTCGAGGATCACTACCGCGACATGCAGGACATGGAGTTTACCGTCGAGAACGGCAAGCTCTATATGCTCCAGTGCCGCAGCGGTAAGCGCACCGCGCAGGCTGCTCTCAAGATCGCCTGTGACCTCGTGGACGAGGGCATGATCGACGAGAAGAAGGCCGTCTCCATGATCGACCCGCGCAACCTCGACACCCTGCTCCATCCCCAGTTCGATGCGGCTGTCCTCAAGAAGGCTCCCGCCATCGCCAAGGCTCTGCCCGCCTCCCCCGGCGCCGCCTGCGGCAAGATCGTCTTCTCCGCTGAGGATGCCAAAGAGTGGAAGGAGCGCGGCGAGAAGGTCGTTCTCGTCCGTCTCGAGACCTCTCCGGAGGATATCGAGGGCATGAAGGCCTCCCAGGGCATCCTGACCGTCCGCGGCGGTATGACCTCCCACGCGGCTGTCGTCGCGCGCGGCATGGGCAAGTGCTGCGTCTCCGGCTGCGGCGAGATCAACATGGACGAGGAGAATAAGAAGTTCGAGCTCGCCGGCAAGACCTACCACGAGGGCGACTTCATCTCCATCGATGGTTCCACCGGTAACATCTACGACGGCATCATCCCCACGGTCGACGCCACCATCGGCGGCGAGTTCGGCCGCGTCATGGCTTGGGCCGACAAGTATCGCCGTCTGGGCGTCCGCACGAACGCCGATAACCCGCACGACACCGAGCAGGCCGTGAAGTTCGGCGCTGAGGGCATCGGCCTCTGCCGCACCGAGCACATGTTCTTCGAGGCTGACCGTATTCCCGCCATCCGCGAGATGATCTGCTCCGACACCGTCGAGCAGCGCGAGAAGGCGCTCGCTAAGCTCGAGCCGATGCAGCAGGGCGACTTTGAAGCCATGTATATCGCGCTCGAGGGCCGTCCGATGACCGTTCGTTTCCTCGATCCCCCGCTGCACGAGTTCGTTCCCACCGAGGAAGCTGACATCGAGCAGCTCGCCAAGGACATGGGCAAGAGCGTTCAGGACATCAAGAACATCATCGCATCCCTGCACGAGTTCAACCCCATGATGGGCCACCGCGGCTGCCGTCTGGCCGTTACGTTCCCCGAGATCGCTGCCATGCAGACCCGTGCGGTCATCAAGGCTGCGCTGAACGTCAACGCCGCGCATCCCGACTGGAACATCATCCCCGAGATCATGATCCCGCTCGTCGGCGAGGTCAAGGAGCTCAAGTACGTCAAGGACGTCGTCGTCGAGGTCGCTGACAAGCTGATCGCCGAGGCCGGCAGCTCCATGAAGTACAAGGTCGGCACCATGATCGAGATCCCGCGCGCCGCTCTGACCGCGGACGAGATCGCCAAGGAAGCGGACTTCTTCTCCTTCGGCACGAACGACCTGACCCAGATGACCTTCGGCTTCAGCCGTGACGATGCCGGCAAGTTCCTCGGCGCGTACTACGACAAGAAGATCTACGAGAGCGATCCGTTCGCCCGTCTCGATCAGACCGGCGTCGGCAAGCTCGTCTCCATGGCCGCCAAGATGGGCCGCGAGACAAACCCGCACATTCACCTCGGCATCTGCGGCGAGCACGGCGGCGATCCCACGTCCGTCGAGTTCTGCCACAAGGTCGGCCTGGACTATGTCTCCTGCAGCCCGTTCCGTGTCCCCATCGCCCGCCTCGCCGCCGCTCAGGCTGCCATCAAGGAAATGTGAGCGATCTTTTGAGCGTTCACAAAGCGGCTTGAAACTTGCAAACCTTTGATGTGACTGCGTTTGCAGACATCATTGGCTGAAAACAAACAAAAATCCGGTATTGTTCCGTTTGGAGCGATACCGGATTTTTTGCATCTTTTGCGGGGCAGGTTGAGAAAAACCGCGTCATGGAGAGATTCCGTGTGCCGCCGGTACTTGGAATGGCACTCTGAATGGCACGTGGAAGCGGCACTCGGAAGGGTTGGCGGCATCAACGAAAGCGATGCATTGCCTTTGGCATGGTCGTGCGGTACAGTCCGTGCAGAGGTGATGCAGCATGAGGTTTTATTACAGGCGCGGAGGAAAGGGCGCAGCGCCGGAGGGTTTTGACAGAGTCTACACGGAGGTCGATGGGAGCGGTCATGTCCTGCGGGAGCTGCTTGCGTATGTGAGAGCGGACGACAGTGTAACCGTGGAGATGGGTGGTGAGTTGGGCGGCACAGCCGGTGCGTTTGTGGAGATGGCACTTGCCCTCTATCGACAGCAGGCAACTTTGCTCTGCAAGTCTCCTAAGATTGACACGGCGGCAGGTCACTGGCAGGCGGTGCTTTCCGACCTTGCGCTGTTGACAAGCAGGGACACCGGAGATGCGGCGCGGCTGTCTCGGTTTATGGAGGGGCTGCACCGGTGCTTTGACCTTGTGGAGAGACGACAGATGACCGTAGCGGAGGTCTGCCGGAAAATGAGCATTGGGAAGACAACCTACTACCGTTATTGGCGTAAGGTCAAGAGTGCCCCGCACAGGGAGCGTCACACAGAGCTTTTTGAGGAATTGCAGGCAAAGATAGAAGCAAATGAGCTGAGTATTTCCGCAGCTTGCAGACAGATGAATATCGGTGCGGGAACGTATTACAGAATGAGGGATCAGTATAAAAAGAACGCAGCGTTCCATATGTTCCAGATTTAGAATGATGTGGTTTTGCGGTCAACAGGAGATAGTGATTCGACAAATTGGGGAGGTATGGAACGACACTATAGGTGAGAAGCCCTCTTATGGTCGGAAATGGAGGGCAGGAGATCAGTGCGCGGCTGCTTCAATGAGAGTAAACATACATTTTTCTGATGCTGACAGCGGCCCTGCTGGCATTGCTGATGAAATGTCTGTACAGAAGGCTGGAAGCCCTGATCACAGAGATCATGGTGAAGGCAGCACAACAGACACAGCAGAACCCGCAGGAGACATAGTTCCAAATATATAAACCGCCCACCCTACTATAATGGGCGATGAGGCGGTTGTTGTCCAGATAATCCGCCAAATCTGTGATCTGCGCGAAGCCCTCGCATTTCATAACGATAAAAGCACAGACCATGGCTTCCTTCGGGAAGCCGCGCCGCCCGGTTGCCGCTCCGGGCAGCGTGAAGTCCAGACTGCTGAAAAGCCTGTCGTAAAACATGGCGGCGCTTTGGAATGTAAACAATGTCATATCCTGAATGATTTCCTGTCGGTAGGTAGCGGCCAGCCCCTTTCCGGTTGGGGTGTTTCACAAATCCGTTTTACCAAAAAGGGGCTCGCTTTCTATACCAATGGAATGATTTTCGGTTGAAGCCATGTCTGGGAACCATTGCAATTACTGCGTTTCTTGCGTTTTGCTCATGGCGGTGTTATGATTATTTCGTGAGGTGATCCCATCCGGTTCCCGCGCACGAGAGGACTTCCGCCGCACAAGCGACGGCACACGCCAAATGCCGGAAATGCCAGAAAGGACTTTACTTATGCGGCGCAGCCCTGTATAATCGTTTAAGATAGAAAATCGTCGAAAGACTATGCTGCAGGGCCATATGTCTGAGCGGGAGAGCCCCTATGATCGACCGACCGCACTCTTTTAAGGAAACACCGCGCAGTGAAAGCTGCGGTATTGCCTTAGCAGGACTGCGGTCAGTTTTTTTCTCTGCGAAAGGAGGGAGCATCGGTGAACCGCGTGTTCCGCGAGGAAAAGAAATATCTGATCTCGCTGCCGGAGGCGCTGCAAGCCTGCCATCGGCTCGCGCAGGTCATGCACGAGGACCCGCACAACGGCATAAGCGGCTACCCTGTCCGCTCGCTTTACTTCGATACGCTCGACGACAGGGACTTCCACGAAAAGGCTGCGGGCGTAGAGCTGCGGCGCAAGCTGCGCCTGCGCTGCTATGATCCGGCGGCAGACTTCGCCATGCTGGAGATGAAACAGAAGCAGGGCGCAAGTCAGCTCAAGCGCTCTCTGCGCGTGACGCGGGAGGATGCCCAAGCGCTCACGCGCGGCGACTACGCGCCGCTGCTGCGGTATCCGGAGTCTTTTGCCGCGGAGTGCTACGCGCTGATGCACAGCCGGTGCTATCGCCCCAAAACGATCGTAGAATACAACCGCAAGGCATTTATTGCCAAGGAGAACAAAATACGCATTACCTTTGACAGCCGCATTGTTTCCGTCGAGAGCTGCTTCGACCTCTTTTCGCCGCGGCTGAACATGAACCCCGTGCTCGATCCGTACTGCGTGGTGCTTGAGGTCAAGTACAACGGCTTTCTGCTCGATTATCTTCGCGAGCTGATCAACAGCGTGGATCGCAGTGAGCTTTCTGTCAGCAAATATGTGCTTGCCCGCCAAAACGGATGTCAGACGAGGCTATAGGAGGAAAACACCATGAGACAACAGATCCTGAACCTTTTTACCACACCCCGCGATATGTCGTGGGAGGATATTCTGCTCAATATCGTCCTTGCCGCCGTGCTGGGCTTTTTTATCTTCCTGTCCTACGCCATCTCCCACCGCGGGACGATCTACAGCCGCAAGTTCAACGCCTCACTCGTCATTCTCGCGGTGCTGACGGGGACGGTCATGACCGTCATCGGCAACAACATTGCGCTGTCTCTCGGTATGGTGGGCGCGCTGTCCATCGTCCGCTTCCGCACCGCCATCAAGGACTCGCGCGATACGGTTTATATTTTTTGGTCCATCATTGTCGGCATCTGCTGCGGCGTGGGCGATTATGCCGTGGCCTGCATCGGCAGCGCCGTGACCTTCGCGGTGATCCTGCTGCTCGGCTGCATCAAGAGCGATAACCGGATGCTGCTCATCATCCGCGCCCACCGCAGCAAGCAGGAGCCGATCAAGGCGCAGGTCTACAAGCTCTTTCGCGCCAAAGCGACGCTGCGTGTGGAAAACACGACGGAGGATACGGTCGAACTGATCTACGAGATCACGCAAAAGCTCCTGCGCCGCGCGGAGCAGACAACGCCGGACATTCCCGGCAGCATCTATTCGCTGGGAAGCATCGACTATGTCAATCTTGTCATGCAGAACGACGAGGTGTCGAACTGAGAAACCGGAAAGAGGGGAGCGGAGACGAACATGAAATACAAGCGAATGGCTCTTGCGGCCTGTGCGCTGCTGCTTCTCCTATCCGCAACAAACCTGTCAGCCGTGCTGACCGATGAGCACCCACGCTATCATCAGCATCTTGAGCGCCCCGCCTACACGCCCTGCGCCGAGCATGACGGCGAGACGCTCTGCACGCATCTGCCGCTCGTTCTCATCGACACTGGCGGCGCGGAGATCCCCGGCGTTCCCATCCAGAGCGGCGGCAGCGGCCGTGAGGACGATGCTTTCACCACGACCGCAGATGGCAGTACGCTGCTGCGCGCGTCCGTCTCGGTGGTGGATCATGCCGAGGGCAACAATCACCCCACCGACACGCCGACGCTTCAGAGCGTCATTGACATTCGAGTGCGAGGCAACTCCTCGCGCTATTTTGATAAGCACAGCTATCTTGTCAAGACGCTGACGGACGACGGTGCGGCCTCGCGCGATGTCGCCATGCTGGGCATGGACGCGTTCGACGAGTGGGCGCTGCATGGGCCGTACCTCGATAAGACGCTCATCCGCAATTATATGTGGTACAATCTTGCGGGCGAGATCATGGACTACGCGCCGAATGTGCGCTTCTGCGAGGTACTGCTCAACGGAGTGTATCAGGGGCTTTATGTTATGACGGAGACTGTCAGCTCCGGCGCGGATGCCCGCTTGAAGCTCACGGAGCCGTCGAAAGACACGGTGCAGACGAGCTATGCTCTGCGCCTTGACCGCGGCAGCGGCAACGAGGTCAAAAACATCGAGACCTTCTCCCAATACGCCCTGCGAAATCTGCAGGATATAGACATCGTCTATCCGGGAACAAAATGGCTTACGCCGGAGCGCACGGCGTGGATCGCACAGGATTTCTCCGACTTTGAAAAGTCACTCTACTCCTATGACTATGATACCGAGCCCTATGCATGGTGGGAGCAGGCGGACATGAGCTCTTTCGTGGACTACTTTATCCTCAACGAGTTTACCTGCAACTATGATGCGGGCTGGCTTTCCACCTATATCTACAGGGATGTGCGCGGCAAATACAAAATGTGCATCTGGGACTTCAACTCCGCCTGTGACAACTACAGTCATCCGGTCGCAGAGCCGCAGCATTTTGAGCTGCAATACAATGTCTGGTACTATATGCTCAGCAAAGACGAGAAGTTCATAAACGCCGTGATCGACCGCTACCGCGAGCTGCGTCAGGGCATCCTCAGCGACGAGTATCTCTGCGCCTACATAGACGACGTTACCGCGTGGCTCGGCGATGCCGTCGAGCGCAACTTCTCCGTCTGGGGCTACACGCTCGAAAAGGATATGCTCTCCCCCGCGTGGCGCAACCCGCACTCACACGCGGCTGCCGTCGCGCAGATGAAGCGCTTTTGCATCGAGCGCGGCGCGTGGATGGACGAGAATATCGACATTCTTCGCCAGTACAGCCACGAATCCAAAAACAAGAAATTCAACCACTGAGCCACCACACCATCGAGAAAGGAGGGCGGCGGCTTGAAAAGATTTCTCATCGTGCTCACCGCCCTGATCTTAGGCTATCTCGCCTACGACACCGCGCGCTACTACCTCGGCTGGTACATCGACCTTCAGCCGGACGCGCCGGTCAGCGCTTTCATGTCCACCGACGCGCAGCACCTTTATATGGATCGCGGCGCGGGACCGGAGGAGTTCACCGTCAAGGGCGTGAACCTCGGCGTGGGCATCCCGGGCGAGTGGGCGACGGACTACGCCGTCAGCAAGGAGACCTATCTGCGCTGGTTTGCCCAGATGCAGGAGATGGGCGCGAACACCGTGCGCGTCTACATTACGCTCCACGACGACTTCTACAACGCCTTCTACGAGTACAACACCGCGCGCGAGGAGGCGAACGAGGAACCGCTCTGGCTCATCCACGGCGTATGGGTGAACGACTATATCCAAAACTCCCACCGCGACGCCTATGACAAGGACTTTCTTGAGACCTTCGTCAGGGACGGGCGCACACTGGTCGACGTTCTGCACGGCAACAAGAAGATCTCGCTCGGGCGGGGCACGGGATCGGGCTTTTACAATAAGGATGTTTCCCGCTGGGTCATCGCCTACATCCTCGGTGTGGAGTGGGAGGATGTGACCGTCACCTACACCAACCACAAATACCCCGATCTGCCGCCCTATCAGGGAACGTACCTCTCCGCGACGGAGGACGCCTCCGCCTTTGAATCCATGCTTGCGCAGGTGGGCGACCGGATCGTCTCATATGAAAGCCGCCGCTACAAGACCCAGCGCCTTGTGGCGTTTTCCAACTGGCCGACCACCGACCCCTTCCTCTATCCGGAGGATATCACGACTTTCTTTATGAAGTGCGCGCAGGTGGACGTGGAGCACATCCGCACTGAGGATGCCTTCCTCGCCGGTCAGTTTGCCTCCTACCATGTGTATCCCTACTATCCCGACTATCTCAACTATATCCTCAACCCCGCGGCGATGGACCGCACGCCCATCTGGGACGGCAAGGCCGTCATCTCCCGTGCGGAGACCGGTCCCGGCACGCCCATCGGTTCCGTGCTGCGCCGATCGGACTTCTACGATGAGACCGGCGCGGCGAACACCTACCTTGCCTATCTGCGCGCCCTGCGGCGGCATCACACGATGCCCGTCGTCATCTCCGAGTTCGGCGTTTCCACCGGGCGCGGCATGGCGCAGATCGACCGGAACACCGGACGCAATCAGGGCCATATGTCCGAGCAGGAGCAGGGGCAGGCGCTCGTGGACTGCTGGCGCGACATCACCGCGGCAAACTGCGCGGGCGGCTGCGTCTTTACCTGGCAGGACGAGTGGTTCAAGCGCACCTGGAACACCATGCACGCGGTGAATCTCCAGCGCACGCCGTACTGGAGCGACTATCAGACCAACGAGCAGTATTTCGGTCTGCTCTCCTTCGACCCCGGCGAGGAGGAAAGCGTCTGCTATGTGGACGGCGACCTCTCGGAGTGGATGGAGGAGGATAAACTCTTCGATACCGGCACGCGCGCCCTTTCGATGAAATACGACGAGAAGTTCATCTATCTGCTCGCCTATGAAAAGGGCTTTGCGAACGGACAGAAAACGCTCTACATCCCCATCGACACCACGCCCAAGACGGGCAGCACCTACTGCGAAAACTTCGGCCTGCGCTTTGAGGACCCGGTGGACTTCGTCCTCGCCATCGACGGCAGGGACAACAGCCGCCTCCTGGTGCAGGAGCGCTACGAGGTGCTGCGCGCTATGTTCTACCACGAAACGCACGACGCGGACGCCTACCTCGACCCGCCCGACGCGGACACGCCGCTTTTCAAGCCCATCGAATTGATGCTCCAGACGGCGACGCCGCTGCTCACGGGCAACTGGCAGGCAAGCTCTGAGACCTACGAGACGGGCGATCTTGCCTACGGCAACGCGAACCCCGCCGCGCCGGACTACGATTCCCTCGCGGACTTCATCTTCGCGGGCGACTATGTGGAGCTGAAGCTCCCCTGGCAGCTTCTGAACTTTTCAGACCCCTCGCGCATGACCATCCACGACGATTACTATGAAAACTACGGCGTGGACTACATCACCATCGACACGATGTACCTTGGTCTTACCGACGGCGCGGCGCAGGAGCGCACGCCGCTCTATCCCGCCGCGCTCAAGGGCTGGGGCAATACGGTCAGCTATCACGAGCGGCTCAAGCCCTCGTACTACATTCTGCAAAAGCTCTGGCAGTAAAACACACGAGAAAGGAAGAACGCCGGTGTTTGTTCAAATCCTGATCTACGTCTATCTCGGCATCTGCGCCGGCATGATCCTCTTTAACATTGCAACGGCGCTCCTTTCGCGGCGCAGGGAGCATCGGTCCTTCCGCGACGGCATCCGCCTTGAGCTGACGGTCTCGCAGGAGCTTGACCGTCTCGCGGAGACCGGAGCGGTCAGCGAGAGGCATCTGCGCTTCATGGAGCGCAGACTGCGCCGCGTGAACGGCATGGCGGCCTTTGACGCCGCGCTGGAGTGCCTGTGCGTGAGGCGGCCAGAGCTGACCCGCTCCTATCTGATGGCGCTTAACGGTGTGATGATCGCGCTGGCAGAGGATTACTGCCGCCGCGATGAGATCGAGGCGGCGTATTTTCCGTATATCATCCGGAAATACCGGCTTCTCGCCGGGCAGGAGAACGAGGCGCTGAAAACGATGCTGCTCGACCTGTTGCATGAATCGAGCATCTACTGCCGCGAGAATGCCATGCAGGCGCTCTACACGGCGGGCGATCCCGCCGTCCTTGTGCGTGCGCTGCGGATCATCGACGCAAGCAGCCTTTATTATCACAGCAAGCTCCTCTCCGACGGCTTGCTGAACTACACGGGCGACACATGGGAGCTTGCCGACGCGCTTTGGGAGGCGTTTGATGCGTTTCAGCCGTGGATGCAGGTGACGCTGCTCAACTATTTCCGCTTTTCCTCCGGCGCATACTGCGAGAAAATACACGCGCTCCTCAACGATCCCGCGCAGGACGACGAGGTGCGCTTTGCCTGTCTGCGCTATCTTGGCCGCTATCCCTATCCGCCCGCCTACGCCGATCTGCTGCGCTATGCGACGCCCTCGGAAAACGCGCGCTGGGAGTATGCAGCCATCGTCTCGTCGGTGCTGGCGAGCTATCCCGGGGCGGAGACTGCGGCGGTGCTGGAGAGGAACCTCTATCATCCCAACTGGTATATCCGCTTCAACGCGTCAAAAAGTCTGGAGCAGCTCGGCTTCGGCTACCGCGATCTGATCGATGTGATCGAGGGGCACGACCGCTACGCCTCCGAGATCCTGCGCTATCGCTTTGATGTGCGGGAGCTGGAGGAGCGAAAGGAGGACGCAGTATGTACGACGGTATAAAGCTGTTTCTTGAGTGGGTGGGCTATTTCTTTATCGCTTATCTGATCGGCTACTCGACCTTTCTGTTTCTGTCGGTCGTCGTCGGCTCACTTGAGCTGTACAAGCACCGCCGGCAGGAAATGTTCAAAAGCATTCTGCCCTCGGATTACTACCTGCCCATCAGTATCATCGTTCCCGCCTACAATGAGGAGGTCACCGTGGCAGACACCGTGCGCTCGCTGCTGACGCTGGAATACCGCGCCTATGAGATCATTGTGGTGGACGACGGATCGAAGGACCGCACCTCGGAGGTGTTGGCCGAGACATTTGATATGCACCTTGTTCACCGGCCCATTCGCCGGCAGATCAACTGTCAGCGCGAGGAATACGTCTATGAGACACGCGCACAGAAGGTACCGGTGACGCTCATCCGAAAAAAGAACGGCGGCAAGGCAGACGCGCTGAACATGGGCATCAACGCCGCAAATTTCCCGTACTTTATCTGCATGGACGCGGACTCCGTTCTGCAGTACGACTCTCTGCGCCGCATCGCCCAGCCGATATTGGAAAACGGCAATGTGGTGGCGGTTGGCGGCATCGTCCGCATCTCCAACGATGTTGAGCTGGAAAACGGGCGCGTCAAACGCTACCGCCTGCCGCGCAGCATCCTCGCCTTCATGCAGGTGCTGGAATATGACCGTTCGTTTCTTGCCTCCCGCATTCTCTTTGACCGCTTCAACGGCTCGCTCATCATTTCCGGCGCGTTCGGACTGTTCAAAAAGGACACGGTCATCGCCGTGGGCGGCTACGACAACAAGACCATGGGCGAGGATATGGAGCTGGTGGTCAAGCTGCACGAATACTGCACAATCAACGGCATCGACTATGCCATCTGTTACGCCACCGACGCCATCTGCTGGACGCAGGTGCCCGAGCGGCTGCGCGATCTGTGCAAGCAGCGCAAGCGCTGGCATCTGGGCCTGTTCCAGAGTATGTACAAGCATCGCGTCATGTTTTCCAATCACAGGTTCGGCGCGGTGAGCTTTGTATCCTATCTCTATTTCCTCATCTATGAGCTGCTCTCGCCGTTTATCGAGGTCTTCGGCGTGTTCACGATGGTGCTCGCATGGTGGTGCGACCTCATCAACGTGCCGTTCATGCTGCTCTTCTTCCTCATCTACGCCGTCTTCGGCGGGGTCCTGACGCTCACCGCCTTCTTCTCGCGCATCTACACGGCGGATCTCACGCTCTCGTTCGGCGACGGCCTCAAGGCCGTCTGTCTGTGTCTCTTTGAGCTGGTGTTCCTGCGCTTTATTCTCGCATGGGTGCGCTGCACGGCCTTTGTCGGCTACAAAAAGAAAAAACTCAGCTGGGGGCGCATCGAGCGCCGCAAGATCGATTTGAAATAAAGGGGGGTGTCGCCTGTGCGCCGAAAAAAGCTCTTGGAAATCACGCTCTGCGCCGTGCTGACGATCGGAGCGCTGCTGTGCTGTATGCAGGATGCAAGCGCGAGGGAGACGCTTCTGATTTCGGGAAACGCCGATCTCTATCCCATCGAGTCCTATGACCGCGGCAGAGAATGCTATGTCGGATTGCTGCCGGAGCTGTACGAGCGCCTGAGTGAGCAGACAGGGTACGATCTTGTCTATCTTCCGTACAGCAAGAACACAACGCAGGCGCAGCAGGCGGAGAACCGGCAGGCGGACATTATTTCCGCCTATCCCTCCGGCACGGTCGACAGCGGCGCGATGCGCCGTCAAGTGCTGCTCTGCACGATAGAACATGACGGCGCAGAGCGCGCGATATATGTTGGCTTTACCAACGCACTCACGCCAGAACTGGCCGGCGCGCTTGCACAAGCGCTGGAGGACCTCTCCGGCGCGGAGAGCATTGGCGTCCTGGCAGACTATATGAATAGCAGCGGCGCGGAAGCCTACCGTACCAGGTGGCTCATTACGCTCGCCGCATTGATCGCGGCGATGCTTGCCGCGGCGGTCGCGCTGATAGTCTTTGCGCGAAAAAAGCGTGCCGAGCAAAAGACCAACGCCCTCATCGACCCGCGCTACGGCATCGGCAACGACGGGTATTATCTGAACTGCATGGAAACGCTCATCCCCGCCCCGCTCAGAAGCATCGTCTATGTCTTCTGCATCGGCTGCGATATGCCCTCGCTCGAACGACGCTTTGGCGAGGCGGAGCGCGAGGAGATCTTCTCCCGCGCGGCGGAGTATCTGCGCCTTGGCTGCGGACGCGAGGAATACCTCGCCTGCGTGGGGCGCGGGATGTTCGCGCTCGTGTGTCAGTGCGGCAGCCGCGAGGCGGCACAGCAGCGCGCCGAGGGGCTTATCCGCGGGCTGGACGGCTACCTTGCGGGCTTCCGCGCCGAATATGCCGGCGCGTTCCGCGCGGGCATCTGCTCGCTGTCGGAAAACCCCGACTGCGGCGCCGAGGCTGCGCTCTACAACGCGCGCCAGGGCTGTGCCCACGCGTTCCGCACGGAAACGCCCTGCGCGTTCAGCACGCGCGGCATGATCGACGAGAGCGAGCAGCTCGAGCGTCTGCGCGGCAGCATGAGCAAGGCGGTGGAAAAGGGCGAATTTGAGCCGTACCTCCAGTTCGTTGTCGATCGCGCCGGCACGGTCGTCGGCGCGGAGGCCGTCTCGCGCTGGCAAAACCCGGAGGAGGGACTGCTCAAGCCCTCAAAATACATTGACCTGATGATCCGTGCCGGCACGATCACCGAGCTGGATCTCTATATGCTCCGCTGCGCGTGCGTGCAGCTCCAGACGTGGAAGCGGGAGGGGCGCGGGACGCTGTGGCTCTCGTGCAACTTCACGCGCCAGTCCATCGCAGACGAAAAGATCCTCGCGCGCGTGCACGAGATCGTCGAGCAGTACGACTTTACGCGCGACCGCCTTGTGGTGGAGCTGACGGAGGACTCCTACGCGCACGACCGCGAGACGGCGCTGCGGACGATCGAGGGGCTGCACGCGATGGGGCTTCGCATCGTGCTGGACGATATCGGCGCGGGCTATTCCTCGCTCTCCGACCTGAGCACCTACCCAATCGACGGCGTGAAGATCGACCGCAGCATCGTGATCGAGTCCGCCTTGCCGCGTGCCCGCGCGCTGCTGGAGGGCATGATCCGTCTTTCGCACGACATGGGCATCCGCGTGCTGTGTGAGGGCGTGGAGGACAAGGCAACGTGCGACGCCGTGCTTGCGGCGGGCTGCGACTTCATTCAGGGCTTTTATTTCTCGCGCGTCCTGCCCGGGCGCGAAGCGGAATCCTTCCTGCGCAGCCTGGCGGCGCGCGACAGGGGGGAAGGATAAAGGAGAAATGAACATGGTCAACAAAAAACGAGTAGGCATGATGGTGGCGGTCACGCTCCTGACCGGCGTGCTGCTCTTTTGTTCGGTCTTTTTCCTCGTCCGGCGGGCGAATCGTGAGATCACACAGCGCTCCTTTGACGAATTGGCTACCGCGACGCGCCAGATCGCAAAGGATCTTGTCGACGCGGCGAACGCGGACCAGACCATCCTCTCCGCCATGGCGGAGCTGATCGCGGGGCATGACGAGCGTGACAATGACGCGGTGCTGCGCATCATGAAATCCTTCAGCCTCAGTGAGACCTTTGTCTCCACCGTCGCGCTGCTGCGGCCCGACGGCACGCTGCTGCTGACCGACGGCACCCGCTACGACGTTTCCGACACATTCGATTTTGAAACAGAGGCGGCGCGGGGCGCGTACATCTCAGACCGCGTGACAAGCTACTTTGCGCCGGAAAAGCTGGTGGTGCGCAACGTCGTGCCGGTGGTGCGCGACGGCGAGACCGTCGCCATCCTCTACGGCGTCGTCCTCCTGCAGGAGCTTTCCCGAAACTATCAGATCGACCTCTACAACGGCAATGCCTTCCTCCTTCTTGTGGACGGCAACAACGGCGACATCCTGCTGGATACCTGGCATGACTCGCTCGGCAACATCTCGGAGCTGCGTGGCCGCAAAATGCTCAAGGGCTACACCTACGAGGAGGCGATGAAAAAAATCCCCAACGGCATCGGCGGCGATATGTGCACCGTATCCCGCTCCACGGGGCTGACGGTCTACCTGCACTACGAGCCGGTCGGCATCAACAACTGGAGCGTTGTGCTCGGCGTGAGCGAGGCGGAGGCGCTGGCGGGCACGCGCGGCGTGGTGCAGACACTTTCGATGATGGCGATCATTGTCACCGCGCTGCTGCTGAGCTATCTTGGTTTTATGGTCTGGTATCTCGCCTCGGCGCGGCGCGGCGTTTACCGTATGAGCATTACGGACCAGGGAACGGGCCTGATGAACCGTGTCGCCTATGAGAAGTGTCTGCGCAAGAGCGACCAGCGCGTCATCGCTCCGGCCGCCTGCATTTATATCGACGCGAACGGCCTGCACGAGATCAACAACGAGCGCGGTCACGAGGCGGGCGATCAGCTGCTGCACGCGGTCGCAGAGCATCTGCGGGAGCAGTTTCCGAGGGACGATCTCTACCGCGTCGGCGGCGACGAGTTCGTCGTGTTTCCCGCGCCGGCGGCAGAGGCGGAATACGAGGCGCGGATGCGGGCGGTTTCTGAAAGCCTTGCCGCGCAGGGCTACAGCATCTCCTACGGCATCGCCGTCTGCGAGGCGGCAAACGGGCTAAGAGAGCTGGTCCGCGAGGCGGACGAGAAGATGCTCGGGAGCAAGCGCGCCTACTACGCCGAGCACGATCGCAGAAGGCCGAGATAACGCCAAGACGATAAAATGACCGCCGGACGATACCGGCGGTCATTTTGTCGTCCAACCAACAAAACCGCTTTAGAATATCGTTCATGATAAGTCCCCCTCTCCGCATGATCTCAACCCGTATTTTCTTAGAGATGAGCAAAACAAACCCTAAAACAAAAGGGCGAATGGTCATCTTATTTTTTATACACATTGAGGCTTAAAGTAACTGTGGTATTGGTGATTGGAAAAGAGTGTTCATTTGCAATTCTAAGGGGTGCTCACGGTATTTGCCGCGAAAACCTGTGGAAAGTGATAGGGGTGAAATTTTCAACGACTGGCAAAGGCATTTTAAGGGAAAATAGTCAATAACCAAGGCACCGTTTCTGCAAGAATTTTGAGCAAAAAAAGGCTTGCAATTCAAGAAAATCTCGTGTACGATGCTATCCCAATTTCGAAAGCGGAGGTATGGTTTATGTGCAAAGAGAAGGAAATCACTGTGCTCAAGGTCAGCCCTCATAAGAAACCGGAAGTAGACACCCTGAAAAATGAGTTGTCGGCTCTGCAAGAAGCCGTGAGCAGCGGAGTGAAGGACTACCATCACCTGATCCAGTTGGTCGGCGTGGAAGAAGGCGTAGACCTGCTCCTGAACGATGAGGGTAAGCTCATTGGCTTTGAGCCTAATCGTCGGTTCGGACAGGACGTGCTGGTTGGCGATTTCTATGTCGTAGGGACTGACGGCGAGAACTTGGCGTCACTACCGCAAGACAAGATGGAGAAGTACGCGGCTCTATCTCGCGCTGGTCAAATGCGCGGTGCGAGACAGCGGGCGCAACTGCCTCTATTTTTACCCACAGGAATTTCTTGACGAGGCGCAGCGACGCGGCATCATTGCCGATAAGGACACCGAGATGCGCAAGGGTAAGCGTTTTATGACGGTTTTCTGCCTTGTGATCTTGATCGTGCTGATCGCGGTCATCGCCGGATGGAACGGCGTGAAGGACTTTAAGACCGCGAGTTTTGAAACCTACCTCTTCCTTGTGGTCGTGAACTGGTTCGACGGCTTTGTCATCGACCTGCTGTGGGTCGGCCACAGCAAGATCTGGCGTATCGAGGGCATGGAGGGCGTCCCCTATGGGAAGCCGTGGCGGACGGTCTACACCAAGCGCAGTGCGGCCACAGCGCTGTACCTTCTTGTCGCGGCCGCGGTCGGCGGGATCGTTGTGCTGATCGGCAAAATTTGACAGCGGAAGAAAAAAGGTTCCCAAGCCATTGGCTTGGGAACCTTTTTCGCATCGCCGCGCGATGCAGAGGATCAAAGGAGAGGTTCATAAAGAAGTTTGGAAGAGATCGTTTCAGATACGGCTGCGGATCTCCGCACCCATGGCCTTGCAGCCGACGAGTTGGCAGTTTTCCTGCATGATGTCGCCGCAGCGGAAGCCCGAGCGCAGCGTTTTATCCACCGCGCGCTCGATGGCGTCGGCCTCGGCGGCCATGTCGAAGCTGTAGCGCAGCATCATTGCGGCGGCCAGGATCGTGCCGATAGGGTTCGCCTTGTCCTGTCCCGCAATGTCCGGGGCGGAGCCGTGGATGGGCTCGTAGAGTCCGTTCGTGCCGTCGCCCATGCTGGAGGACGGGATCATGCCGATCGAGCCCGTGATCTGGCTCGCCTCGTCGGAGAGGATGTCGCCAAAGAGATTTTCGGTCACGATGACGTCGAACTGGCTCGGGTCGCGCACGAGCTGCATCGCCGCGTTGTCCACATACATGTGGCGAAGCTCAACATCGGGGTAGTCCTTCGCGACCTCTGTGACCGTCTTGCGCCAGAGACGCGAGGTGTCGAGCACGTTGGCCTTGTCGATGGAGGTGACGCGCTTGCGGCGCTTGCGCGCGGTCTCGAACGCGACGCGCGCGACACGCTTGATCTCGTGCTCGGAGTAGGCCATGATGTCGGTGGCCTTCTGCTCGCCGTTCGCCTCTTCCGTGCGGTGCTCGCCGAAGTACACGCCGCCGATGAGCTCGCGCACGACGACGAGGTCGATGCCGCCTTCCGCGATGTCAGCGCGCAGCGGGCAGGCGGCGGAGAGCTCGGAGAACATCTTCGCAGGGCGCACATTTGTATAGAGGCCCATGCCCTCGCGCAGCTTGAGCAGACCGCGCTCGGGACGGTTGGCGGCGGGCTGATTGTCCCACTTCGGGCCGCCGACCGCGCCGAGCAGCACGCTGTCCGCGCCGCGGCAGGTCGCTAAACTCGAATCCGGCAGCGGCACGCCGAATTTATCGATGGCGGTGCCGCCCATCGGCGCGTCGACGTAGGTGAAGGTGTGGCCAAACTTCGCGGCCACGGCGTCCAAAATGCCCATGGCCTCGGTGACGATCTCGGGGCCGATGCCGTCGCCCTTGATGATGGCAATGGTCTTGTTCATTTCGCCGCCTCCTTTGCCTTGAGCGAGGCCATCAGGCCGCCGCGCGCGATCATGTCCTTGATAAACGGCGGGAAGGGCTCGGCCTGATACGTCGTGCCCTTTGTTACGTCTGTGATGACGCCGGTGTCGAAGTCGACCGCCACCTCGTCGCCGTTTTCGATCTCCGCGCTCGCGGCGGGGCACTCCAAAATGGCGAGGCCGATGTTGATAGCGTTGCGGTAGAAGATGCGGGCGAAATTCGCCGCGATGACGCAGGAGATGCCGCTCGCCTTGATGGCGACGGGCGCGTGCTCGCGCGACGAGCCGCAGCCGAAGTTTACGCCCGCGACCATGATGTCGCCGTCTTTGACGCGGTGGATGAAGTCCTTGTCGATGTCTTCCATGCAGTGGGAGGCGAGCTCCTTGTGGCTCTGGGTGTTCAGATAGCGCGCGGGGATGATGACGTCCGTATCGACGTGATCCCCATACTTATGGACAATGCCGTGTGCATTCATTTGTTCATGACCTCCTCCGGATGAGAAATGTGGCCGGTAATACCAGACGCCGCGGCGACAGCCGGAGAGGCGAGGTAGACCTCGCTGTCGACGTGGCCCATGCGGCCGACAAAGTTGCGGTTGGTGGTGGAAACGCAGCGCTCGCCGGCGGCGAGGATGCCCATATAGCCGCCGAGGCACGGCCCGCATGTGGGCGTGGAGACGATGCAGCCCGCGTCGAGGAAAATATCGGTGTAGCCCTCGTGCATGCAGGCGCGGTAAACTTCCTGCGTGGCGGGGATGATGATGCCGCGGACGTTCGGGGCCAGGTGATGGCCCTTTAAGATCGCGGCGGCGGCGGCCATGTCAGGGAGCTGGCCGTTCGTGCACGAGCCGATGACGATCTGGTCGATGGCGATGTCGCTGCCCTCGCGCGCGCTGTGCGCGTTTTCGGGCAGGTGCGGCCAGGCGACCGTGCAGTCGACTTTGCCAAGGTCGATGTCGATGACGCGCTCGTATTCTGCATCGGGGTCGGCCTCGAACGCTGTCCAGGGGCGGTCCACGCGGCCCTCGACATAGGCACGCGTCACGTCGTCGACGGGGAAGATGCCGTTTTTGCCGCCCGCCTCGATGGCCATGTTGCAGATCGTCAGGCGGTCGTAAATCGTGAGGTTCTTGACGCCCTCGCCGGAAAATTCGATGGACTGGTAGCGTGCGCCGTCCACGCCGATCATACCGATGAGCGTCAGGATGACGTCCTTGCCGGAGACAAACGGGCGGAGCTTGCCGGTGAGATTCACCTTGATGGCGGACGGGACCTTGAACCACGTCTCGCCCGCGGCCATGGCCGCGCCCATGTCGGTCGAGCCGACGCCGGTGGAGAACGCGCCGAGCGCGCCGTAAGTGCAGGTGTGCGAGTCCGCACCGATGACGGCCTCGCCCGGGGCGACAAGTCCCTGCTCGGGCAGCAGTGCGTGCTCGATGCCCATCGTGCCGACATCGTAGAAGTGGTCGATGTCGAAGCGGCGGGCAAAGGTGCGGCACTGCTTGCACTGCGTGGCGGACTTGATGTCCTTGTTCGGTGCGAAGTGGTCCATCACCATCGCGATGCGGCTCTTGTTGAAGACCTTTTCAAAGCCCGCGGACTCAAACTCGTTGATGGCCACGGGGGTCGTGATGTCGTTGCCGAGGACGAGGTCGAGCTTTGCCTGGATGAGCTGACCCGCGCGCACGCTCTCAAGTCCTGCGTGCTTGGCGAGAATTTTCTGCGTCATTGTCATGCCCATGTCGCGTTTCTCCTTTCAGTTGCCGGATTCCATGATCTTGTTGATGCCGTTGATGTAGGCGCGGATCGACGATTCGATGATATCGGTCGAGAGGCCCGAGCCGGTGTACGAGCGCCCGTCGGGGCCGGAGACCTTGACCACGGCCTCGCCGATGGCGTCCTCGCCGTCCGTGACGGCGTTGAGGCTGAAGCTCTCGAGCTTCACGTCCATTTGGAGCATGCGGTTGATGGCCTTGAACGAGGCGTCCAGCGGGCCCGTGCCGATGGCGACGTCTTCGATCTGCTCGTCGCCGCGCTGGAGCTTGATGCACGAGATGTTCGGCACGCCGTGGCCCGTGTTGACCACATGACTCACGAGCTGGCAGCTGCCCTGCACCGCGGCCTGACGGTGGAGCACGAGCGCCTCAATGTCGCTGCTCGTGATGTTCTTTTTCTTGTCGGCGAGATCCTTGAAGCGGGTGAACACGCTTTCAAGCTCCTCGTCGCTCAATTCGTAGCCCATGGATTCGAGCTTTTCACGCAGCGCGTGCTTGCCGGAGTGCTTGCCGAGCACCATCGTGTTCTGTGGGATGCCGACGTCGGTGGAGTTCATGATCTCGTACGTTCTTGCATTGGCAATGACGCCGTGCTGATGGATGCCCGACTCGTGCGCGAAGGCGTTCGCGCCGACGATAGCCTTGCTCGGCGGGATGGGCACGCCCGTGATGTTGCTCAGCAGCTTGCTCGAGCGGTAGATCTGCTTGGTGTTCACGCCGGTTTCGGCGTCGTAGAAGTCCTTTCTCGTGCGCAGCGCCATGACGATCTCTTCAAGGCTCGCGTTGCCCGCGCGCTCGCCGATGCCGTTGACCGTGCATTCGACCTGCGTCGCGCCCGCGCGGACGCATTCGAGCGAATTCGCGACCGCCATGCCGAGGTCGTTGTGGCAGTGGACGGAGATGTCGACATGCTCGACGCCCTCGATGTTTTCACGCAGGTAGGTGATGAGGTCATACATCTCCTGCGGCGTGGAGTAGCCGACGGTGTCGGGCACATTCAGCGTCGTCGCGCCCGCGGCGACGGCAGTGGAGTAGCAATGGGCCAGAAATGCCCAGTCGGAGCGGGAGGCGTCCTCGGCGGAAAACTCGATGTCATCGCAATAGCTCTTGGCGTAGGCGACCATCTCGCGGATGCGGTCGATGACCTGCTCGCGCGTCATCTTGAGCTTGTACTCCATGTGGATGTCGCTCGTCGCAAGGAAGACATGGATGCGGGGGTGGTTCGCTTCCTTCACGGCGTCCCACGCCGCGTCGATATCGCCCTTGGCGCAGCGCGCGAGCGAGGCGACCGTGCAGTTCGTCACCGCGGCGGCGATGGCCTGCACGCTCTTGTGGTCCATCGGAGACGCGATGGCGAAGCCCGCCTCGATCACGTCGACGCCCAGCTTTTCAAGCTGGCGGGCCATTTCGATCTTTTCCGTCAGATTCATGCTGCAGCCGGGGGACTGCTCGCCGTCTCTCAGAGTCGTGTCAAAAATTTTAATGCGTTTCATGGTGTGTTCCTCCTGCTCTTTTTTCTCTCGCATAGCAACAAAAAAAGCCTCCGTCTCTTCCCTTGAAGAGACGAAAGCTCAAAACTTCCGCGGTACCACTCTTGTTGGCATAAAATATGCCCGCTTTCTGCATCGGCTTAAAATCAAGCGAATGCGCCTCGTTGGTAACGGTGAGGAGATCCGGCTGCGCCTAAACGAAAATCGTCTCAGCGGAGCTACTCAGGGGCCAGTGACATCATCCCGCTCTGCATTGCCTCGCAGCGACCGGCAACTCTCTGAAGCGTCTGTAGGACGAATTTTTCCCCGTCATGGTATTTGTGAACTATGAGATTTAATGATGCTACTATAATCGCCCGCCCCCGCTTTGTCAAGCAGGGAAAAAGAAATTTGCACTTTTGACAAAAAACCACGCGGCGGAAAAATATATTTTGCGTACTTTGAACGGAGAAAAAGGCGGGAGAGCAAAAGAAAAGAGAACGCGCAAGCGTTCCCTTTTTTGCCAAAATTTCTTACCTGCCGCCGAAAATCAGGCTGCCGAGCCCCGTGGAGGTCAAAAACAGAATGAGCATGACAACGGGCACGACATACTTCATCATCACGCTGTAGAGCTTGGCGCGGCCGAAGTGTTCGCCGTTTTTCTCGACCTCGGCAATGATCCATTTCGGACCCACGACCCAGCCGACCAAAATGCTCGTGAGCAGGCTGATAAACGGCATCAGGAAGCTGTTGCTGATGTAGTCCATCACGTCGAGCAGCTGCGCGGTCGAGCCGTTGGGCAGCGGAAGCTCAAAGTAGAGCACATTGTAGCCCATGCAGATGAGCACAGCCGTCACGAGCGAGTAGACACCCACGGCGGCGCACATCTCCCTGCGCGACTTGTGGAAGATCTCCATGCAGTTGGCGACGAGCGTCTCCATGACGGACACGCAGCTTGTCAGCGCGGCGAAGCCGAGCGCGAGGAAGAACACCGCACCGATGACGCGGCCCACGCCGCCCATCGCGGCGAAGACCTTCGGCAGGCTGATGAACGTCAGGCTCGGGCCGCTGGCCATGCCGTCAGTGCCGAGAAAGACATAGACGGCGGGGATGATCATGAGGCCCGCGAGGAACGCGACGCCCGTGTCGAAAATTTCGATCTGGTTGTTGGCCTTGTTGAGGTCGACGTCGTCCTTGACGTAGCTGCCGTAGGTGATCATGATGCCCATGCTGACACTGAGCGAGAAGAAGAGCTGACTCATCGCGTCGAGCGCGATGTTCAAAAAGCGCTGGACGGTCAGGCCCGTGAAGTCGGGCTTAATGTAGACGAGCAATCCTTCGATACCCGTGCGCGTCATGCCGCTCTCGTCGGTGTAAGAGAGCGTGAGCGAGAAGATGGCGATGCCGATGATGAGAAGGAGCAGACCCGGCATGATGTGGCGGGAGTATTTTTCAATGCCCTTTTCCACGCCGCAGTACACGACCCACGCCGTCAGCGCCAAAAAGATCAGCATGAAGACGATGGGCGAGACGGGGGAGGTGATGAACGAGGTGAAGAACCCGTCCTGCGCGGCGGCATCGCCGCTTGAGACGAGGTAGAGGGTAAAATACTTCGTGATCCAGCCGCCGATGACGGAGTAATACGTCATGATGAGCGTGGGGACGAGGAAGGTGAGGTAACCCAAAAACTTCCACTTCTTGTTGAGCGTTGCAAAGGCATTGAGGGCGTTCTGCTTCGTGCGGCGGCCAATGGCTACGTCGGTCGTCAGCAGGGTGAAGCCGAATGTCAGCACCAGCACCAGATAGACGAGCAGGAACAGTCCGCCGCCGTCCTTGGCACAGAGATAGGGGAAGCGCCAGATATTGCCGACGCCCACCGCGCTGCCCGCCGCAGCCAGCACAAAGCCGAGCGAACCGCTGAAACTACTGCTTTTTTTCATGTACGATTCTCTCTTTTCTTTCATGTAAATGGAATGACTAATGCCCCATTATAGCAGAAGAAACCGAATTGGCAAGGGGAGAAGCGCTGAAAATGCAGGAATTCTTGCGAAAATGTGAAAAAATATCTCACCAGCGGCTTGCTGATGAGATATTTTATTCATAACAGGATTAGATTTTGTCATGGCCGGCGGCTTCGTCGGTGAAGACGGCTTCGAATTCCTCAGCACTCATCGTCTCGTGCGCGAGCAGGAATTCCGCCACGGCGATGAGGTGCTTCTGATCGCGCGAGAGGATGTCCTCGCAGCGCTCGTAGGCCGCGTCGACGATGGACTTGACCTCCTCGTCGATCTGTGCGGCGACCTGCTCGGAATACGGCTTGGCCTGCGCCATCGAGCGGCCGATGAAAATTTCATCGTGGCCGGATTCGAACGAGATCGAGCCGAGCCTGTCGCTCATGCCGTACACCGAGACCATCTTGCGCGCGATCTGCGAGGCGCGCTGGATATCGTTCGACGCGCCGGTCGAAATGTCGCCGAGCATCAGCTTCTCCGCCACGCGTCCGCCGAGCAGCGAGACGATCTGCTCTTCCATATAGCGCTTGGACTGGTACGAGCGGTCCTCCGTGGGCAGCGAGATCGTCATGCCGCCCGCGCCGCCGCGCGGAACGATCGTGATCTGGTGCACAGGGTCGTGCGTCGGCAGTGCGTGCATCACGATGGCGTGACCGGCCTCGTGATAGGCGGTCAGCTTGCGCTCGTGCTCGCTGACGACACGGCTCTTCTTCTCGGGACCTGCGATGACCTTGATCTCCGCCTCGGAGAAGTCGGACATCGTGATGAGCTTGCTGCCGCGGCGCGCGGCGAGCAGCGCCGCCTCGTTCGAGAGGTTCTCGAGGTCCGCGCCCGTGAAGCCGGGCGTTCCCTTGGCGACGGTGGAGAGGTCCACATCCTCGGCAAGGGGCTTATTCTTGACGTGGATCTTCAGGATCTCCTCGCGGCCGCGGATGTCGGGAAGCCCCACGTAGACCTGACGGTCGAAGCGGCCCGGGCGCAGCAGCGCGGGGTCGAGGATGTCGGCGCGGTTCGTCGCCGCCATGACGACGACGCCCTGATTCGTACCGAAGCCGTCCATTTCGACGAGCAGCTGGTTGAGCGTCTGCTCGCGCTCGTCGTGGCCGCCGCCAAGGCCCGTGCCGCGCTGGCGGCCCACGGCGTCGATCTCGTCGATGAAGATGATCGCGGGGGCGACCTTTTTCGCCTGTTCGAAGAGGTCGCGCACGCGGCTCGCGCCGACGCCGACATACATTTCGACAAAGTCAGAGCCGGAGATCGACAGAAACTGCACGCCTGCCTCGCCCGCGACCGCGCGGGCCAGCAGCGTCTTGCCCGTGCCCGGAGGGCCGACAAGCAGCACGCCCTTGGGGATGCGCGCGCCGAGGTCGATGAACTTGCCCGGCGCTTTCAAAAAGTCGACGATCTCCTGCAATTCCTCTTTTTCCTCATCCGCACCGGCGACGTCAGAGAACGTCGTGGGGCGCTTGTTGTCTCCGCCGGTCTTGAACGACGCCGTGCCGAATTTTGCCATGCGGTCGCCGCCGCTTCCGCCCGCGGAGCGGACGGAGAGGAAGTACCAGATGGCGAAAATGCCGAGCACCGCTAAAATATAAGGCGCGAACATCGCGACATAGTTGATCGAGTGGTCGGCGGTGAAGTCGTAGTCCTCGATGATGCCGTCGGCCTTCTGCTGCTCGATGAGCTCGCCTAAGTCGTCATAGAAGAGCGTCACGCTGAAAAGGTCCTTTTTGAGCTCCGTTTTGCCGTCGATGGGCTCGCGCAGCTTCATGCGCAGCGTGGTGTCCGTCACCGTGAAGGCCGAGACCTGCTCGGATTCGAACAGCTCGCGTACCTCGGCATACGACGGTTCGGCCTCCACCGGCTTGTTCATAAAGCCGTAGACGCCGACGAGCACCAGCAGCACCAGCAGATACGGCAAAAGATTGGGACGCTTGGTCTGTTGAGTCAATGGGTGTTCCTCCTTGCTGATTCAAAAAAAGAGGCAAGGCCTCTTTTTTTGAGAAAGATTCGCTGCGTTTTGTGCCTCGGTTGTCCGCTGAAAGCGAACAATTCGACACAACACTCCGCGCAAGGTGTTTTCTGCCACGCACATGTCGCGGCAGAAAACAGATTTGAATTGATTTCGTGCCGTGCGCGGCACGAAACTCTGCGAGGCTTTTTGAGGAGCCAGAAAGATCAATTTTCAGAATAAACCTCGGGCTTGAGCACGCCGATGTACGGCATATTGCGGTACTTCTGGGCGTAGTCGAGGCCGTAGCCGACGACGAATTCGTCGGGCACTTCGAAGCCTGCGAGGTCGGCGGCGATGGGCTTGGTGCGGCGGGCGGGCTTGTCGAGCAGCGTCACGACGGTCACGCTGGAAGCGCCCTTGGTCATAAAGTAATTCTTGAGGAAGTAGAGCGTGTTGCCGGAGTCGAGAATGTCCTCGATGACGACGATATCGCGGCCCGTGATGTCCTGCTGGAGATCGCGCGTGATCTGCACGACGCCGGACGAGGTCGTCGCGTTCTGATAGGACGAGACGGCGATGAATTCAATGTCGCTCTTGAGCTGGCAGGCGCGCACGATGTCGGCCATGAAGATAAAAGAACCCTTCAGCACGCCGAGAAATAGGGGATTTTTGCCCTTGAGGCGCTCGTAGAGCTCGTCGCCCATCTCCTGCACGCGCGTTTTGAGCTGCTCCTCGGAATACAGTACCTTCAGGATGTCCTGATCCATATTGCTCTTAGCCATAGCTTTTTTCTCCACTTTCTTTTTATTCGTATTTGTTGTATCTGATGCGGCATTCCGCCGCAGGTCGTACAAATTGGCGTTATCGGGGGATGACGCGCACGAAGCACGCCATGTTCCCGCCTTTCGGCAGGAAAGTAACGTCCGTCCCCAGCCGCCACACGGCGGCAAGCCGGCCGCCCACATAAAGGGCGGGGAGCGCGTCGCGCTCGGTGAGGGAGAGCTTTCGGTCGACGCACAGCCGCTTGACGCTGCGCGCGCCGTTCGCGCCTTGAAGCATTAAGCGCGCGTTCAGGTCGCACGGGGCGACGGTGATGATCTCACCGTCTTCCGGCACGCGGAGCGAAATGCCCTCGCCGTCGGGCTTATGCAGCAGCGTCAGCTCAAAATTGCCCCATGGGAGGGGAACGTTTTCCACAAGCGCCGCCTTTGGCAGCGCGGCGGGGGAGAACGCCATCGTCAGCGCGCCGTCCGCGATGCGGACAGTCGCGCTCTGCGGCAGCGTATAGCGCCGCTCGGCGCTGCCGCCTCTCTGTGCAAGGGCGCAGATCGCGTCGAGCTGCTTGCGCCCGATGTCCTTGCGCCCGAGGCCGAGCGCGTCGGCCAAGTGCAGCAGGATACGTGGCTGCACAACTTCATCGGCGGCAAGAAAGCAGTCCAGCGACAGCGAAATACCGCCGTCCTGCGCTTTTGCATGGGAAAGTGCGGCTTCCGCCGCCTGCTCAAGCGCATCGTCGAGCGCAGTCAATGAACGCGCCGTTGTGGCGATATGCTGAGGCGCGCGGGGATTGAGCTCCCTGAGCCGCGGCAGAATTTCAAGCCGCAGGTAGTTCCGTGCGGCGGCGTTCGGGTCCGCGTTCGTGTGATCCTCGACATGCGGGATGTTGTGAGCGCGCGCATAGGTGACGAGCTCTTCTCGCGTCTGCTCCAAAAACGGGCGGACAATGTCGCCCTGCTTGGGCCGCATACCGCACAGGCCGCGCAGATCCGTCCCGCGGACGAAGTTTAAGAGCACCGTTTCCGCGTTGTCGTCCGCATGGTGTGCCAGCGCAATCTGGGTGCCGAGCATTTGCGCTGTTTCACGGAGAAAGGCGTAGCGCAGGTCACGCGCAGCTTCCTCTTCCGATTTGCCGGTTGCGCGCGCGTAGGCACGCACGTCACCGGTGCCCAGATAGAATGGAATGTCCTCTTTTTCGCACCACGCGCGGACGAAGTCTTCGTCACGCGCAGCCTCTTCGCCGCGAAGCTGGTGGTTGAAGTGCGCACAGGAGACGTCATACCCCTCCCCGCGCAGAAAATGCAGTAAACACATCGAGTCCAAACCACCGGACACGGCGGCGAGCACGGGCCGGTTCTTGTCGAGATAGCGCGCGCAGAGTGCTTCCGCGCGCGGCAGCTCAGTCCTCTTCATGCCGGTAGTCGAGCGACGAGAACGTCGTATACTGCGGCGACCAGGCGAGCTCGACCTTGCCGGTTTCGCCGTGGCGGTTCTTGGCGATGATGCACTCGGCGATGTTGCGCTTTTCCGAGTCCTCGTTGTAATAATCGTCGCGGTACAGGAACATGACGATATCCGCGTCCTGCTCGATGGCACCCGATTCACGAAGGTCGGAGAGCATGGGGCGCTTATCCTCGCGCTTTTCGTTCGCACGCGAGAGCTGGGAAAGACACAGCACGGGAACCTGAAGCTCCTTTGCCATGATCTTGAGCATACGGGAAATATCGCTGACCACCTGCTGGCGGCTCTCGCCGCTGTAGCCCTTCGTGCCGGAGGACGCCATCAATTGCAAGTAGTCGATGACTACCAAACCTAAATTGTCGATACGGCGGCACTTGGCGTTCATGTCCGCAACGGTGAGCAGCGGATTGTCGTCAATGAGAATGTCAAGCCCCGAGAGGACAGATGCGGCGTTTGCGATGTTGACCCAGTCCTGCTCACGCAGGTTGCCCGTCACGAGACGCTGGTTCTCGACCGTCGCCTGATTCGATAAGATACGCGTCACGAGCTGCTCGCGCGACATTTCGAGCGAGAACATGGCCACGGCCTGCCCGCTTGAGCGCGCGACATTCAGCGCAAGGTTCAGCGCCATACTCGTTTTACCCATACCGGGACGTGCGGCCAGCAGCACAAGGTCCGATTTGTTGAGACCATTCATCTTGTCGTCCAGTACGCCAAAGCCCGTGGGGAGGCCGGGCAGCGTTTTGCCGCCGTTGGCGCTCAGCTCGCTCAAATGGTCGAGAACGCCCTGCAAAACAACCCCGATGCTTGCCATGCTCTGCGCGCTGCGCCCGCGGCGCACGGCGTAAATTTTCTGCTCCGCCGCGTCGAGCACGCTGGCAGCTCCGCCTGTGCCGTCCTGCACCATGGTGGAAATTTCCCCCGCCACGGTATAGAGCGCGCGCAGCAGCGCCTTGTCGCGTACGATGCCGACGTATTCCATCACGTTTGCGCTCGTGGGCGTCACGTCCATCAGTTGGGCGAGGTACGGGCGCGTCGTGCTTTCCTCATAGGTGCCGTTTTTCTCCATCTCGCCCGCGACGGTCACGCCGTCGATGGGCTTGGAGTAGACGAACATGGAGTAGATCGTCTCGAAGATCTCGCGGTTTTGCTTTAAGTAGAAATCATCGGGACGGAGCTGCTCCATCACGTCCTTGACGCAGTTTGCGTCGATGAGCATCGAGCCGAGCACGGACTGCTCGGCCTCGAGCGAATGAGGCATCTGCCGGTAGAAGATATCTTCCACGAGAAGACCTCCTTAATTGCGTAATCTTGCGCCTTACTCCTCGCTCACGCTGACGGAGAACCTGGCGCTCACTTCGTAGCCGAGCTTGGCCTTGACCTCGTAGGTGCCGAAAGCCTTGATGGGCTCGTCGAGCACGATCTTCTGCTTGGGCACGTCGAGCTGGAACTGGCTCGCAAGGCCCTCGGAGATCTCCTTGCTCGTGATGGCACCGAAGAGCTTGCCCTCTTTGCCGCCCTTGGCCGTGAGCTTGACGGTCACGTTCTTGAGCTTGCCGCCCATTTCGACGGCGGCCTGACGGTTCGCGGCCTCCTCGGCGCGGCGGGCCTTTTCCTTCAGGTTCATGGTGTTGATGGCGTCAGCCGTGGCGAGCACGGCGAGCTTGCGGGGCAGCAGGAAGTTTCTTGCATAGCCCTCGGCTGCGTCGATGAGCTGGCCCTTTTTGCCCTGACCTCTCACATCCTGCGTTAAAATGACTTTCATATCTGTTTCCTCCTTGTGGGGTGATTTACGTTGTGGGGAAGAGCGTCACTCTTCCATATATTCGTCGATGGCGTTGAGCAGACGCGCCCGCACCTCGTCGACGCTGGCATCGGCCACCTGGCCGCCGGCGGTAGTAGAGTTGCCGCCGCCGCCGAGTTTTTCCATAATGAACTGTACGTTGATCTCACCGAGCGATCTCGCTGAGAGGTTCACACCCGTGCCGTTCTTGAACAGCACGAACGAGGCGTGAATGCCGGAGAGCGTCAAAAGCTCGTCGGCCGCCTTGGCGGCGGTCACGCGGTCGATCTCCTTTTCAACCGCGGCCACGGCAATGTCGCCGTGAACGAGCTCGGCGTGACGGATGATGTCATAGCGCTCGACCATGCCGGCAAGGTCGCTCTGGAAGAGCCGCTGTACGTCCGACGTGTCCGCGCCCGCGCGGCGCAGGAACGCGGCGGCCTCAAACGTGCGCCCGCCGGTGCGCATCGTGAAGTTCTTCGTGTCGAGCACGATGCCCGCGAGCAGCGCCTCGGACTCCGCGCGAAGTAAATCGGTCGGGTCGGCGAGGTATTGCAGCAGCTCCGTCACGAGCTCGGACGCGCTCGAGGCGTAGGGCTCGTGGAAGTTGAGCGCGGCGGATTCGATATAATTCGCGGCTCTTCTGTGGTGGTCGATGACCGCCACGCGGTTGCACGCATCAAGCAGCTGCTCGGATTCGACAAAGTCGGGGCGGTTCGTGTCCACCACGACGAGCAGCGCGCCCGGCTGGGCGGAGATGAACGCGTCGTTGCCGGAGATAAAGGCGTCCTTGTATTCCGGAAGAGCCGCAAGCTTACTGAGCAGCGGCTTTGCGACGTTGTCCTCCATGTCGATGACGATCTGTGCCTTTTTGCCGCGCTTGCGCGCGATGCAGCAGATGCCGGCCGCTGCGCCGACCACATCCATGTCCGCGTGCGCGTGGCCCATGACGAAGATCTGGCCTGCGTCGGAAATGAGCTCGCCGAGGGCGTTGGCCATCACGCGGGATTTGACCTTCGTGCGCTTTTCGGGGGACTTGGCCTTGCCGCCGTAGAATTCAAAGTCAAGGCGGTTGCGCACGACGACCTGGTCGCCGCCGCGCGAGAGCGCCATTTCGATCGAGAGCATGGCGTTCTGATAGAGCGTTTCGTAGTCATCCACGTCCTTGCCCACGCCGATCGAGAGCGTTGCGGCGACGCCGTCCTCAGTGACGACGCTTCGCACCGCGTCGAGCACGGAGAATTTACCCTCAAGCAGCTTTTGATACTCCTGCTCGGTCGTGACGAGCACGTAGCGGTTACGATCGAATTTGCGCAGCAGGCTGTGCGAATCCTTGAGCCATGTGCTGATCTTTTCGTCGATGGCGGCGAGCACCGCACTGCGCGACGCCTCGCTGCCAGCTTTCATCAGCTCTTCGTAGTTATCGATCACGATGACCGAGACGATGGGGCGGCGGCTCTCGTTCTCCTCGCGCAGCGAGTCCTGCTCGGTCACGTCCGTCCAGTACGTTGTGGCAAGAAGGCTCTGTCCGCCGCGGCGGGAGGAGGGATGGCTCAGATTGCCGAACACGCGGAAGTGGCGCCCGCCCATCACCACCGTTTCGGGGCACTCGCTTTTACCCTCGAGCAGCCAGTGTGTCGGAAAATCGGGGAGAATATCGTCGATGCGGTTGTCAAAGATATCCTCGCGCACGCCGGTGAGCTGCATGAAGCTGTCATTGCTCCATAGGATCTCCTGCGTGTCGGGGCGGAAGACCATCATCGCGAACGGGGCCGAGAGCATCGAGGCCTTGTCGGCGGTGGTCATGTCGTCGGTCACGTCGTCGATGTACTGGCGGATGCCCTCGCGGCGCTTCTGCGCCGTATGGCGGAAGTACCACCAGAGAAACGCCATCGCCGCAGCCTCGCAGATCGCGAGCGGGATGCTCACGCGCACCGTGACGGCGGCAAAGAGAAAGCCGACAAGAAAGTAGAGCCGGAAGCTGGGGTCTACCAGTTTGCTGATCTTTTTGTTCCGCATAATGAAGCTGCCCTCCCGTTATGATCGACATTACTGCGGCAAACCGCGGGAATAATCCATTTCATTATAACACGGCGGGGCGGGCGGATACAATATCAATATTTTATTTTTCGGCGTCGACAAAAAATGTGGTATACTTTTGGTGGAAAACGTGCTATACTATCCCGTAATAGCGGATGGCCGCGCTGGAAAAATACGCGCAAGAGCCTCCGCGACAACGGGTTTTGACCGCATTTTCGCGGTTCTCATAGAAAGTCCATAGGGATCCAAAAGGCGCCGCAGGTGCGATCGCTTCGTGAAGCAGGGCGAAGTGAGAGTACGGACGTCTCCAATGCTTTGCGCTTTTTGGCCCGGACGCACATGACAAAATCAAAACAAATCTATCGTTTTTGCAACGAACGAATCAAAAGGAGTTGATCCAGCATTGGCTGAACAGTTAAAAATCATCCCCCTCGGCGGTCTCAATGAGATCGGCAAGAATATGACCGTTTATGAATACGGCGGCGAGATCATCGTGGTCGACTGCGGCATGGCGTTCCCCGGCGACGACATGTACGGCATCGACTGCGTCATCCCCGACGTGAGCTATCTTGTCAAGCACAAGAACCGCATCCGCGGCATGTTCATCACCCACGGGCACGAGGACCACATCGGCGCCGTGCCCTACATCCTCAAAAAGGTGAATATTCCCATCTACTGCACGCGCCTGACCGCGGGCCTCATCCGCTTAAAGCTCGAAGAGCACGGCCTTCTCAAATCGACGAAGATCGTCACGGTGGAAAGCGGCATGACCGTCAAGGCCGGCAAGTTCAGCGTGGAGTTCATCCACGTGAACCACTCCATCGCGGACTCTGTCGCGTTCGCCATCCACACAGGACTTGGCACCGTTGTCCACACGGGCGACTTCAAGATCGACTCGACGCCCATCGACGGCGAGGTCATCGACCTTGCCCGCTTCGGCGAGCTTGGCAAGCAGGGCGTTTTGGCGCTGCTCGCGGATTCGACGAACGTCGAGCGCCCGGGCTATACGATGAGTGAGCGCACGGTGGGCCGGACCTTCAACCGCCTGTTCCAGGGCTGCAAGCAGCGCATCATCGTCACGACGTTCGCCTCCAACGTCCACCGCATTCAGCAGATCATGGACGCCGCGGCGGAGTGCGGGCGCAAGGTCGCCGTCACGGGCCGCAGCATGGAAAACGTGACAAAGGTCGCCATGGACCTCGGCTACATGAAGCCGCCGAAAAACACCGTGGTCGACATCAACAAGATCAAGTCGATGCCGCTGGAAAAGCAGGTCATCGTCACCACCGGCTCGCAGGGCGAGGAGATGTCCGCCCTGTACCGCATGGCGTTCTCCCAGCACAAGCAGATCGAGGTCGGCCCCGGCGACCGCGTCATCATCTCGGCGAGCGCCATCCCCGGCAACGAGAACACCGTCTCGCGTGTCATCAACGAGCTCTTCCGCAAGGGCGTTGAGGTCATCTACGACCGCGCGGACATGCTGCACGTTTCGGGCCATGCGTGCCAGGAGGAGCTCAAGATCATCCACGCGCTGACAAAGCCCAAGTATTTCATCCCCGTGCACGGCGAGCAGCGCATGCTCCAGCTGCACAAGGATCTCGCTCTCCAGATGGGCATGGACCGCAAGAATATTGTGATTTGCGACAACGGCGACGCCGTCGAGATCGGCGCGCGCTCGATGAAGTGCGTGCCCGGTTATGCGCCCGCGGGCGAGGTGTTTGTCGACGGCTACGGCGTCGGCGACGTCGGCGCGGTCGTGCTGCGCGACCGCAAGCATCTCGCCGAGGACGGCATGGTCGTCGTCGTGCTGCCAATCTCCGCGCAGAACGGCGACCTTCTGGCCGAGCCGGAGATCATCACGCGCGGCTTTATCTACGTCAAGGATTCCGAGGAACTGCTGCAAGACCTCAGAAACCTCACGATGTCCACGGCGGAGGCCTACCGCGGCAAGCGCGGGCGCGACCTGAACGAACTCAAGGGCGCGATCCGCAGCGCGGTGAGCAACTATCTTTTTAAGGCGACGAAGAGAAGCCCGATGGTTTTACCGGTTATCACGAAACTTTAAAAAAGAGGCACGGTTTACCGTGCCTCTTTTTTAAGTGGGGATGCACTTCGCTTCGCGCCTTGCCGCCCGGAGGGCGGCTGCGACACGCGCGAAGCGAGAAGAGTTTTTTCTGACGCGCATGGAAATCGGCGAAGCGCCGCCAGTGGCGGATGAAGCGAGCCGGTTTTGAGGAAGTGGCACGATTGGCGCGCCCGAAAGGGTGCGGGAATCGTAATGC
>OJOF01000037.1_pt1 | contig 99479 bp, 103 predicted proteins | sample 1598181 | NCBI WGS metagenome assembly OJOF01 (sample SAMN01915226, study PRJEB22387) | human gut metagenome | isolation source: stool | host: Homo sapiens | place: USA
TGAAATCATCGGCCTTTTCGGTGCCGGTGTAGTCCGCGCTGGGCACGATGCCCTTTTTGGTCTTGAGCGCGGCCAGGGTTTCGGAAACAGTCATAGGGTTATCTCCCTTCCTGATAGTATTGAAGTTGAAGCTGGATTTGGAATCGGCAGGTGTTGGCATCCTGATTCAGGATGTACCCCGGGGAAAGGCACACCACAGCCTCTGCCTTTTTATCACCTGCCAGCTTGGGCAGGTTCTGCGCGGAGGTCTGTGTCTCCACCCAGTCGGCGAAGTCGTCCCAGAAGGAGCTGTTCGCGGCCTGCTCCACCACGTTCTGGGTGTAGCTCATCCGAGAAGCCAAGACGTAGTTCTTGGCCCTCAAGCTGCCCCTGATGTACTGCTCCAGAATCGGCGCGGTCGGGGTGCTCTCCAGGGAGAACTGACAGGGCTCTGCGCCCAGATAGTCGATGGAGAACGCCACATCGCCGTCGTTCAGAGAAGCGGCAAGCGGGCAGGAGGCCAGCCATTCCAGCATGGCCTGAATGTCGGGGGTCTTGGTTTCGTTCATTTCAGCTCCTTCTGCGCTCTGGCCTTGACAAAGGAGATGAACTCCTGCCCGTGGTCATTGACGCAGCGTTCGCCCCAGTGGGGGCCTCGTCCGTCCTCCCGCACGCCCCGGCCACAGGGCAGCCGGTAGTACTGGGCGGCGGCGTAGGGCGTGGCCTGCACGATCTGCCCACTGCCGAGAACTGTGTGATCATTCGTGCTGCCTGCCAGAGCGCCGGTGCGCAGGGGGATGTACGGTTTTACCAGCCGAACAAACTCACCATCGGCCTCTTTCTGGAGGCGTTCAAAGGCTTCTGTGTACTGCCCGGCGAGGTCTGCTTTCCAGCAGATGCCGAGGTTCAGGTTGCCATTCTGCCCCAGCTTGACATCTGCGGGCTGGTTGATCTTCAGCAGAGGGTTGGCCATCAGCTCACCTCCACATACCAGTGAGGGCAGCGTCCGCTGCGGTTGTCCTGGACGCACGTTACCGTCCCGGTGCGCCCGCTTGGCAGAAGCACCTTGTCCTCCAGCGCTACTGTCCACCGACGGCCCCGGAGCGCGGCCTCTGCGGCCTTGAATGCCTCGGGGGCGAGGAACGTGCCGCCCGCCGGGCTGGGGCCCTCAGCAGCCCCGGAGGGGGCTGCAGTGGTGTGACCGGGGAAGATGCAGAGCGAAGTCTGCTCCTGCCGGGCAAAGCCGGGGGTCTCTACGTGAGCGCTGCTGACTTCACGACAGCTGACACCGGACAGTACTGTGGTGTAGCTCTCGCTCGCAGTGCCCTTGCGGATGATGTGAGTGATGGTGACAGTCTGGTCTGCGCCGAGAGGTTTTCGCATCGGTCGGCCTCCCTTCAGCGTCTGCGGGGCGGGTGGTACACGCCGCCCTGATACAGCATCCAGCGAGTGACCGGGGCGCTCAGGGTCTGCTCCACGATCTGCTGCTGCCGTGCGCCGAGGTAGGATTGCATATCCATCCCGGATGCATAGCTCTCAGTGTACCCGTGGTTGCTGACGCTGGTCACGCCGTCCCAGCTGGCGCTGACCTCTTCCGAGAGGGCCACCAGCCGGGCCTGGCACAGGGCCAGAAGTTCTGTCTGCTCCGGCTCAGCTGCGATACTGGCGCACCAACGTGTAGCGTTCTCGATGAAGAGCGCCGCGTCGATGGCCAGTGGCGTGAACTGCGGCTCAGTCAGACTGCTGTCTGGGTACTTCTCCTTGAAATCGGAGTAGGTCAGCCAGCTGTCCATAGGTTACGCCTCGGCAAAGTTCGCCTTGGGAATGGTGATCTTACCCATGCGGACGTTCTTGTGGTCAAACTTCAGCTTCCAGTTGGCGGAAGTGGTGAACTCTGCGTCGGTGGGGGTCTCCTTTGTGATATTATCCGCGTCGAAGCTCAGACCGTTGGGGTGCAGGATGAAGGCGCGGTTGTTGTACAGGATGTCCGTACCGCCTGCCTTGGCTGCATCGTACTCGGTGGTATCCGGGGAGATGACCTTGGGGTTTGCGGTCAGAACGGAGCCCTGACCCAGCAGGAAGGTGTTGTAGTTGGTGCCATCATCGGTGCCGCGGTCGTTCTCGATGACGACCAGGCCGTTGATGGTGGGCAGGCTGACTTCCTTCTGGAGCACGTTGGTGATGGTGTACTTGTTGTAGTTCAGCAGGCCCAGCTTCTTATACTCGGCCATGATCTTGGAGTGCACCACCAGCAGGCCGAACTTGCCCGCCATGTCGCCCAGTGCCGCCTGCTGCACATCGATGAGCTGGTTTGCGGTCACGCCGCCGGTCTTGACGGTCAGAGAGTGGTTCTCCAGGCCGGTAACGCCCAGAGCGGCGTTGACCAGCTTGACCAGCAGGCCCTGCTTGTACATGCGCCAGTAGCGGCCAGTATTGCGGGCCACAGCAGCCATAGGATCAGCCGCAGTCAGCTCACGGGTCAGCTCAGTGGCTTTCCAGGCCTTCATGCGGTCGATACGAATCCAGCTCTGCTTGCCGCCGGAGATCTCGGTGGGCACGTTGTCGGCCACGCCGTCGCGCACCAGAGGAGCGTCCTGATCGGGGTCGAGGGGATTGTAAAAGCGGATGGTACCCTGCACGCCGCCGTTGTCCAGGGCGGAGGCCATGCTCTGGTCGTTGGCCAGAATGCCGGATGCAAGGATGGAATCGGAGAAGGTGGCCTCCTGATCTACGAAGCCCTGATAGACCTCGGGGTCAAACGGGAAGCCGCCAAAAGTGCCGGTGATAGGCATATCTCATTACCTCGTTAGTGTCGTGCAGCCCTCACCAGTGTGGAGAGCTGCTGGAAAAGTGCCGGGTTACGGGTGCGCAGGGCCATGCGCTCGGCACCGGTCATCTGAAGAAACTCCTGCAGGGTGGGCTGTGCACTGCCACCCTGGCTGCGGGGCTTCGGGACGATGATCGGGTTGCCCTGGGGCTCGTTGCCCGGCTGCGGTTCGGAGCCGCCATCCTGCGGGGCGGGGGAGCCCTGCTGGAAGAGGTACGGCTTGCGGGATTTGAGATCAGCGAATGCCTGCTTGACATCCTCCGCCTGATTCTTGCTCTCACGCAGTGTAGCTCTGTCCGGCAGCAGCTGGATCACGTCCGCCTCATCCAGAGCGCCTGCCTCCCGGGCAGCGCTGCGCAGCACGTTGTTGAAAGCGTACTCGGCAGCCTGGGTGTTCAGCTGGTTCGTCAGGTTGGTGATCTGACTGCGCAGGTCGTTGACATCCACGCCCTCAAAGGCGGCCAGTCCCTGCTGAGCGGTGGCAAGCTGCGCCTGCAGGCCCTGTACAGTGGCCTGGTAGGTGGCTGCGTCCTGCCCGTGCAGGCGCATGATCTCGTTGATCTGCTCCTCGGTCAGACCCTCGATGGCTCTCAAATCCTCACGTCTCATGGTTTTACCTCCCGGAGGGCATACAGCAGATGTTTCGCGCTGCCGGTCGCGGTGCCCTCTGCGCCGCTTGTACACCGGGCGCGTGGTGTAATCTGGTGCTATCGTATCACAAACCAGGGGCCTAAAACGTTACGACTTGAGCGCTGCATACCTGAAACAAAGCATACAGAAATTCCTATAAACCCTATGCGGGCGGGCATCAAACGCGCTCTCACGTGTATGCGTTCTTATTTTCTTCTAATAAGGGTCTTTATATAAGGCTTGAGTAGACATTGTATGTTCTGGCCCGAAAACCCGCATGGACACTCACTTTTTCGTGACTACAAAGTTTGTATTGCGCTGAATGTTGCAAACAACTAGAATTTTGTTGCAACCGTATGCAAGCAAAACGCCCCGCGCCAGGAGGTTTGTCCTCTTCAGCGCGGGGCGTTTTGTGGTGTAGCGGTCACTCCTCGTCCGGTGCGAGGATAAGCTGGGAGCCGTCCGGGAGGATGAACGCCAGCTTTGCGCCGCAGAGGGCGGCGGCCTTGGCGAGGTCTCTGGCCGACCAGCTGTCCCGCCTCAGCTTGTTGTTCATGGCCTGCGGGGTGGTCATCCCGAAAGCGGCGGCGAAGGTGTTCTGGTCGGTCTCGGTCAGCTCCAGAAGAGCCTTTACTCGGCTTGATGTGGTCATCTTGGGTCACTCCTTTCTGCCACAAGGATATGACTTGCCGGGGTAAAAGTCAACAACAAAAAGAAATTAAAAAATAAATCAAAAACAACTTGACTTTGTGCTTGCGCAGAGGTAACATACAGCCACCGGAAGGGTTCTGGAGTAAAAAATAACGGAGGAAAACGAAAAAATGAGATGTGATGATTGGACATCCGCAGCGGCGCTGTATGACGGCGGCTGGCGGGCAGAAGACCGGGACGAGCTTGTAGCGGAGTACGACCTCTCCGAAGAAGAGGCAGACGCAATCTGCGAGGATCTCCGCAGGATGGATGAGAAGGAGGACTGAACCATGAAGAAAGATGAACTGCGCCGCCACCTGGGCACCGTAACCCTCGGGCTGGATTCTCAGTGGAGCGTCATGCACCGGCAGGACTTGGACGACAGCACTCGGGTGGCTGCCGCTGGGCAGTATCAGGGGATGCTCTTCACCATCACTGCTCTGGGCGGTGACTGGCTGCAGGATGACAACAACAAGCATCGGGTGTTCCTGATGGGCGAATCCAGCCGGGACACCGACGAGTACAACAGCAAGGAGGACTGAACTATGAAGTTCTATTACAAGGGGCAGCTAGTGCGTACCAGCAAGACGCACACCTACAACTGGGCGATCCTCGAAGAGAAGGACGACGGCACCTTGAAGGTCTACGGCTGCCGGGCTGAACGGGCAGCAGCTGACACCGAACTGACGCAGGTCATTCGCCGTGGGCATCCCTATGCGCGGGTCGTCCCTCTGGACACCGAGCCGAACCCTCCGGCGCTGACCTTCGACCAGTTCATGGCTCTGGCCCGCGAGAACTACGGTAAGGGCGGCGATGGCTACGTCGAGTGCTGGGATGACCGCACCTTCAACTATTTCGTGAAGGAGTTCGGGCCGATCACGAGGGCCAGCGCGCTGGATGCTTTTGCACAGGCGCTGGATCAGGAGAACGAAGAGCGGGCAATCCGCAATGCTGCTGCGAAAGGAGAATGGTAACCGTGAAGAAGCTGAACATCACTTACGATACGTCGAAAATGGAAAACGACGAGTGGATCACTGGGGAAACCTGCTACACGGTCGAACTCGAGGACGAGGTGGCCGACCGGGTGTTGAATCGCAGCAAACCGTCCAAAGTGACGGTGACTCTTATCGAGAAGCTGCTGACCCTGCGGGAGCGCCTGCTGTGCCGTGCCTACATTCAGGGCAGCATCAAACACTATGAACTGGTGAAGGAGGGCTGATCTATGAAGAAGGTCAACTGGAAGGTGTACAACGAGGCGCTAGGTGCGCTTCAGGCGCAGTTCACCAAGTGGGACGGCATTCGGATTTTCAACCGCAACTTTGCCCAGCAGGGCGCACCAGTCCGGCTGGGTGTCCAGTGGGCCTCCCTCGGTCTCAAGAGCCCGGAGGAGGCTGCCGAGTATGCAGACCGGATTCTGGACGCTGCCATGGCGGCAGAGCACTTCGCGTATAACGGCTACGTGGTGGACTATGAGGGAGGTGATCAGTGATGCGTGGATTCCGTACGGAGATGTGCGTGGACAGCCAACTTTGGCACGAGGACAGCTTCGAGCTGAACGGCTCTGAGATTCGGTGGCAGGCCAAGGTCTGCGAGAAGCACAGCGAGTTTGGTATCGACGGCGGCAGGATTCTGAAGCTCTGGGTCAGTCAACTACCGCCGGGCGATGCGCGTTACTGGCAGGAGGTTGCTTCTTATGACCGTGGGTGGTGTACCCGACCGCTCACCCCGGAAGCGAAAACCGCAGTTGAATATGTTGTTGATATGTTCCGGTGAATTACCCCAAAGAGAAACGCCCTGAAGGTGCATTCCTTCAGGGCGTTTTCGCTGTTTATTTATCGGACTTTCTCGATCTCGCCGGTCTCGATGTTCACAAAATATTCGGCCAGCACGGTTCCGCTGCCCAGCATCTTTGCGTCGTGCTCTTCCTTGGCAACGTACTCCTGTACGGTTACGTCCAGGTCACCGCCCATCACCATGATTTTGGTGGTCGTGTTGTAGTTGAAGTTGACGATGAAGTGAATCTCGCTGTCGTCCGTGAAATATTGCTTGTAGTAATCCAGGGCATACTCGCTCATGTCGATGTTTTCTGCGATCAGCGAAATGCGCCAGTTCCCGGTGGTATCATTCCGGACTTTATCCGCTCTGAAGCTGATACCATCCAGCGGCGAGGATTCTGTGCTGGCGGGTTCTGCCTCTGGTGCGGTGCTCTCGGCCACGGAGCTGGCCGGGGCGCTGGCTGCCACGCTGCTTGCAGCGCTGGAAGCGCTGCCGCCACAGGCGGTCAAGCTGACGGCCAGCGCGAGCAGGACGATGCCCGCCCGGATACGGTTCTTGATTTTCATAGGGTGAGACCTCCTTTATTCTGGCCTGAAGTATAACACGGCCTTTTCAGAAAGTCCAGCACGGCTCATTTTCTCGCCTGGGCTGCTGCGCTGGAGGCCTCGCTGCGGCCAAAGCCGGGCACGCTTTCTCGCAGCTGGTACTGGTGCAGCCCTGTCTGGCTGAGGAAGTCTTTCAGCTTGTCTCGGGAGGCCGCCAGCTTTGCCGCTGCGGCCTTTTCTGCGTCCTTCTGGCCGCTTTCCTTGGCTACGAGAAAGGCTCGCTTGTCGGCCCTGATCTGGCGCTCCTGGGCACGCTGCATCTGGGTTGCTTTGTACCGTCCGATCTCCCTGCCGTTGTAGGTTACAGTAGCTGCATTGATTGCGGCCAGCCTCTCGGGCGTGTAGCTTCGCACACTTGCGCCCTCCCAGTACATGCTCCAGTTGTGAGAGCAGTTGGCCCCCATAAAGCCGCGCACGTCTCCGTAGCCGATGTCGTCCAGTGAGAGGTAGCCGTGCTTGCCGCTCCGGCTGACGATCTGGCCCTGCCACCAGCTGTGGTTTGTCAGGTTCTGCCCGCCGTCACCGGTGCGTGCACCGACGTGGGCATCCAGCTCCATCAGGTCACACTCCAGCTGATCCGCGTTAAAGCGGGTGATCTCTCCGGCGGTCTGGTTGATACCGGTGCGGGTGGCCCGAAGAACCACCACGTCTAGACTGTCCACGTGGCCGCTGGGATAGGTGATGGCCCCCACGCCCTTGGCCGCCAGCTCGTTGAGCGCCCGCCTGGCGGAATCGTCCGAGCTGAACGCTCCGCTGACGGCATCGGCGTGGGCCATGTCGAGGTAATACGCCAGCTGCCGCTGGGTGGTCTCCACCATGTTCTGGTTGCCCATCACAGCCCGGGTTTGGGTCAGATTGTACAGGGTGTTCATGGTGCGCCGGTAGCCACTCTGGACGATCTGCTGGGCCTCTTCGCTCTCGCCTAGAGGGGCCAGAGAGCGGCCTGCTGCGGCTGCATCCTGCACGTCGATGCCGTAGGCCTGTTTCATTGCCTGGGCAAACACAGCGGCCTCCTGGGGCCCCAGCTGCTGCACGATGGCCTGCATCTGCTGGAGGAGGTACGCACGGCTGGCCCCCAGCGCTTGGGCGCGGTAGCTTTGCCACTGTGCGGTTGCCGTAACGCTGCCGGTCTTGACGATCCGGCGCACCATGTCACGCAGGATGCGCTCGCTCAGCTCGTCCCACGGTGCTGCCATGAGCCCGGCATAGCCGTTGACCTCGTCCGGTGTCAGCATGGGCGCACCTCATGCTTGCCGCCTGTCTGGGTCACCGTGAAGCCCAGAAGCTCGGCGGTGTGTACTGCCTCGTGATACTGACCCCACACGGCGGGGTCTCGCAAAATGCGGGCGTTGGCCGCCAGAAAATCCAGCCGGTCAGCCGCCTGCGCCATCCGCTCGGCCTGCAGAGCTTTATTGGTTTTAGCCGTCGCCATTGTCCAGCACTCCCTTCAAGATATCCGCAGCTCCGGCCTCCTGCTGAATGGCCTGCACTGCCTGTGTAGCGGTCTCCTCATCTTCACCAAAGAAGTGCATCCGGTACTCTGCCTTGCTGCGGAGACCCATGCTGACCTCCTGCTGCCACTGGGCCATCTCGGTGAGCCGGTCGAGGATGATGCTGTCATCCCACTTGAAGGCGATGTTCAGCTTGCCCTTGCCCGGCGCTCCGGGGATGTGGTCGGCCCAATAGTCCAGGGCATTGATCAGCCCTCGCAGCGCGTCCTCCAGTGCTGCCTGAAGGTCGGACACCGTGGCGTACAGTTTCTGCTTGCTGCTGACGATCTCGGTGGCGGTCTTTTCTACGTCCGCTACCTGCGAGATCACACCAAAGCTCAGGCCTGCATGGCTTTCCACGTTGCGCAGATACTGGTTCAGACCGGTCAGGTAGCTTCCGTCCCGCAGGGCGGGGGAGAACACCTGATAGAACGGGACGCTGTCGGTGATACCGGTGTTGACGTTAATACCATGGAACAGCCGCTCTCTGTGGTGGGGCGCGGTGCGGTCGATGGCTTCCGGCGGCACGCCGTACTCCCTGAGCGCCTGTGCTTTTGAGAGCTGCTGCCCGGCGGCGCTGGGCTTGAGGAACTTCTCGTCGGTGTCCACGGCCAGTTCGCCACCCTCGTACTCCCAGTCCAGCCGGGTGTACTGCTCGTCGGCATCAATGATCTGCCTGCGGGCGGGCTCGAAAATGGCAGCCCCCAGCTCACTGTCGGGGTCAACGCTGTTGACGATGGGGGTCACGAAGTAGCCCACGGGCAGCGTCTCCTGCCCGGTCAGATAGGCTACCGGCTCGATCTCGTCCCACTCCGGGCGGATGCTCAGATCTTCCGGGCTGCCGAGGCTGTCCTGGGCCGCACTGCGGAAGGCAAGGTTTACCACCTTGATGCAGGGAAACTGTGTAGGTGCTGCGAGGTCATAGTCCTCCAGCTGTGCCAGCTCGGCATCTCGCAGATCCTGTCGGCGCTCCAGAACGTGCATCCACTCCAAACGATGGTAGTAGTTGTCGTCTTCCTGGATGGTGTCGATGAACACGCCCTCGGTCAAACTGCCCTCGACATCGTGGGCGACCGGGAAGTACTGGGTCGCGTTTGCAAAAGAGATACCCAGCTTGCTGCCGCTCTGGTAGGGTTTCCAGATGCCGCTGCCCAGGGCCAGCGCTACCGTAAAAATGCGCCGTTTGCGGGGCGTGAGCACCCGCTGCAGCTGGGTGTTGATCCAATCCGCACGGTCGCTGCCCTCCACTGTGGCTTCCAGCTCGAGGGTCGTCAGCCGGGCCAGCTCGGAGCAAATCAGCGCGGGCAGGTCGAGGGTCAGGGTCTCCGGGTTCTTGTCCAGCGGCAGGCCGTTGATGGCTGCATCGTACCAATCCTCGATAGCACGCTGCATCCGGTCAGTGACAAGGGTATTGCAGCCGATGATATTCTCAATATCTGCGTGTTTTATCATGCGTTTTGAACACCTCTCTTTTGCCAGACGGGCTCCATGGCGTAGCGTGTCATATCGATGCTGTGGTTCGCTGCGTCAACATACCCCGGCATCACGTCGCCGGTCTTCTTGTCGATGGCATACTCATACTCGGAAAACTCCCGGGCCGTCCACGGACAGCGCTGGGGGTCAATGACGATCTTTGCGCGGCTTTGCAGCCACTTCATGCCGTCAGTGACGGACGTGCCGCCGTGGGCTGCGTACTTCCGGCAGCCCCGCAGCCGGTCAAAGCCCAGATCGCGCAGTGTAGCGATTGAGCGATTGGCCGCGCTGTCGCCGATGATCTCGTCGTGCAGGTGTCGGCGCAGAGCCTCGGCCAGCTGGGCATCGGTCTCCTTCTGTGCCCTGTGCTCCTCGAAGATGTACAGGGTCTGCTGGGCGTGCTGATAAGCCATGCCGCCGAAGTGGTTCGGGTCGGGATACCAGCCGAAGTCCAGGCCGTAGTAGCGGCGGTCGAAGCCTGCGATCTCCTCGCTGGTGATGGGCCGCAGCTCCAGATTCTCAAACACGGCAGTGCCGCAGCCCACGACCTCGCCCAGATACTCGTGGGCGTAGGCCACCGGGTCGCGCTGCTTCAGGGTCTCTGCGTCATCGTAGAAGCGGGGGCCCAGCCACTCGGGCGGGGTGGTCAGGTAGGTGGTGTGATGCCGGAACTGCTTCGGCTTTGCCTCCCGCTTGTACCGGTTGACCCAATGCCGCGCCATGGCGGGCGAGTTGAAGGTCTTGAAGGAAAAGCTGAAGGGGCCGCCACGGAACACCGACTGCTCTACGTTTCGTATCTCTTCGGGCCCATCGTACTGGTCGAACTCTTCAAAGTGCATCACACCGAAATATCCGAACGGAACAGCGATGGATTTTAACTTGCCGGGGTCGTCCAGACCGTAGAACTGGATGGTCTGCCCGGTGGGAACATAGGTCAGAGTGTACGGCTTCTTGGTCTGCTTCCAGAGATGTCGGATGCCCATCCGGTCAATCACGCGGTTGTACTCCGGCCAGACGCTGGTGGCAATGGTGTTGCCGACCTTGCGCAGGACGACCGCGTGGATGTTCGGCACCCGCATGACGAGCAGCACCACTTCGGTGGCTGCAAAGGTGGACTTCAAGCTGCCGCGCCCACCATCGCCCAGATACTCGTTATACTCACCTGACCAGATGGCGGTGTGGGCGGCGTAGTATTCAGGGATGATCAGGCTGCTGAGTTTCAGCTGCTGTTTCAGCAGGTTTGGGGGCTGCCGTCTTTGGTATGTCATCCACAAACACCACCTTTCCATCGTAGCCGCGCAGCTCTGGGTGCTCGCTCCAGTGCTCGGGGTCACGGTTTTTCAAAAAGAAACACATTGCGCCCAGGTCTCCGCTCTGGGCTTTCTTGAAGAGAGCGTTCTCCACGCTGGCCAGCGCGGCCTCTGCGCCTATGCTGATCGCCTGCTTGATGCGCTGGTCTTGGGTGCACCAGCGCCGGAAAGTGCGCACCGGCACGCCGATCTGCTCGCAGATCTCCGCCTGCGTCAGGCCGTGCATTGCCAGCCGCTGCAGGCGCAGCAGCCCGCTGGGGCTGTTCCATTTTCCGATTTGGGATTCTCGTGCCAAGGTTTCACCTCCGTATGAGAAAACGGCGCACACTGGTTCCACTCTGGAGGAACCCTACGGGCGGAGGATGACCCGAGTGTGCACCGTTTTGGCTATGAAAAATGCCGGGGCGGGAAAGGAGTAGAAAACCGGCCCCGGCAGGGGAATGGTTATTTCAGACGGACGGCCTTTTCACCGGTGAAGTCCTCCCAGCGCTGGACGATCACGTCCACATAGCGCGGGTCGTACTCCATGGTGTAGCACTTCCGGCTCAGCTGCTCACAAGCGATCAGCGTAGAACCGCTGCCGCCGAACAGATCGAGCACGGTCTGCCCGGGCAGGGAGCTGTTTTTGATCAGCCTGCCGCAGAGCACCACCGGCTTCATGGTGGGGTGCTCTGCATTGCGGGGCGGCTTGTCGCAGCGGATGACGCTGCTGGGCTTCTGGGTCAGCAGCTCCTGCGCCTTGATGGCCCATTCCAGCAGCTGGTCTTTCTTCATGTGCCGCAGGTCGTCCGGCTTTGCGTCGTCGATGACGGTGGTCTGGCTGCGGTCGTTGACAAAGTAGTGGTTTGCGCCGGGCTTCCAGCCATACAGGCAGGGCTCGTGCTGCCACTGGTAGTCACTGTGGCCGAGAACGAGGCTGTTCTTGACCCAGACCAGACACCCGTGCAGGCCCCAGCCTGCCTCCCGGAACATGGCCCGGAAGGCCTCACCCTCCGTGTCTGCGTGGAAGATGTACGCGCTGGCACCGGTGCGGCAGGCCTCGAAGGCCCGACTGTATGCCTGAAGCAGGAACTGCCGGAACTGGCTTTCTGCCATGTTGTCGTTTTCAATCTTCTTACCGTTCGAGCCCTCGTAGTTCACGTTGTAGGGCGGGTCGGTGAGCAGCAGGTCGGCCAGCTGACCGTCCATGAGCTGCTCCACGTCCTGCGGGCTGGTGCTATCACCGCACATGACCCGGTGGTCGCCCAGCAGCCAGATGTCACCCCGCTGGGTGACCGGCTGCTCCGGGGGCTCTGCGGTGAAGTCGTCCTCCTTGACCTCCTCATCGATCTTGATCTGGAGGTTCAGGCCAAAGTCGGTCATGTCGTATTCGATACCGGTCAGCTCCTGCACCAGAAGCTGCAAGTCCCACTCGGCGACCTCGCCGGTGGAGTTGTCTGCGATGCGCAGAGCCTTGACCTTTTCCGGGTCGAGCTCTGCTGCAACAATGACCGGCACTTCCTGCAACTTGAGCCTCCGGGCGGCCTTGTACCGGGTGTGCCCTGCGATGATCACGCCGTCCCTGTCCACGATGATGGGGGACTGAAAGCCAAACTCTTTGATGCTGTTGGCGACGGCTTTTGCGGCCTCGTCATTGCGCCGGGGGTTGTTGTCATAGGGGCGGATTTCGTCCAGCCGTTTGTACTCGATTTGGTGTTTCACGCTCTCCATGCAATCCCTCCGGGCAAATAAAAATAGGCTCTCTGACCATTTTATCAGAGAGCCTAGGGTAAAAACGTTATGACTTACTTTTTGGCTTTCGCCTTGGTGGTCTTGGGCTTGGCCTTTGCGGCCTTGTCCAGCTTGGCGTAGGGGTCTTTCCAACCCTTGGGAAGATCGCGCTTGTCGATGTATCCGATGTGGGCATCCCACTCCATGGCTGCCATGGAGCGGCATTCCCGAAGTTCGCCGGGGGTCTTGGCTTTCTTGCGAAGCTCGGCCTCGCGGCGGTCAATCAGCGCCAGAGCTTCATCCGAAGAACGGCGCTGCAACATCTCTTTTTCACTCATGTATAAACTCCTTTACCAGTTCGAGGTGACCTGCTGTTTGCCCTTGATCGTCTTACAGATCGTCAGGGCTTTACGGCTGTACGCCACTTTATAGTGGCCCGCGTCGTAGGCGTTATACCCGGAGCTGGTCAGCCAGATGGTTTTTAACTCACTAGCGCCCCATCCGGTGCCGGTGTGGTTGCTGATAAGGTATTTGTGGGTTTTAGGGTGTTTTGCCTGGAAATTGGCCCGCGCCTGGAACAAATCCGAAGAGGTTGCAATCTTTGCGTTCTTGTTCAGGAACATCTTGACCTGAGAGCCGTTGTAGCCTGCATAATTTCGGACGTTGCTTGCTGCGTCAGGATCGAGGTAGGTGCCGCTTCCGTGGGTGCCGCAGGATGCGTATGCGGTTTTGCCTGTTTGAAGCTGCTGCAGGGTTTTTACTGCTGTCGCAGCCTTACTGTCATAGGGCATATCGCTGTGGTACAGTTTGTTCGCGCCTGCTCTGCGGCGGGCCTTGCCGAAGGCCACATCATCCAGAACCTCGGGCATCTCGTTTGCCAGTCCGGTGGCATTCAACCATCGTTGACAGAAGGTGTCATTCTGGGTGCCATCCGTTGCGATGGGCTGCGCAGCAATCGCTTTGACCGTATCCAGTGCATCCTGATCGCTCATCTGCATCAGGGCTGCCGGGTTGCCCTTGATCTGTGCCAGCAGCTGCTGCTGGCGGGTCTGGGGCGCAGCCTGCGCCGGTGCCGCTGCTTTCGCTGCACCGCCTGCGCTACCGCCTCCACCCATGCCGTGGCTGCCGCCCATGCTTCCGCCTCTGCCTCCCATGTGAATCCTCCCTTGGCCGTGAATTTCTCGGTCAAGAGTAACATGAAAAGCGGGGGCAAAACGTTACGATTTATTTTTTCTTGGGTTTCGCCTTGGTGGCTTTCTTCTTGGCTGCGGGCTTCTTTGCGTACTTGCGGTACTCCGGTGCCAGCCGAGAGATGGGCCCGATCCAGTTGCCCTTGCTGTCAGTCAGCACAGTGCCGTCTGCGTCCGTCATATTCGCGCCAAAGTGAATCGGCCCCTCCGAAACGGGAGGGGTGTCACGCTGAATAAAGCCACCGGTCGGAGTTTGCTTTTTTGTCGAGGATGCCATAGTGAAATACCTCCAGATTGATTTTACCATACTTCAATTTCCAGCTCAAGAACCTTCTTGCCGCTGAGGTTGGCACGGGACGGGCCGAGCCGAGTGCTGCGGACACCGGTAATCTTGTGGTGCGTGCCAACGGCCAGAACGGCCTCCGACTGACTGGGCTGGATGAATGCTGCCCGGGCGCTCTTGGCTGTGTGGTATCGGATCAGAATTTCGCGGTTGCCAGAGCGAATGCCGCCCTGTCCATGTGTGCCTGTGCCTCGTCCGCCTGCCTGTGGCCAGAAGGGGTTGTTCCGGCTGTCATAGGCTGTGGATTCAAGGCTGGTGCTTGTCCAGGTTTTGCCCACCAGTGTTTTGCGGATCTGCGCGTCACTCATGCTGCTGTAATTCGCAGGCAGGCCACAGTTGCGCTCCAGAAAATCTGAATGGTCTGCACGGTACAGGGTGGTCTCCTGCCCGATGGGCTTTGCCAGCTTGTCCACTGCGTCCAGCATCTGCTGCTGCCGCTTGGTCAGGGGTTGACCGGTAGCCGCAGCCCAGTTGGCGTTCTGGCTCAACGCCTTGCCGTTGCTCTGCATGACCGGGTTGATGTAGTCGGTCACGCCTGCGGCCAGTGCCGGGTCACGCATCATCTGCCGCTGTGCAGCGCTCTCCATCGCGGAGACCTGCTGCGGGGTCAGGTGGCCGAAGCCGTTTGCACCGGTGGGCGGGCCTGCCTGCTGGGGCGCTGCTTGAACTGCCGGTGCTGCTTGAACTGCCGGTGCTGCCTGAATCGCGGGCATTGCCTGTGCGGCTGCTGCGGGCGCTCCTGCGCCGCCTCCCATGCCCTGGGAACCTTTCATGCTGCTGCCTCTGCCGCCCATTACTGCGCCTCCTCTCTGGCCCTGACGCGGGCCGCCATGCTGTGCGGGAATGCCTGCCAGGCTACGTTGTGCTCACGGAGCATCGCCGCCATCTCCTGCGGCACTTTGCCGTAGACCAGCAGCTCCTCCGGCTCGGTCTGCCGGATCAGCTCCGCCACGCCGCGCAGGAGCCCTTGCAGTGCGTCCTTGTGCACCAGGCATCCCACCGTGCTCACGGCCACTGCGCCGCCCTTGCTGATGCCGTCGAAGCACCAGCAGAAACTATCCTCGTCCGACCAGCTCGCGGTGGGAATGGCGCAGACACCGTTGTGCTGAAGCCATGCGGTCAACAACTGGTTTCTGTAATGGTTCCAGTGCTGGATGGGCGCGGGGAAGTCGGTGTAAAGCGAGAAGTCCGGGCCGATGACCAGCGGGCACTTCTCCAGCGCGTAGAGGTACCGCTCCGGCATCCTCCAGAATCGCTCGAACTGGTAGTCGTCGAGGAAAAAGTGCACGCCTGCGTTCTCCGGGTGCTTGCAGGTCAGAAGCTCGTTGAAGCCGATCAGGTGGTCAACCCCGAAGGGCAGTGACAGGGCCTGGGTGACAGGGTATCCCGCCGGGGTCAGCTCGAGGCCGTCCAACAGAAACCAGTTCACCAGCTGCCCTGTCCTCATCCTCTCGTTAGAAAAACCCATGCTCTGTCCTCCTGTGTGTTATCCAGAAGAGCATAGCATGGGTTTTGCTGTGAAAACGTTATGACTTGCGCACAGCGGCCCCTGCGGGCTTCTGTGCGGGGCTTTCGAGCGCGTTGCGGGGAGTTTGCCGCCTTGGGTGCTGCGCGGCCCTCAGAGGCGCTGCAATTCCTTCCAGGCCCAGACCCGCAGGGTCTCAGGGGATATGCCGCCACCGTAGAGCAGTGCCGCTTTTTGCCAGCTGACCTTGCCCGGCCCGAGAAAAACGATCTCGAAGGCCCGGCGGGTCAGCGGGTCGGTGATTGTGTCGATGAAGCCCCGCCGCTGGGCGCGGGGAAGCCTGCGGAAAGCTCGGATGCTCACTTGTTGTCTCCTCTCTGCGCTGCCTTGATGTGGGTCTTGACGGCCTGCATCAGGCTGTTTTGGTCGGTGTCCTTGCGGTTCAGTGCCTTGACCACCATCTCGTCGGCACCGCCCTTGACGATCAGTCGGTGGACAATGACGCTCTGGGTCTGGCCCTGGCGGTAGAGCCGTGCTTCGCCCTGGGCGTAAAGCTCCAGGCTCCAGGGCAGGCTGTACCAGATCAGGTGGTGACCGCCCTGCTGCAGGTTCAGTCCGTAGGCGCAGCTGGCGGGCTGGGCCAGCAGAACGTCCAGCTTTCCTGCGTTCCAGTCTGCGGCATCCTGCCCGGAGCGCAGCACGGCGAATCTGAGGTTCTTGTGGCGGGTTTTCAGGGTCTCGGTGAGCTGCTCCTCGTCGAAGCGGAAACCGTAAAACACGAGGGCTCTCTGGCCGTCCAGCGCGTCGATGAGCTCGTCGAAAGCATCCAGCTTGCACCGGTGGATCTGGTGCACCGTGCCGTCCTCGTCGTACAGGCTGCCGTTGCACAGCTGGAGCAACTTGCCGGTCAGGGTGGCCGCCTGCTGGGCGGTGATGGTCTCGCCGTCCACCTCCAGCAGGTAGTTCTTCTCCAGCCTCTTGTAGGCCGCCTTGGCGGGCTTGTCCAGCACCACGGGGATGTCGTCGGTGATCTTCTCCGGCAGGGTCAGGTGGTCGGCGGCTTTGAAGCTCAGGACGATGTCCTTGATGCGGTTCTCCACCGCTTCGGCGGCACCGTCCCGGGGCTCGTAGCTGTACTCGGTGGGCCAGAAGTAGTTTTTGCGGTAGTGGGTGATGTACCGCCCCAGCCGCTCCCCCTGGTCGAGCAGGTAGATCTGGGCCCAGAGGTCGAGCAGGCTGTTGGGCCTTGGCGTGCCGGTCAACTCGACCACTTTGTGGATGCGGGGGCGCACCGCCTTGAGGGCTTTGAACCGCTGGGCGGCGTGGTTCTTGAAGCTGGATGCCTCGTCCAGAACCACCATGTCAAAGTTCCAGCCCCGGCCCAGTGTGTGAACCAGCCAGGGGACGTTCTCGCGGTTGATGATGTAAATATCCGCTGGGGCTTCCAGTGCGGCTTTGCGCTGCTTCTCTGTGCCCAGCACGGTGGAAATGCGCAGGTGCTGCAGGTGCTCCCATTTCTCTGCCTCATCCTGCCACGTCGCCTCTGCGACTTTCTTCGGGGCGATGATGAGCGCTTTGCTGATCTCCAGCCGGTCGTAGATCAGCTGGTCGATGGCGGTCAACGTGACCACCGTCTTGCCCAGGCCCATCTCCATCCAGAGCGCCACCCCGGGCTTCTCGAGGATCGCTTCGATGCCTGCCTGCTGATATGGGTGCGGGTGAAACTGCTGCATTGCCTTGACCTCCGTTTCTTTTAGGGCAGCGCGTCAGTCGTCGATCTCATAGGGCCAGTCCTCGTCATCAGCCCAGTCGACGGACGCATCGGGCCGAGGCTATATAGCATCCTCTGCGCTCAACTGCTGCATCTGCTGCATCTGACTTCCCATGCTCAGCCGCTTGACCAGAGCCACGGCTTGATATTTGCGGCTGATCTCGTAGCAGGGGAAGCCGAAGCTCTGGATCTTCTCCCGCCACCACTCCTGCAATCCTCCCGCTTTGACCTTTGCCCCGGGTCGCTTGAGTTCCACAAAGGCGATGATGCCGCCGGGGAAGAGGATCATCCGGTCGGGCACACCTCTGTGTCCGGGGCACACCCACTTCAGGCACAAACCTCCCTCGTCCTCCACGGCTTTGCGCAGGACGTTCTCGATGCTTTTCTCAAGTGGCTTATTTGTCGGCATTTTAGTTTCTCCTTTCGTGTTTGGGCTGAACATACAAACATACAAAAACATACTCAAATCCTATAAAACCCTCACGTGAAGAATATAAAGCTCTCACGTGTATGCGCGTGCGCTCTTATTTCCTTTGATTTTTCCCTTTAAGGAGAAAAAGTGTGTATGTTGAGTATGTTTTGACCTAAAAACCCGCATGGATGCTCACTTTTTTGTGCATACAAACTTTTTGGCCTTTGTATGTTGGCTGTATGTTGTGTATGTTCTGACCGCTGCTGCGGCTCTTGTTTTCTTCGGTTCTCTTAATGTTTGCCGAGTTCTCTGTATGCTCGGTTTCGCCGACCTGCTCTGTATGTTCAGTATGTTTTTCAAAGCGGTTTCGGCGGGTTCTGTATGCTCGTTTTTGGGCGGGTAGTTACTCCGATTTTCTGCGCCAGATACGCTGCATTCCGTAGGGCCCGCAGCGCTGGGGGTACTTGCCCGGAGCCCACCCAGGGAGGCTATTCAGCACGGCTGCAATGCGCTTGGACTGCTGCCGGTCGGGGGCCTTTCCGGTGCTGTCGAGCACCTCCCGCCAGACCTCGTTGACGCAGATCGAGGTGCGTTTCTGGGTGGGGGCCTCCAGGTCCGTGGGGCCGTTTTCCCACCAGCAGATCCGCTCGTCGATGCTGCGCTTGGCCCAGTCCAGGGGGACCGTCTTGTCCAGAAAATCGAGAATGCTGCCCTCCCAGGGGTCGCGCTCGGTGTGCGCCTGCTGCTCTGCCAGAGCGGCCTTCTGCAGCTCATCCCGGAGGATCAGCTCCTCTCCCGCGTTGAACCGGGCCACCGCTTCGGCCCACAACTGATCCACTTCTGCGGGGGTCAGATCATCGTGAACGACCCGTGTGCGCCGCTCGTAGCTGCAATCTATGGGCCAGTATCGGCGGTTGCCGGTGGCATCGCGGAGAAAATCGGAGCTGTTGGAGGTACCGAAGAACACGCACCTGCGGGGGTACTGCACCGTTCTCCGGCCATAAGCGGCCCGGTATCTGTCCTCGGTCTGGCTCAGGAACTGCTTGGCTGCCTCGCTCTCGGAGCGGCTGAAAGCCGTCATTTCGCCCAGCTCTACGATCCAGACACCCCGCAGGTTCTCCCGGGCCTCCTTGCCGTCGAAGCTGGTGATACTGTCGTTGAACCACTCCTTGCCCATCCGGCTGAGGAGCAGACTCTTGCCGATGCCCTGCTTGCCGCTGAGGATGCAGATCTGGTCGAACTTGCAGCCTGGGCGGAAGCACCGGGCCACCGCAGCAACGAACATCTTCCTGGTGACCGCGCGAGTGTAGCTGCTGTCCTCCGCGCCTAAGTAGTCGATGAACAGAGTGTCCAGCCGCTCGGTGCCGTCCCATGTAAGCCCGCTCAGGTACTCCCGCACCGGGTCTTTGGCGTGGCGGCCTCCGGTCAGAGCCACCGCGTCGGCGGCTTTATTGACCCCACTGAAGTGGTAGGCCGTCTCCAGATACCAGCGCACGCCAGCGTCGTCCTCGTCGCTCCAGTCCCGCTCCTGGGTCTTGTCGCTCCAGGGGAAGGGGCCCTTGCACCGCAGCCGCTCCGAGAAGGTGTCCGACCAGATCCGGCCTTTGAGCACCGGGTCATGCTCGAGGATGAGCCACGCGTTCTGGATGGTGCAGGCAATCGCGCCCTTCTGGGTGCGGTCGAGCTTCTCCTGCCACTTGTCCGGGTCGGTGTCCTCCTCGGGCAGCGGCTCGAAGCCCTCCATCGCGTGGTCTACGGTCTCCTGCCGCAGCAGGGCCGCTGTGGGGCCGTCGTTCTCGGCCAGGGCCCGCATCTGCTGCCAGCTGGGGAGGGACGCTGCGGGTGTGCCCGGCGCGGCATCGGCATCCAGCTGACCGAAGCGGTGGATTCGCACCAAGTCCCACGCATTCAGCAGCTTGCCGCCTGCGGGGTCGGTGCTGTGGTGGCTGTAGATGAAGGTGTCGTTGTCGTAAAGCACCGCGCCCGCCGTGGTGCTGCCTGCGGCGTAAGTCAGGCGATCCTGCCCGGCATCGACGTACTCCCCAGGCAGAAACTTTGCGATTGCCGCCCGGATGTCGTAAGTCCGGCAGAAAGCGCCCACCACGCCCTGCTTGGCGGTGGGGTCGGCCTGCTTGCCGCCGGGCAGCTTGACCGCCTCAGCGGGGCATGCAGGCCACTGCCGCACGTCGTGCCAGTCCTCGTAAAGCCAGAGGATGTCGTCCACGCTGATCCGGTCACCGTCCTCGGTGGCCTCGCAGACCCACTGGCTGTCGCTGCTGCGGCTGGGCCAGTACATCAGGCGCTCGGCTTCAAAGGTGGTCTTGTCGAACACCTGCATGGTGGGGTCGAGCATCTGGGCCACCATCCGGGCGCAGGGCTGGTACTCCTCTGGCTGCATCATGCGGTCGGTAGGGAAGATGGCCCGCAGCCGTGGGTGCTCCGGGTCGTGCTTCCGGGTGGAATAGACCGCTGCTGTGCCCAGAGCCTTGATGGCGGCCACCCACCGCTGTGTGCTGCCGGGGGCGCAGCCGTCCATGTCCAGCGTGATCAGGCTGCGCCCGGTGCAGCAGCCGCGGCGGCGCAGGCCGCCCCGCAGGCTGCCGCCCACAAAGCCGCCCACGTCTTTCCGCTTGTCCTGCTCTGCCTTGGACAGGGCCATGTACTCGGCGTGGGTCTCAGTGCTGGCGTTGTTGTACATCCGGGCCGACAGGCTTTCGGTGAAGTCCTCCCAGGTCATAAGATCCTGCGCCCAGCTGGATGCCCATCGGCTGCCGCCCACGCTGATCTCAATTGGTGTAGCGCTCATTTGTCCTCCTCCTTCAGCGGGCCATAGCGGAAGCGGTGCGCGTTCCATCTGGCCTTTGCGCCGATCTGCGTGCTGCCGCGCTCGCCGACCCTGCCGCAGCGGGTGCAGACCACCGACCAGCCTCCGTCGGCTGCGTACCTGCTGCTCTTGCGGTACTTGGTCAGCCCGACCGTCCCGTCAGTCCTCACCCCGACACCGTGGGGCAGGGCCCCGCAGGTGCAGGGGCACACATCTGAGTTGTTAGGCGGGTAAGTCTTGCTCATTGTCTGCTCTCCCTCCAGTCTGCTTGCGAGATTACGTGCACGTCCAGCTGCCACAGGATCTGCATTGCCAGGCGTACACCGCGGGCCTCGCTAAGGCGTTTCTGCGTAAACAGGGCATCATACTCTGCTGACAACCGGGTCAGTGCATCCTCCTTCGAGATTGCGTAGACAGCCGCCTTGTCGGAAATCATGGAGTTTTTCATCGTCCTCAGTCCTTTGTAAAGAAGTCACCGTACCAGCCTGCCGCGTTCAGGGGCAGCCCCTCGGCCCAGGGCGGCACAATGCTCATAATGCGTACCACGCTGTCCAACGCGGCCTCTGCGTCCTGCGTGGTCGGCAGCTCGATGATGACCTCGTCGTGGACGTGGAACACCACCTGGTACCCAGCCCGTCGGAGGTTGTCCAGCGCGAAAGCCAGGCAATCCCGGCCCACGGCTTGGGTGAGGTTCTCGGTCAACTTGCCGCCGTAGGTTTCTGCCTCCCGCCAGCCACCGTTATCCCATTCTTTATAGGTGATCCGGTCATCCGGCGTGGTGCCGGGGTCGGCGTAGAAGAGCTTGCGCCCGCTGGGCAGCTGCATGGTCAGAAACGGGAAGGGGAACCCGAGGGCCAGCTCCTTGCGGAGCGTCACCCCTACTCGGGGTACGGTAGTCCTGCCGGTGCGGATGGTGTGCACGGCGGCTTTCTGCATCGTATCCCAGAGCTTGCAGATGCTGGGGTTCTGCCTGCGCCAGCGCCGGACGATGTCCATCAGGCCGTCGTCGTCCAGGCCCAGCTGATCGCCGCCCATGCGCTTCATAGCGCCCACACCGCCCTGGTAGCCCAGAGCCAGCGTTGCCACTTTGCCGCGCTGGCGGTACTTGTAGTTGGGGTTGCCCTTGACGATGCTGTCGAATGGCACACCGAAGATGCGGGCCGCGGTGGCCTCGTAGATCTTGCCGGTGGTACGGAAAACGTCCAGCACCCACTCCTCACCGGCCAGCCATGCGATCAGCCGAGCCTCGATGGCTGAGAAATCTGCGTCCACGAAGGTGCACCCTTTGCCGGGCACCAGCGCTGTGCGGATCAGCTGGCTCAGAGTGTCGGACACATTGTCGGTCAGCAGAGCTAACGCTTCGGGGTCGTGTAGCTTTACAATGCTGCGCCACTCAGCTTGATGGTCGAGGTAAGTGCGGGGCAGGTTCTGCACCTGAAGCAGCCGCCCGGCCCAGCGCCCTGTCCGGTTGGCCCCGTAGAATTGCAGGGTGCCGCGCACCCGGTGGTCAGGGCCCGCGCTGGCTGCGATGGTCTCATACTTGGTGTTGCTGGTCTTGCCCAGCTGCTGCCGGAGCTCCAGCACCCTGCGCACATCGCTGGGCAGCTCTCCGGCCAGCGCGTGGGTCACATCCTCTTTTGTCAGCCCCGGCAGCTCTACGCCCCGGTTGTGGAGCCAGCCGAGGAGCTGGGCACGGCTGCCGGGGTTGGCCAGTCCGGTCAGTGTCTTGCTCTCGGCGGTCTGCTCCTCCGTGATCAGCGCGGAACAGGCGAGGGCCCCCTTTACCAGGGCCATATCCACGGCCACGCCCCGGGCGTTCATCTCCACATCCTCCCGCCACTGCTGCATGATGCTCTCGGGAACCGGCCAGGGGGCCAGCTTCCGGTCGTTGGCCCGCTCTGCGATCACGTCCATGCCGTTGTACTTGCAGAACAGCCACCACTTGTCGGGGTCGTGCTGAGGCAAGTTGCGGGTGCGCCCGCCGTTGCGCTTTGTGGGCTTGCAGGGCTTACAGAAGTAAGTGATCAGCGCCTTGCCCTCTTTCATCTTGAGGGCATCCTCCGGCTGCTGCAGCACCTGACCCAGTGCACCCAGCTGGGCGGGCAGTCCGCAGTAGAGGGCGTGGATCATGCTGCACTCCCACTGCTGCAGCCAAAGCACCCGCTGCGCCCAGTCAAGCCCCATGGCCTCCGACAAGCACCACCACTCAAAGGCGGCGTTGTGCGCCCGCTTGGTGTAGCTGGCATCCAGCAACCACGGCAGCTGCTTCCGAAGCACAGCGCCTGGGTCTGGCAGATCTGTCAGATCTATTACCTCCGGTGCATCTTCATCGCCTATGGCAAAACCAAACAGCAGAATCTGAAAGTCCGGGTCTTGGGCGTATCGGTAGGCACCGACCTTGGCGATGTCCTGCGGCGAGTAGGTCTCTATATCCACCGTGATGATCGGTTTCTTCACGGCTGCCTCCTTTCAAAAAGGCCGGAGGCCCGTTGTGCGGAGCCTCCGGTGTGATACTCAGTTCAGAAAATCGTCGTCCTCGTCGGTCAGCACCTCGAAGCCGTCCAGGTTGTTGCCTCCGCTCAGGCGCTCGCCGTCGCGGATCTTCTGGATGACCTCCAGCCCTGCGCCGATGCCCCGGTTGCCACTGGCGCTGTAGGAGAAGAAGCCGACCTTGACCTTGGCGTAGCAGCCGCTGTACACCTCGTCCTGATCCAGCACTTCGTTGCAGGCCCGGTCGATGATCCGGGGGCGGCGGTCTGCGTTGGCGTTGGCGTTCAGAAAGTAGCAGCCTGCGTAGTTCTCGTCGTCCTTCTCCTCGTCGCCGTCACGCAGGGGCTCTTTCAGCTTGGGCGGCAGCTTGCCGCCCCACTTTGCCAGGGATGCGGGGTCGGTCTTGATGGCCTCGATGGCCTTGCGGATGGCGGCCAGGGCGTTGGTGTCGCTCTTCTTAATGAGCAGGCAGCAGCTGTACTTGGGGTCGCCGGTGCCGTTCACCTGCTTGGGCTCCCAGATGTTGGCGTAAGACAGACGGCAGGGAATGATAACTTCGTTAGTGTTCATGGTTAATCCTCCTCGGGCTTGAAGCCCTCTAAACGGTCGTAGGCGGGGCGGGGGTCACTGGCCTGTGCTAGCTTGGGAGCCCCCGGGGCCCTGGTGATAAAGGCCGACATGGTCTCGGCAAAACGTTTCTTGCCGATCATCTTCTCGGCCACGGTCAGCGTGATGGGTGTACGTGTGTACAGCATGGCCTCGTCGATACCGTCTGCCTGCATCTGCCGGAAGGCGGCATCTTGGTCTGTCCACTTGCGGGTGCTGCGGCCCTGTACCAGCTTCCATCCGGGCAGGGTGCGGCCCTCCATCAGCGCCTGCTGTGCGTACTCTTCCAGATCTTTGGCATAGGCGGCCAGCCCTTCCAGCTTCTGCAGCCACTCGCCCAGTTCCTCGTCAGAGAGTGTAGCGGGTTCCGGGTAAGGCTCAAATCCGGCCAGCGGGCCGTACCTGTCCTTCCATGCCCGGCAGGCGGGGTGAGCCTTGCAGAATCTGCAATGACCTCCGGGGTGGTACACGCCCTCGCCTTTCCAGGCCATTTCAGCGGCAGGCTGCAGCACCTCCCGTGCCCAGGTGAGGAGGTCGGCCAGGGAAATCACCCAGGTCTGGGGCTCCTCCTGCATCCGGGGCTGCACAATGCTCAGGCGCACTGTGCTGACCTCCTCGATGCCCTCAAACAGGGCGTAGGCACCGAGGGCGTAGTACATGAGCTGCGGGTTGTGCTCCGGGTTCACCGGCACGCCCTGCCCGTACTTGAAGTCGATGATGTGCAGGATGCCGTCGCCGATCAGCAGGCAGTCGCAGGTACCGAAGCCGCCGGGCACCCACTGGCTCACGTCCACCTCCTGCTCGATGAACACCTCGGGCTGGTGGAGGTAAAGCCCCCACTGAAGGTGCACAAAATCTACGTATTGGTTCGCGGCTTTGCACATCTCAGGTGGGTCGTCCGGCTGACCATCCAGGCGGATGGATTCCCCCAACATGGGCGAATCTTCCCCGTGCTCCCAGCAGCTTAGGCTGTATCGCAGGTGGGCTTCGCACACCTCATGGGCTCTGGTGCCCTCTTCGGCGTACTTGCTGGTCTCCCCGGGCAGATTCTCGGTGGCCCGGGCGCTGGGCGGACAGGCGATCCACCGGGCCGCGCTGGAGGCACCCAGCAGAGCGTGTTTAATTGGAGGCATTTGCGTCCACCTCATCTTTCAACTTGAGCAGCTCCTCCCAGACGCTGGTGTAGCTGTCAGGCGGCAGCTTAGAGATAGATGCAGCACCGGTGGCTTTGATGGCCGCCTGAACCCCTGCCCGCTTGCCTGCCACGATCAGGCTGCGGGCCAGATCGCGGATCTTGTCCAGCGTGGCGGGGTCAGGCGCGGAGGGCGAGGCCGCCGGTGCGGTATCCGCCTGCGAGGGAGAACCCGAGGCTTCTGCCGTTGTAGGGTTTGCAGGCTCCTCCGCAGGAGCGGCTGCGGGCTCCCGTGTGGGCTTTTTGGCCTTGGCGGGGGTCTGCGCCTTGGGCTTGTCCGGCTGCTGCACAGGCGTGCTCTGGAGCAGCGGAGAGGTGTGCCGGGGAAGCTCGGCTGCGGTCATGGTGTGGGTCTCGACCCCACCATTGGGCGAGGTGTTGACGTTGATGGTCATGCCGCCCAGCTGGGTCAGGGTGTCCAGCAGTTCGGCTGGGGTTTCGCCGTTGATGGTCAGTGTGAAGTTCATAGTCATGCTCCTTTTATAAAAAGATTCTGTCGAATCTACGCTTTGCAGTTCGGAGCTGTATCTTTGCCATTGCCGCGCCTCGCCACGCGTCGCAATGCTATGCCATTGCTAAGCCAATCTTCGCGTCACGATGCTATGCCATTGCCGCGCCTCGCCACGCGTCGCAATGCTATGCCATTGCGCTGCGTCACTCCGCATTGCCATGCCGCCGCCAAGCCATGGTATGCCGAGCCTTTGCAGAGCGAAGCATCTCGTCGCAATGCCTTTGCCATACAAAGCAATGCCTTGCCTTTGCAATACGAAGCCTCGCCATGCCTTGCCGTTGCTATGCTTCCACAGCAGTGCTTTGCCGTCGCCTATCTTGGCAATGCCATCCGTTGCCGTTGCCATGCCGGGCCGGGCATTTCCTTGCCGTTGCGTCGCACGGCAGCCCAATGCCTTTGCAGTCAGCCGAGAATCTCGTAGGTGAAGCGGCCTTTACCAGAGTTGCGCCACTGGCCCAGGCCCCGGAGCTTGCCGTAATCCAGCCACTCCATCACCGCTTTTTCGTGGGCATCGTCCATGCAGGTGATATCGAACTCGCAGGTCGAACCAGCGGGAATCTGCTCGCTGTTGGCGAGGCTCACGCGTTCGCCCTGGGCTGTCTGGGCCCGCAGGGGGCGCTGGCACTCGGTCATCTCTCCGCTGAGGGTCAAAGGGATCTGGCGGGGCCCGACAAAAATCAGGCCGTCGATGATCTTCTTGTAGGCTGTCAGCTTGCCGGATTCGTTCACTGCTTTCTTCTTGCCCTTCTCGTCTTTGCCGCCGATGCGCCCCAGCATACCGCAGGAGTCCTTAAAGAACCCCTTGAGCTGGTAATCGTATAAGATCGGCTGCCCCGCCTCGTTGCGGGGGAAAACTGTCATTGCCCTATCGGCTGCGGCATCTGCGCCCAGGGCGGCCACCTCATCCTCGATGGTGGAAGCGTCCGGGCCCTTGGATGCGATGTACTCGCGGGCCACGTTCGGGTTGGCAGGCCAGGTGCCGAGCAGCGGCTCGGTGAAGGTCAACTTGACTTTGATCGTTTTCATTCTGAAAAATCCTCCTTTTTCAGCTTTTCAACGTAGAAGGTGTACTTGCTGTTGATGCCTGCCCGGGCATGGCTGACGGTGCTGTAAAAGACCCCCATTGTCATACCCAGGGCTTTGGCACATTGCGGGCCGGTACCGCTGGCGATGACCTCCTCGGTCGAAGCCTCGTATACCGTGTACCAGGTCATAATCCGAGCGCGCTCCGGAGCGCTGCATCGAGGCGGCGCATGTCCGCGTCGGTCAGGTGGCCGAGGTACTGCTGCAGATCGGCTCGGTCTGCGCCGTGTACCTGCCGAGGCAGGGCCATGCTCGGCTCACCATAGCCTTGGAGAAGGACGTTGTCGCAGAATCCGTCGCCCCGGGCCAGCCTTGCGGGGCTGGAGGTCATGGGAACCACCGTCACCGTGTTGCCGGTCTGGTTGGCGCTGTCGCTGCTGACCACGATCACCGGTCGGTCGCCCCGGATCAGGCAGGTGTCTGCCGGTTTGCGGTGGGTGTCGACCATCCACCAGATGTCTCCGCGTCTCTTGTCAGAAAACATGCTCAGTCCTCCTGTTCGCGGTTCTGCCGGTAGGCTGTGCAGTCTACCTTGCCGTAGCTCTGGCGCTTGTACCGCTCGTTGTCGGTTCGCAGGCTGTGTAGTGATAAGGCCAAGCCTGCAGCCAGGGCAAACACCAGGAGCGGGGCTGCCTGGGCGGCCTCTGCCGGGCTCCAGCTGCCCCACTGGGTCAGGGCGTGTGCTGCGACCGTGCAGGCTCCCTGCGCCACCTTGACCGCCCCGACGAGGGCAAACAGCGCAACGCCGCCGGTGATCGTGATCTTTTTCACTGTGATTCCTCCTTTTCGATGTCGGGGAAGAAGTAAGCCCCGACCTGCTCCTGCGGGATGTTCAGCACCCGGCAGATGGTCTTGATCTCGTCGGATGTCCAGGGCATCGTGCCCCGCATCCGGCGGCTGAGAGTTGACTGGGCGATCCCGGTGGCCTGTGCAAGCTCGGAATCGAACAGCCCGTAGTCCCGGAATCTTGCCCGCAGCCGCCAGAAGGGGCTCTGGTGAAAGCTGCCCAGTGGCGTGCTCGGTGCCATGGTGGTCACTCCTTTTCGGTCAGCAGCTTCTGGACGGCTGCTCTGAAGGTGTTCTCCGCGCCTGCGGGGTTGCGCCGCTTGTTCAGCACCATACTGACGTACTCTGGGGTGACACCTGCGGCTTCGGCGAGGTCGCTGCGGCTGATGTTGTTGTCCTTCATCATCGCGAAAACCTCAGCTTGCCAGGATAGGTTCATGTAAATGTACTCCTTTCTTTGCAAAAAAGTGTTTACAAAAATAAACCCTTATGGTATACTCAGGTTGTGAAGTTGAGCTTAAAGTCTATTTTCGTGAACCGCTGTGCACAGTATAGTTCATCCAAGTAGACTTTTCAAGCCCTAAAAGTGCATTTTATTGAACTTTGACGATTTGCACAAAGTCTATGGAGGTAAACTATGTTTTATGACAAGTATCGCCAGCTTTGCAAGTCCGTGGGAAAAAGCCCCTCTGCTGTGGCCATAGAGCTGGGTATCAGTAAGGGCACAGTGTCAACTTGGAAGAACCTGGGGCGAACTCCGCAGGTGGCGCAGCTACAAAAAGTGGCGGATTATTTCCATATTACGGTTGACCAGTTGCTCGATGAAAACAAAAACGCCCCCGTGGCGAAAAGCCACGAGAGCGTTGACTGGAAGCAGAGAGTGGGAGCTACACCGTGCGACGTAGCACAGGTAGCGCCGCTGCTGGGGACAGTCCGGGCGGGACTGCCTATGTATGCCGAGGAGAACATTGAGGGATACATTCCGATCCGGCAGACCGACGGTGCGAAGTACTTCTGGCTGACTATCCGGGGTGACAGCATGAACGCCGCGGGTATGAACGAGGGCGACCAGATTCTGGTGCGTGAGCAGCCTGAAGTGGAGAATGGCGAGATCGCGGTGGTGCTGGTGAACGGCGACGAGGCCACGGTCAAGACCTTCCGGCAGGAGGGGACTCTTGTGATCCTGACACCCCGCAGCTCCAACCCGGTGCACCAGCCGCAGGTGTATGACCTGAAGAAAACGCCGGTGCGGGTTCTGGGCCGGGTGATCGAGTGCCGCAAGGTCTACTGACCTCCCTCCCGGGGCGTGGGCAACCCGAAACAAAGCATACAGAAATTCCTATAAACCCTACGCGGGCGGGTATCAAACGCGCTCTCACGCGCGTATATTCTTCTTTTCTTCTGATAAGGGTCTTTATATAGGGCTTGAGTAGACATTGTATGCTTGAACCTGAAAACCCGCATGAGCACTCACTTTTTCGAGCATACAAACGTTGCACAGGTTTGTATTGCACTGAATGTTGCAATCGACTAGAATTTTGTTGCATGGGTGGTGATTTGCTGCCTGTGCCTGAAAAGCAAAAACGCCCCCGGTGTTGGCGCACCGAGAGCGTTTGGATAGATCAGGCTCACCCGGAAGGTGATACACAGACCAGACATCTGTATTGTAGCACCTCCGGCTGGGCTTGTCAAAGTGTACCTGTCTTTCGGAGGTGTTTATATGGGAAAAAGAACAAATACGGCTGTCTGGATGGAAAAGCAGCAGCGCTGGCAGATCAAAGTGCAGAAGAACGGGGAGCGGAGAGCGTTCACGTCAGCTACACCGGGCAGGACGGGACAGCGTGAGGCAAATCGCAAAGCCGATGCCTGGCTGGATGACGGCATCTCAAATACGCGGGTGCTGGTGGAGAATGTTTACGTGCAGTGGATCGGGGAGCTGAAGCTGACGACCAGCCGCTCGAACTGGGAACCGGTAGAAAGCCGCTGGAAAGTTTGGGTTAGACCGGTAATCGGTCGCCGCCGGGTTGAAGATCTGACCGAGGCGCAGATGCAGACTGCAGTGAACCGGGGTTATGCGGGTGGCTTGAGCCGAAAATATCTCCGCTCCATGTGCGCTGATCTCCGGGCGTTCTGCAAGTGGATGAGACTGGGCAAAATGTCCACGCTATACCCGGAATCGCTACACGTGCCAAAGGGGGCCAGATCGAGGGAAAAGACCATCTTGCAACCGGAAGATCTGAGAAAGCTCTTTGCCATTGATACCACCCTATGGCGCGGGGTGGTCGTGCCAGATCCTTATATCAACGCATACCGGTTCAGCGCGGTCACCGGGATGCGCCCGGGGGAGATGATCGGCCTGCGTTGGAGGGACGTAAAAGGTTCTGTAATCCAGATTCACCGGGCCATCAATTCCAGAGGGGAAGTGACCCGGGGCAAAAATGACAACGCCCTTCGTGCGGTGCAGTTGACTCCGACGGCGGAGGAGATTCTGGCCGCGCAGCATCTGCTGACAGGTGGGTCAGACTCAGTGTTCGGCATCAACTCAGAGAACACCTTCCGACACCGTTGGAAGCGCTACTGCGAGGTCAACGGGCTTTCCTACGTTCCGCCGTATAATCTGCGGCATACCTTTGTGAGCATGGCCAAGACGCTACCGGAAGGTGCGGTAAAGCCTTTGGTCGGTCACTCCCGCCAAATGGACACTTACGGTATCTACGCCCATCTGATCGAGGGCGAGGAAAAGGAGACCACTGCCGCGCTGGAATCAGTGCTTCAGAAAATATTGCGGTAACCCACTTTAGTAACCCACTTTTTCTGGTAAAGCGTGAGCATCAAACGCCACCGGTGAATATCAGTTTTTCAAAACGGCGTATTTTCGTCAAAAATGCCACGGCATATCCTCCTGCGGCAGCCCTTGACCGGGTTCGAGTCCCGTATCCTGCTCCAGAAAATAGCGCTCCAACGTGTAGTAAAGAACATGTTGGGGCGCGTTGCATTTTGATGCACTTTTGGTGGGCGGCTTGTGCTTTGCCGGAAAATATGGTTCAATAGAGGAAAACAGGCGGGAACGCACAGCGACCAAGAAAAAACGAGGTGGATACAATGAATCTGAAAGAAGCATTCCGCTATCAGAACAAGCTGCAGGCCCTTTTGGACGAGGCCCAGGGTATTCTGGACTGCGATTCCAACGTGACGAATGTAGCCAACACTTATCTGCGCCACAAGGTCATGGCAGAGGCTGAGGACGAGACGATCCTGGACCTGCCCCAGACTGAATATGCCCAGCAGATCACCGATATTGCCCGGTTCATGCTCTACCTGCTGGAGGAGAAGGGCCGCCTGTTCGCTGCCATCCGCAAGGCAAAGGATGCGCTGGACATGGATATGGACAGCGAGGTCAGTCTGAACGCTGCGCGGCAGAGCGTGGCGCGCACCTTCAAGCGAATGAATGACCTGCGCAGCTCTGAGCAGCTGCTTTCCGGCGGCGGTACCGGCTACCGTTTCAATGCGGAGGGAAACCAGATCGCCTACCGCTGTGATGTGAAGCGGGTGACCACCATCAACTATGACCGCAGGGTCATCCACGCTGCTCTGGGCAAGCTGAACCGGCAGGCGGACGAGACCTCCAACCGGATCGACCTGTGCCTTGTGACCTCCCGGGTGGACTATGCAGTTCCCTTTGATGTGAACGCCAGCTTTGCCGAAGCGTTTGAGACCTATCTGGAAAACGCCAAAGGGTGACACGCCGCCAACCGGCCATTTTGGGTGCGGCAAGCGCCGGGGAAGCGGCTGCCGGTTCAGGTGCAGATGAACGATAACGCTGCACAGTTCCGCAAGGAAGTTTCGGTCCGGTTCACCTTACGAGCCAGCATAATTGAAAAAATCTTGCGTTCGGCTTTTCCGCCACCGCCAGACGTTTCTTCGCCGAAACCGTCCTTTGCCCTTTCCCGCATTCCTGCTACCGTGCTGACGTCTCCATGGGCAGGCAGGCAAGCCACCCTTCATGAATTTGCCCCGCAGACTGCTGCGGGAGCATTTTTCCGCCTGCGGGGCGGGTGCACTGCATCCCCCATTTTGCAGGCAGAGCAAATGGCAGAAGCTGCCCTGGATGCTTGCCGTATCCAAAATGGCCGGTGCAAAACCGGAGGGATAAGCGATGAAGTGCTGCAGCCCCGGCAGTTTTTTACCGCCGGGGCTGCAATTCTTGGAGGGAGTCGTTCGTATTCCAGACAAAGCAACTGAATTTAGACAAAGACGAGGTATGATCATGTCAACCAAACCGATTCGTTCCGCTGCCGCAAATTGCATTGACCTGAGTGCAGCAGCGCTTCATATCATTGCCATGGCGCTGATGCTGATGGATCACCTGTGGGCGACCCTTCTGCCGGCGCAGGACTGGCTGACCTGTGCCGGGCGGCTGGCGTTCCCGATCTTTGCATTTATGACAGTGGAAGGCTACTTTCATACCCGAAATCTGAAGCGTTATGCACTGCGGCTGCTGCTGTTTGCACTGCTTTCAGAAGTGCCCTTTGATCTGATGTATGGCGGGACATGGTTCTACCCGGTGCATCAGAACGTGATCTGGACGCTGCTGCTGGGGCTTCTGGGGGTGCATCTGATGGAAACGGTGCGCAAAAAGCAAAAGCTCTGGGTCTCGCTGCCGGTGTGCGCCGCAGTGGCAGCAGCGGGGGCGCTGCTGGGAACGCTGGGCATGACAGATTACTACGGTGCCGGTGTGCTGACCGTGTTCGCTTTTTACATTTTCCGGGGCCGAAAATGGTGGTGCCTGCTGGGACAGGTGCTGACCCTGTACTGGATCAACGTGGTGCTTCTGGGCGGGCTGATGTACCCCATCCGGCTGTTCGGCATGGAGTTTGAGTTGTGTCAGCAGGGGCTTGCACTGCTGGCGCTGATCCCCATCTGGCTGTATCGCGGGCGGCAGGGCTGCCACAGCAAACCGTTCCAGTATGCCTGCTACGCCTTTTACCCGGTACACATGCTGCTGCTCGTGCTGGCGCTGAATTTCGTGAACCGATAAGAACGTAACTGTATCCCTGCGGACTATGGGGGTCCGCAATCTGATGGTATCCCGGGGGGATCTATTCTGCACTTTCCTGAGTCTGCTCTGTGGGCTTGATGGTCTTGACCCGCAAAGTGAAGTACAGAAGATGGCAGACCCACACCACTGCAATGCAGATCCTGCCGATGGGAGCATTTTTCATACAAAGAAAACCGATTGCCATGACAGCGGTGACCATTGCAATGATCTTGCATTTTGTTCCTGCTGTCATGGCTTTTTTCTGAACAAAGCTGTCCAGATGCTTTTTGTACCGTGGTATACTGAATGGAACACCCGCAGGAGGTAAAATGCCCCATGAAAAAAGATAAATCGTTCCGCCCGGACCGGGTTCTCTCCTATTTCAGGGTGGAGTGGTTCCCGCTGCTCCTTGTGACTCTTTCTGGCCTTGTCTATAACATCGGTCTGCTGGCCGCGCCGTGGTTCGAGGGCCGGTTGGCCCAGTGCCTGGCGGATATCCTGGGCGGCAGTGAGGCCGCAGCCCAAATGGCGCTGCTGGTGCTGGCTTACATTGCAGTCACACTGCTGGTGCAGGCGGCGCGCTTCATCAAACGCTTTTATGTGCGCCGCTTCGCCAACAACATCAACCGCCGGATGAAAGGCATCCTGTACGCCAATCTGGTGCGGCAGAGCCGGGCAGCGCTGGAAAAAGAGGGAGCCGGTGAGCTGATGACCAAGGCCATCGCCGATGTGGACGACTGCGTGGAGGGAATGCGCAAGTTCACCACGGAGGTGTTCGACACCGGTGTGGCGCTGGCGGGCTATGCGGTCATGCTGCTGGTGTACGATTGGCGGCTGGCGATCCTGGGCCTGCTTTTTACTCCCGTGTCCTATGTCTGCGCGGCAGGGATGAAAAAGCCGGTGCAGCGTGCCGGTGCGGCCTATAAAAAGGCCGCAGGTGCCCTGAGCAGTGCCACGCTGGACCGTGCCCGGAATGCCGTGACCTACCGCATCTACGGCTGCGAGGAGGCCCGGATGGAAAAATACGAGGAGGCCCTGAGCCTTTACGAAAAGACAGCCGTGCGGAGCAACGTGTGGCAGTCCGCGCTGCCGCCGCTTTATCTGGCGGCATCCGAGGCAGGGACCCTCTTCATCCTGTGGTTCGGCGCAAAGAATGTGCTGGGTACTGGCTGGAACAGCTGGGATATCGCCGCCTTCACCACCTTCCTTTCCTGTTTCACCAAGCTGGTGGTCAAATCCTCCAAGGTGGCCAAGCTCTTCAACGCAGTGCAAAAGGCAGAGGTCTCCTGGAAGCGCATCAGACCCCTGATGAAAACGCCCGAGCAGCTGGATGCCCTGCAGATCCCGGCGGCACAGGATGTGACGCTGAAAGAACTCGCCTTCTCCTATGGGGAGGAGCCTGTCTTTTCCGGCCTGAGCCTGACGGCCCACCCCGGCGATATCATCGGCATCACCGGCCCGGTCGCCTGCGGAAAATCCACCCTTGGCCGCGTATTCCTCTGCGAAGCGCCCTATCAAGGCTCGGTCTGCTTTGGCGGCAGGGAGTTTTCCACCCTGACCCCGCGCCAGATCGCTGCCACGGTCGGTTATCTGGGCCATGACCCGGAACTGAGCGCCGACACCGTGCAGAATAATGTCCTCTGCGGCAGCGAACAGGATGCCATGCCGTGGCTTGCGGCCGCTGCCCTGAAGGAGGAAGTGCTGGCCATGGAAAAGGGCACGGAGACGGTCATCGGCAGCGGCGGCACCCGCCTTTCCGGCGGGCAGGCACAGCGTCTGGCATTGGCCCGGACGCTGGCCCATCCCCGCCCGGTGCTGGTGCTGGATGACCCCTTCTCGGCACTGGACCGCAGCACCGAGGATGCGATCTTTGCCGAGCTGCAGGCGTATGCCAGGGACAAGGTGGTGTTCCTGATCTCCCACCGGCTGTACCATTTTCCGCAGATGCAGCAGATCATTTTTATGGAGGGCGGCAGGACCACCGTTGGCACCCACGAGGAGCTGATGGCAGCGGTTCCGGTCTACCGCCAGCTGTATGAAAGCCAGACCGGCCTGAAAGGGGGAGAGGGCGCGTGAACATGAAAAAGAATAATGATCACGGCGTGTTTGCTGCCGTCCGGATGGCAGCGGCTTCGCACCGCCTTCTCACGGTGGGAACGGTGCTGTGTGTGGCAGCTTCGGTGGCGGCATCCCTGCTGCCGCCCCTGCTGCTGGCCCGGGTCATCGACCGCCTGACCGCGGGCCTCCCGCTGTCCTTTCTGGCCGTGCTGCTCTACTTCGGCAGCCTTGCACTGGAAGGTGTGTTCACCTCGGCGCAGGAAAGCCTGCTGGTGCTCTTTGGCCAGAGGATGACCCATGCCCTGCGCTCGGAGATGTCCCGGAAGCTGAGCCGTCTGCCCGCCGGTACACTGGCAGAGCAGAACCCCGGCGAGGTGGCCGCCCGCTTTTCGGGCGATGTGGACACGGTGGAGGCCCTGTTTACTTCCGGCATCATCAGCATGGCGGCAGATGCCTGCCGCATCGTCTCCATCATGGGGGTCATTGCGGTGAAAAACACCGGCCTTGCGCTGATCCTGCTGCTGGTGCTGCCGCTGTTTGCCGTGTTCACCCGTCATGTCCAGAAGCGGATGCTGGCCGCGCAGCTGGACAACCGCCGCGCGGTCGCCGCAGTCTCCGGGCAGGTGCCCGAGACCCTGCACAACATCCGCACCATCCGGGCGCTGGGGCTGGAAGATTACATGGAGCGCCGGTATGACCGGTGCATCGGTGACAGCTATGCCGCCATGGAGCGCACCAATTTTTATGATGCCGTCTATTCGCCGGTGGTATTGCTGCTGAATGCTGCTGTGGTCGGCATCGTGATGCTGCTCTCCGCTTCGGGGAACGCACAGCTTCTGACCCTGTTCGGCATGTCGGTGGGCACCTCGGTGGCCGTCATCAACTACATCTCCCGCATCTTCGCCCCCATCGAAAGCCTGGGCATGGAGATCCAGACCATCCAGTCGGCCATGGCGGGTGTCAGGCGCATCGATGCCTTTCTCGATCAGCCGGAGCGCACGATCCCGCCCGCGCGCAGGGAGGCTGCCCGGGGCGATGTGGAATTTGCGCACGTCACCTTCGGCTATGGGGAACGGCACATTCTGAAGGATTTTTCCATGACCGTGAAACAGGGGGAGCAGGTCACGCTGGTGGGCCGCACCGGTGCGGGCAAGAGCACCGTGTTCAAGCTCCTGCTGGGCCTGTATCAGCCGGAGGCCGGTACGGTGACCATCGGCGGCGTGAAGGTGGGGGACATCACCGACCGGGAGCGCCGCACCTGCATCGGCTGTGTGGAACAGCATTTCTCCCGCGTGCCGGGCACCGTGCTGGAACAGATCACGCTGGGAGACCCGCAGATCACCGGGGAAATGGCAAGGGATGCCGCCGCACTGGCCGGGATCGATGCTGCCATCCGGGCTCTGCCGGAGGGCTATGACACTGTCTGCACCGAGGGTATCTTCTCGCAGGGCGAGTGGCAGCTGCTGTCCATTGCCCGTGCCGCTGCCGCAGACCCCTCCGTGCTGCTGCTGGATGAGATCACCGCCAATCTGGATGCCGAAACGGAGGCTCGTGTGCTGGCGGCTCTGCGCCGCGCGTCCGCGGGCCGCACGGTGCTCTCCGTTTCCCATCGCGTGTATGAGGATCTTGGCGGCAGAACGATCGAGATCAGGACCCGGGAATGACGTATGATAAAAACGCCCCCTGTGCGCCGCAGCAGGCACACAGGGGGCGTTGTGGTATGCTCAATTCTTTTCGATGTAGACGCTGGTGGAGGGGAAGGCGAAGTCCACGCCGTCTGCCTGCATCACGTCCATGATGTTCAGGTTCAGATCATTCTGCTGCTGCAGGAAAGTGGCATAGACATTGGTGGTCAGGTAGGCCGAGATGAGGATGTTGATGCTGGAATCGCCAAAGCTGGTCAGCCGGACGATGTTGGTGCCCTTGTTGGTGTAAGGACTGTTGTCCAGCATGGCCTGCAGGTCAGCCATCAGCTTTTCCAGCTGGGCACGGGTGGTGCCGTAGGTGACACCCAGCGTGAACTTATAGGGCCGCATGGTGCGCAGGGCCGCGTTCTGGACAGTGGAGGCGCAGATCTGGCTGTTGGTGATAATGACCACGCTGTGGTCCATGGAGCGGATGCGGGTGGAGCGGAAGTTGATGTCGATGACCTCGCCCTCCACATTGCCCACGGTGATCCAGTCGCCGATGGAAAAGGGTTTGTCCAGCAGGATGACGATGCCGCTGAACAGGTTGCTGGCGCTTTCCTGCGCGGCCAGCGAGATGGTCAGGCCCACAAGACCGGCACCGGCTACGATGCTGCCGATGGGGAAGCCGACGATCTGCGCGCAGGTGGCAATACCCAGAATGATGACCAGCACTTTGTAGGTGGTGTCCAGCAGGGAGCGCAGGGTCTTGTTGCTCCGGATCTCTGGGCTGCAGGAGGCCAGCAGCAGGTCGGCTACCTCAGAAGCGTTGTACAGGCCCTGGCAGAACAGGAGGGTCGTTGCAATCTTATAGGCCGTGAACAGAAACTTTGTCAGGCCCGGAATGGCCCACGGCAGGCTGGTCAGGGCCAGGTACAGGCCGCTGTAAAAGGCCATCCGCGCCAAAGGGCTCTGTAAGCTGCGCAGGAGGATGGGCGTGGCGGCAAAGTGCCAGCTGCGGGCCTGCAGAGCGGGAAAGATCTTCCGGCGCAGCAGCCAGCCGGCCAGAAGCCCCGCAAAAACGATGACTGCGGCGCAGACAGCCCGGGCAGCCAGCGCCCACCAGCCCTCCAGCAAAAAAGGCCCGATCTCGAACCCGAGGTCACGAACGGTAAAAATCATGGCAAAAAGCTCCTTGTATCAAAAATTGTAACATCCTGTCCCACAGTATACCATATCCGGCCCGTGCAGGGCAAATAAAAAAGGGGTTGACAAGGCGGAGCAGCCGCGTTATACTCTTGGCCAGAAAGTTCGTTTCAGGGCGGGGTGAGATTCCCCACTGGCGGTACAGCCCGCGACCACCCGCAAGGGTGTTGACCCGGTGAAACTCCGGGGCCAACGGTATAGTCCGGATGCAAGAAACGGCAGGCAATACGATTTGTCTACGCGCCCTGTTGCAGTGTTTGCTGCGGCAGGGCGCGTTTTTGATTGTCTTCCCGGTTCCGAACCACGCGAAAGGGGCTTTCCAATCTTTGATTTGGGGCCAGAACGCCCCGGGAGGATATTACCATGAAGAAAAACACGACCCGTAACCTGACCGTTGCCGCCATGCTCAGCGCGGTGGCCTTTATCCTGATGTTCATCGAGTTCCCGCTCCCGATGCTCATCCCGTCCTTCGTCAAGATGGACTTCTCCGACCTGCCCGCTCTGCTGGGTGCCTTTGCCCTTGGCCCGGTGTACGGCGTGATCATCAGCTTTATGAAGAACCTGCTCCATGTGGTCATCAAGGGCACCTCTACCGCACTGGTGGGTGAGCTGTGCAACTTCATGCTGGGTGCGGTGTTCTCCGCACTGGCCGGTTACCTCTACAAGCACCACAAGAGCCGCAAGAACGCCATCATCGGCGCAGTGGCCGGTGCCGTGGCCATGGCCCTGTTCAGTGTGCCGTCCAACTACTTCATCACCTACCCGGCCTACGTCAAGTTCTACCACATGCCGCTGGAAGCCATCCTGGGTATGTATCAGGCGATCCTGCCCTCTGCCAACAGCCTTATCAAGTGCCTGGTCATCTTCAATATGCCCTTCACTCTGGTCAAGGGCCTGCTGGATGCCCTGATCTGCATGTTGATCTATAAGCCGCTCTCTCCCATCCTGCATGGCCGGAAGTGAGTGACAGAACAAAAAAGAAAGGACGCGAGAGCGTCCTTTCTTTTTTGCTTTTATCGATTTGATTTAAGACAGCGCGCCCTTTTCCAGCCACTTGCCCCGGGCAAGGCGGATGAGGAACAGCAGGCCCCGGATGCTCAGTTCGCAGCACATGGCACCCCAAACGCCCATCAGGCCCAGCCGGGGAGCCAGCAGGAACGCCAGCGTCAGCCGGATGCACCACATACTGAATATGTTCAGCACAAAACAGGAGGTGCTGTCGCCCGCACCCTGCATGGCACCGCTGGCCACGATGGAAGCGCCGAACATGGGCTCGGCCCAGGCTTCGATGCGCAAAACCTGAGCACCCAGAGCGATGACAGCCGCATCGGTGGTGAAAAGGCTCATCAGGGTGGGGGCAAAGATCCACAGACCAACGCCGGAAAGGGCCATGACCCCCATGCCAAGGCCGGTGCACAGCCAGGCAAAACGCTTGGCCATATCCTTCCGGTTGGCACCCACGGCCTGGCCGATAAGGGTGACAGCTGCGCTCTGGATGCCGTAGCCTGCCATGTAGCACAGGCCCTCGGCATTGACAGCTAGGCTGTTGGCGGCAATGGCCACGGTACCCAGGCCGGCCACGATGCGCACCACCACCACCTGCGCCAGAGAGATGGCGGCACGTTCTCCCGCCAGAGGACCGCCGACCCACAGCAGGTTCCGCAGGCAGGAGCGGGTGATCTTCCAGGGGGCAGGCTTCCGGATGCAGAGGGGGCCTTCCCGCAGCAGCAGGATGGCCAAAGCCAGCAGGCCGCCCACCACAGTGGCCAGGGCGGTGCCCAGGGCTGCGCCGGGCACACCCAGCCCGGCACCCCAGACGGTGATGCCCCACAGCGTCCGGGTGGGGTTGATGAGGAAGAAGTTGAAGATGGCATCCAGCACACAGACCAACACGCTGATGAGGCTGGCGGTCAGGGCGTAGCCTGCCGCCCGGAGGATGGAGGCGTACATGCCCATGGCCATGGTGAAGGGCAGCGCCGTTGACCAGATGGCAAAGTAGGCTGTGGCGTTTGCCCGCAGGGAGGGGTCAGCTCCCAGCCACCCCGGCAGAAAGGGGCTGATGCCCAGGCCGAAGAGGGCGGCACCCACGCCCAGGATCACATTGAAAAGCATGGCCTGCCGCAGCACGCTGCGGGCATCATCCTGCCGGTCAGCCCCCAGATACTGGGCGATCTGGATGGAGAGGGCAGTGTACAGGCCCACCAGAACACCGTGGAGCAGCCAGGTGCTGGAGCTGACGATGCCGATGGAAGCAGTAGCTTCTGCACCGATGTGGCCCACCATGGCAGCATCGATGTATCCCATGGCAGTGACCACCAGCTGCTCCAGAATGGAGGGGATGCTCAGCGCCAGAGCCACCTGGGCCGTCTGGCGGGAGGGGATGGTCTCACCCTGCCGCATCCGGGCCGAAAGCTGTTCAAGTGAAAGTTTCATGTCTTCTCCTTTTTCTCCGATTTTCCTGTGAGACAAAAAAATACCCTCGAAAGGGCGTTTGTCCTCCCATTATAGACAGGGGGGCGAAAAATGTCAACCCATCTATCCCCGGGGTAGACCTTGCCCCGGAGATTGATTTTTTGGCCCGGGCGTGATACACTTCATTTGTATCCAGCCGTGAAAGAACAGGAACGGCCTCTGCCGCTCCGGGAAAGAGGAAAAAAACTATGCTTCAACTGCTTTCTGGCAACCCGCGCACCGTGGATGCGCTGGGCTTTCTGCTTGCATTTGCGCTGACCGCGCTGATGGACTCGGTGTTCCACGATAAGCTCCCCCACGACCATGGCCGCGCGTTTGCCGTGAACGGCGAACTCTCCAAGGGCAAGGCCCGGGGTTCCGGCCTCATCTTTGTGCTCTGCATTGCACTGGTCACGCTGGCCGTGGTGCCTTTTAAGGCAGAGTACGTCATCTACACCGTCCTGCTCATTGCGTCCATGCTCTCCGGCTATTTTGACGATGCCGCCGAGACTGCCTGGAACGAGTACAAAAAGGGCCTGATCGATCTGGTCATCGCCGTTGTGGCGGGCGTGACCTACCTGAACTTCAACGGCACGGAGGTCAACTTCCTGAGCTGGAGCTTCAGCCTGCCCTATGCCGTCTACCTCATCCTGATCATCGTCCTGATCTGGGCCAGCATCAACGTGGTCAACTGCACCGATGGCGTGGACGGCCTTTCCGCCAGCCTTGCCGTGGTCAGCATCGGCACCTTCCTGCTGGCCTACTGGGAGGAACTGGGGGATTACACCACCGCAGGCATCGTGTTCATTGGTGCCCTGCTGGCCTACCTGTGGCAGAACGCCAAGCCTTCCACCCTGCTGATGGGTGACGCGGGCAGCCGCGCCATGGGCTTCTTCCTGGCCGTTCTGGCCCTCAAGAGCAGCCATCCCTTCGCCTTCCTGCTGGCCGCGCTGGTGTTCATTGTGGACGGCAGCCTGGGCATCCTGAAGATCAGCTTCAAGCGGTTTTTGCACATCTCCATCCTCAGGAACACCCTGACCCCGCTGCACGACCATGTGCGCAAGCGTCTGGGCTGGAGCGATGAGCAGGTCGTGGCCCGCTGGCTCATCCTGCAGGCTGTGGCATCCGCCTGGCTGCTGCTGTTGGTGCGGTAAAACACAAAAGGAAATGCAGCGCCCGCACAGGAAAGCTCCTGCGCGGGCGTTTTGCTGTTCTGGTCCGGGAGGAAAGTTCCAGCTTCCGGTACAGCGTTTCCAGACAGGCTGGGTCACGAATTTCCTGCATGAGTTCACCTCATTTCTTTTATTTCATTGTGCCATGTGTCACAAACAAATGCAAGCAAAACCTTTATAATAGGGACGAAAGTGGAGGAAAAACCAATGGATTCTATTTTTGATCTCGATCATCTGTACCGCACCTATTTCAAGATGGCGCTGCCCTCGGTGTTCGGCCTGATGGTGAGCGTGGTGTATAACCTTGCCGATACCTTTTTCATTGCGCAGTCCAACGATACGGCGCTGATTGCGGGTGTTTCGCTCTGTGCGCCGGTGTTCACGGCCCTCATGGCCTTCGGTAACATCTACGGCCAGGGTGGCAGCTCACTCATTTCCCGCCTGCTGGGACAGGACGACCGTGAGGGCACCGGCCGGGTCAGCTCGTTCTGCTTCTATGTGGCCCTGACCACGGGTGTGGTGTTGGCAGCCCTGATGATGCTGTTCCGCGTCCCGCTGCTGGGCATTCTGGGTGCGACTGCTGAGACGATGCCGCACGCACAGGCCTATTACACCGTGCTGGCCATTGGTGCCCCGGCCACGGTGCTGAACTTTATCCATTCCAACCTCGTCCGCTGTGAGGGCATGGCCACCCAGTCCATGATCGGCAGCATCGGCGGCACGGTCATCAATATCATCCTCGATCCCATCCTCATCACCACAGTGGGCTGGGGCGCATGAGGTGCGGCCATTGCCACCATTGTGGGCTATCTGTGCAGCGACCTGTACTTCCTGTGGCTGCTCCACAAAAAGAGCCGCTGCCTGTCTGTCAAGCTGTCCCAGTGCCACGTCACGGGCAGGGAGCTGCAGCAGATTTTGGGCGTGGGTGTTACTGCCGCGCTGAGCAACCTGATGCAGAGCCTGACTGTCATTGTGATGAACCAGTTCCTCTTGCCCTACGGCAACGACAAAATTGCCGCCATGGGCATTGCCAGCAAGGTGAGCATGATCGCCCAGCTGGTGCTGGTTGGCTTCTCGTTCGGCGGCATCCCACTGTTCGGTTTCCTGTACGGCGCAAAAAAGCGGGACGTGATGCGCAAGCTCATCCGCTTCTGTCTGACCTTCCTCGTCTCCATCGCCGTGGTGTTGTCCCTCATCCTCTGCCTGAATTCCGGGGCGCTGATGCGGCTCTTCGTGCAGGATGCCGGGATGATCGCCACTGGTGCGCAGATGCTCCGCTGGCAGGTCTACACCGCAGCCTTTGGCGGCGTGGCGCTCCTGCTCACGGTGCTGTTCCAGGCAACTGGTAAAATCATACCGTCCTTCCTGCTCTCCATCAGCCGTCAGGGCGTGGTGTTTCTGTTGGCACTGGTGGTCTGCGTACATCTGTTCCAATATCAGGGCGTGCTGATGGCTCAGGCTGTGGCCGACATCCTGAGCGCTGCGCTGGCCCTTGGTTTGCTGGCGGCCAACCGCGATATCATTGCAAAACAGTAAACACAAAAACGCCCGGAAGGCCGCTGAGAACTGCGACTTTCCGGGCGTTTTTCAGTATTCGATGCCTTTGCGCGCCTTGATGCCCTTCTGGTAGGGGTGGCGGCGGCATTTCATCTCAGTGGAGTAGTCGGCGGCATCCAGCATCCACTGCGGGGCCTTGTGGGCGGTCAGCACGCATTCCTGCGCGGCGGGACGCTCCAGAACGGCCCGTCGGAGCAGGTCTTTGTCCACCATGTCCAGCTCCCAGGCCGAACCGGCTTCATCTAAAATGAGCAGGTCGGCAGGCTCGGCCAGTGCGGCGGTCAGGTTTTCGTTCTGCACGGCCCGGGCAGCGGCCTTTTCCGCTTCGTTCATCTGGAACACGAACTTCTGCCCGCCCTTGCCCCGGAAAATTTTTGCCCCCAGCTGGGCCAGCAGAGGAATCTCGCCGCTCTGCCCGCCCTTGAGGAACTGCACGATGACAACCCGTTTGCCGCTGCCAAGTGCGCGGAGGGCAAGGCCCATGGCGGCGGTGGTCTTCCCCTTGCCGTCGCCCCAGTAGAGATGCAGCAGGCCCTGTTCCATCATCCGTTCTCCTTTGTGTACTGCACGGTCTCCACCAGGTGCAGGATATGCTGCTCCGGCCAGTCCCGGGCATCCAGCACATAGCCGCCCGCGTTGGGGCCGCACCAGTCGTGAAAGCTGCGGCGGGGCACGCCAAACCGCTCCAGTGCGGCCATCTGGGTGCCGCCATGGGCCACGATGACCAGCCGCTCCTGCCCTTCGGCAAGGGCCTTGTCAATGAGGTCAGCCAGCGTTTTGCACACCCTGTTGCAGAAATCGCTCCTGCGCTCCCCGTCCGGGTGGGCGGCGTGCTCGTTTTCCTGCACCCATGCCAGATATTCCGGGTCCTGCTCCACTTGCACGAAGGTCTGGCCCTCGAACCGGCCGAAGTTCATCTCCTTCAGCCCGTCCACCGGAATGAGCTTTGCCCCGGGAAAGAACACCCGCGCCGTCTGGGCGGTGCGCTGCAGCGGGGTGACATAGACCACCTCCGGTGCAAAATCTGCCTGCCGCAGCTGGGCGATGCCTGCGGCGGAAAGGGGGATGTCCCGCTGGCCCTGATATCGTTTTTGCGCGTTGTACTCCGTCTGGCCGTGACGCAGCAGATAAATGAGCATAATCGTTCTCCTTTTTGGTTTGTTCTGCACCATTATAGCCTATTTTGCGGTTATTTTCCAGCCATGCTCTTGCAATTCTTCCACATTTCAGATATATTGAGTGGGTATGAAATTTCAGGGGAGAGAAGTGTCAATGGAGATCCGGGACCGGAAAGCAGCGCAGCGCCGGGCGGGCATCATGGCCCGCAGGGGTCTGCCGCAGGCAGAGAGAGCGGCGGCCAATGCAGCCATCTGTGCCCGCATTCTGGCCATGCCCTGCTTCCAAAAGGCAGAGAATCTGCTGCTCTACGCCGCTTTTGGCGGGGAGGTGGATCTTGCTGGGCTGGCAGAGCAGGCGGTCCGGCTGGGCAAAACGGTGGCCTATCCGGTCTGTGGGGAAAACTTTACCCTGACCGCTGCCGTGCCGGGGCCGGACGGCTGGGAGGTGGGGGCTTACGGCATCCGCACGCCGGTTCTGGAACGGGCGGCGCTCATCCGGCCGGAGGTGCTTGATCTGGTGCTGGTGCCCTGCACTGCCTTTGATGCGGCCTGCCGCAGGGTGGGCATGGGCAAGGGCTACTATGACCGCTATCTGCCCAGGTGCCGGAACGCCGTGGCGCTGGGCGTGGCCTTTGAGGCCCAGCGGGTGCCGGAAGCGGCTGCAGATGGGCGGGACCGGCAGCTGGATGGATTTGTAACAGAGAGGAAAGTATATCGTGGAACTGATGAATTTGAGCTGTGAAGGTTTTCTGGAGGAGCTGGCCAGCAAGGCGGCGGCTCCGGGCGGCGGCGGCGCTTCGGCGCTGGTGGGCGCGGCCGGTGTGGCGCTGGGCAGCATGGTGGGCAGCCTGACCGTGGGCAAAAAGAAATATGCTGCCGTGGAAGCGGACATCGCTGCCCTGAATGCCCGGGCCGAGGCCCTGCGCAAGCGGCTGGAAGCGCTGGTGCAGGCCGACGCGGAGGCCTTTCTGCCTGTTGCGGCGGCCTACAAGCTGCCGAAAGAGACCCCGGAACAGCAGGCCCACAAGGCCGCGGTGCTGGAAAAGGCACTGGACAGAGCCTGCGCCGTGCCGCTGGAGGTGATGACTGCCTGCGGTGAGGGCATCGCACTGGCCGCAGAGTACGCCGAAAAGGGCAGCGTGCTGGCCCGTTCCGATGCCGGATGCGCGGCGCTGTTCTGCAAGGCAGCCATGCAGGCGGCGGGGCTGAACGTGAAGGTCAACACCCGCCTGATGGCAGACAAAGCCCATGCGGATGCGCTGGAGGCCAGAGCGGAACAGCTGCTGGCCGAGTTTGTGCCGCAGGCTGACAGGGTCTATCAGACTGTATCAAATGAGTGAGGGGAGAAGAAAATGGCTCAGATCTTGAAGGGTGCGCCCGTGGTGGCCGCCATGAACGAAGCAAACGCCGCGCGCTGTGCTGCGCTGAAGGAAAAGGGCATCGTGCCCACACTGGCTGTGGTACGGGTCGGCGCGCGGGAGGATGACATTTCTTATGAAAAGGGGATTGTCACCCGGTGCGGTAAGGTTGGCGTGGAGGTGCGGCAGTTCCATCTGGCGGAAGATGTTACGCAGGAGGAACTGCTGGATGTGATCCGGCAGATCAATGGGGATGCATCGGTTCACGGGTGCCTGATCTTCCGGCCCCTGCCAAAGCGGTTCGATGACCGCAGGGTCCAGGAGGCGCTTGCCCCGGAAAAGGACGTGGACGGCATCACGGATGGCTCGATGGCTGGTGTGTTTACCAACATGCCCATCGGCTATCCGCCCTGCACGGCGCAGGCCTGCCTTGAGATCCTGAAATACTACAACGTGCCGCTATCCGGCAAACGGGCCGTGGTCGTGGGCCGCAGCTTGGTGGTGGGCAAGCCCGCCGCCATGATGCTGGACCGGGAAAACGCCACTGTGACCCTCTGCAATTCCCGCACCCGGGACCTGCCTGCCCTCTGCCGGGAGGCCGATGTGCTGGTGGTCGCCATGGGCAGGCGGGGAGCCATCGGGGCCGATTGCCTGCGGGAAGGTCAGGTCGTGGTGGATGTGGGCATCCACGTCAACGAAGAGGGCAAGCTCTGCGGCGATGTGCGCTTTGATGAGGCAGAACCCATCGTGGAGGCTGTCACCCCGGTGCCCGGCGGTGTGGGCACAGTGACCACCTCTGTGCTGGTGGGCCATGTGGTGGATGCCGCATCCGCACAGTAAAACAGAAAACAACAGGCGGTGCCGGAGATTTTCGGCACCGCCTGTTGTTCTCATACGGTTGCAAGCACGGCAAGGATGCTCTGCCAGCGGGGGTTCTGCACCTGCTGCGCGGCGCGGCGGGGCGCGGAAGGTGAAACCGTGCGGGCAGGACGCTGGACGCAGTCAGCCGGCTGCGCAAAGGGGGAGGCGAGTTCGGCCTGCCAGCGGGCGGCCAATGCCATGGCCTCAGGGCTGGATTGCAGGGTGCGGCGCTCCGTTCCGGCCAGAAAATCGCCCAGCCAGCAGAGAATGGCTGCAATGGGCAGGCAGTCGGCGGCACGGGTGGACCAGTAGTTCCACTCGCCGCCCCGGCCCACAAAGCTCTCCACGGTGATCATGGCACCTTCCCGGGCAGATTGAGGCAGGCAGGAGCGGGAGGTGCCTGCCGCGCGGCGCAGCTCCCGCAGAATGATCTCAGTACGGCCCGCGTCCAGGGTGTCATCCCGGATGCAGGCGGAAAAGTCCGCACTGTCCAACAGGTTTTCGGCCCGGGTGGGGAATTGCCCTGTCATCTCGCCGGATGCGTTGTGGCAGAGCTGCCAACCCTTGCGGAACAGCTGGAAGTTCAGGTTGCGGCGGCCCATGGTGGAGTAAAACACCCGGGCGCGGCCATTGGGAGACTGCCGCAGCTCCAGATAGGCATCAGCGCCGCCCAGGTCCTGTACCTTGACGGTCAGGAGCAGGGAAGAATTGTTTTTCTGTGCGGACATGGCACGGTGCATCTCTTCAAAATAGCGGCTGGCATCCATAGCGGGTCTCCTCTCTGGTTTTGGATGATGTGTCGGAAACCATCCATCGGTTGTTCTCTGCCTGCATTATAGCACATACAACAACAAAATACAACTATAAGTTTGACAAAAACCAAAATATTTTGGAGATTCGGGGATGCGGACAAACGGATTGGTTGTAAATGGAAAAGGCTTCTCCCGTCGGAGAAGCCTTTTGTGGTGGCAGGATTCAATCGCCCAGCTCCCGGATCTCATTCTGGATGAGCCGCCCAGCGGCGCGTGCCAGCTGATCCATGCCCCGGATGCGGGCGAGATTTTTGCCGTAGATGCGTTCTGCATCGTGGCTGGAGCTGTCCTCGCCCATGAACACGGAAGAGACACGCAGACCATTGCGCCGCAGGGTGCGCACCTCAGCGGCGGCATCGTCCACACCGTAGGAGCCGCCGTAATCACAACCCAGCGGTTGTTCCGGGCTGGGTGGTACGCGGCGGCTGTCGTTGGGGGAGGCATCCGTCAGCAGGATGAGCAGATGCCGGGGTGCGGGGCCGGGGTCAAAGCTGACCAGATCGCCTGCCGCCCGCAGGGCAAGGCCGTCGCGGTTCCAGCCCGATGCAAAATACTGGTCGATCCCCTGCAGGCTTTTGTCCGCAAAGCCCTTGAGCACCCGCAGAACCGTATAGCCCCGCAGGCTGCAGAAGCTGCTGACCCGCACCGGGATGCCGCAGGCGGCAAGGCTCTGGGCCAGGATCGTGCCCTGCGCCGCAATGACCTCCTGACAGTGGAGCCGGGAAGCCGAAGCGTCCAGCAGCAGGTCCACGGTGAAGGAGGGCTGATTCTCCTCCTCGGTACAGCGGAACACCCGGCTGTCGTTCAGAAGGGGAGCGCGCCAGACCCGCTCCGGGTCCAGAGCGCCGCTGCGGGCGATCCGGGCATTGGGCTGCTGGTGGACCAGAATGCAGTTGCGGATCTGCTCGGTGAGCCGGAGCACTACGCTGCGGTGAAGCGCCCGGTTTTTGGCGTAGTAGGCGCGGTTGCGGTCAGCCTGCAGCTGAGCCTGCTCGGCCAGGTGCTTTGCCTCCGGTGTGGGGGCCTGTTCCGGGCTGGGCACACCGGAGGCAAACCAGAGGCGGCACCCGAGGTGCGCCCCGGTGCAGAGCGCCTGCTCGGCCTTGCGCAGGCGCTCGGGCGGATAGAGAGAACGGCCAAAGCAGCTTTCAATGTAGGCGCGGTCCTCGGCGGCATTCTGCCGCAGGGTGATGTGGGCCAGCCGCTTGTCTGCCGTGGGGCCGGAGCCACCCGCCTCCACGGAACCGGAGTGCTCCACGGTCAGCCGGTCGGTCTTGATCATCTGGGTGGGCAGCGTTTTGGTGGCAAGAGAGGCCAGCAGCCCCTCCAGATGCAGATGAAGCCCCACTTTGTGCCGGATCTTGCCGTCAAACAGGGCAAACTTTGCAAACAGGCCCAGCAGCTCACCCTTGAGCTGGCCGGGCTGGGGCGGTTGGGCTGGGGAAAGTGCCTCTGCCAACCGGCTCTCGTAGGGGGTCATCACAGGCGGATGCCTGCCCTGTACGGTGCGCCAGCGGTCAGCCTGCATGGTGTAGACCAGCTGATTTTTTGCCATCCACTCCTGCCGCGAAAGCTTGTACTGGATGCCGAAGAAATAGTCCGCGTGGGCCCGGCGCAGCTCGGAAAGGACCGGGCGGCGGGGCAGTTCCAGCAGATAGACCGCGCTTTCGAGGTAGAGCCATGTCAGATCGTCCAGCTGGCTCTCCCGGAGATCGCCGTCCCATGTGGCAAAAAGGTCGCGGAGCAGGTCGTCGCCATAGTATTTGTGCACCAGCCCCACGACACAGTTCATATAAAAATCGATCGTGCCGTCGGTGTTGCGTGCCAGGAAAAGCGGCTCAAAGCCGTAGGCTCCCGCCGCCGCCCACACCTGATTGGCGGCCCGCCGCTCCTCGGCGGTATAACTCCGGGCATCCATCAGCGGAACAGCTTTTCAGCCGTCAGGCTGGCCGGGATGCGGGCGGCGATCACGTCCCGGATCAGCCCCTGCTCGTAGGAATCAAAGGCCTTGTTGGTGATGCCCATGTCCAGCGCAGGCCCCGCAGCCACGCCCCGGCGCATCAGGCGCAGAGCGTCCAGCATTCCGCGCAGATCCAGCGCTTTGGTGGAAATTTCGGCGCTGTCGCATTTCTTTTGCAGGTCGAGGAAGAGCAGAGCAAACTGGTGCACATATTTGTCCGTCAGGTCGGCAAACTGGGCCCGCAGCAGCTTTTCAAGGTTTTCCTCCGTGATGGTGGGCATCTGGATGACTGCAAAGCGGGAGGTCAGGGCCTCGTTCAGCTCACGGGTGCCCGCATAGCCATAGTTCATGGTGGCGATGAAGCGGGTCTCTTCGGCCAGCGGGATGCGCTCGTAGCCGGGCACATCAATGGCACGGCGGAAGTCCAGCACGGCGTGGAGGACAGCCAGGGCCTCGTTTTTGGCCATGTTGATCTCGTCCAGCACGCCGAAGCCGCCGCACTGGGCACAGCGGTAGACCGGCCCGGGCCGGAAGGTGACCGCTCCATCCACAAAGGTGTCCATGCCGATGAGGGAGGCTGCATCCATGTTCACATGGAACGAGATGTCCCATGCGGGGCGGCCAAAGGCGGCGGCCAGATTCTCGGCCAGCACATTTTTGCCGGTGGCCTTGCCGCCGGCCAGCAGCAGGTTCTCGCCGCAGAGCAGGGCCGCCAGTGCCTGCTCCCAGACCTCCCGGCCATAATAGGTAAAGCCGGAAGCCGGGATGCGGGGGCGCAGGGCCTCGGGCAGAGCGTGGGCGGCGCGGTATTCTTCCACAGCACGCAGCAGGTCGGGGCTGATGCCCTCCTGCCGTAATGTTTCCATCAGATCAGACATCCAAGACATCTCCTTGCGGTTGGCTTTGCCAAACCGATTTTTCAGCCTTATCATAGCACAACCGCTCCGGTTTGTGTAGGGGGCTCGGGGGCATTTTTTGCCGGATTTTTGCCCGGGAAATGCCGCAGGGTGGAACGGATCTGTGTGCTGCCGTGCAGACGAAGGCGTTTTTCGTGCCCGGGGATCGTGCGGCAGCGGATATTTTGTGGAAAGCTGTCGAAATGGCAGGTGTTCCGCGTTGTGGGTATCCACTTTTGGCTCAGAATGGTAAAAATTCCGGAAATTCGATTGACAAATCCGAATATTTATCGTATAACCTATATATGGGAACAATTCCGGAGGGAATGCGGAACTCGTGCCCCTGCCCGTTCCTGTCGGAGGAACCACGGTCTGGTTCTGGTGCCGGTGTACTTGGTTTGGTGCAGACGGTAAGTATAGATTGATTTGAAAGAGAGGAATCCCCGTTATGATGAACAATGAGATCAAAATGCCCGCTAACTTTGCTGCGATCGATGAGAACGAAATGGTGTACCTGCAGGGTGGTGCAACCACCGAGGCTACCGCTTGGGACGTGTTCCTGAACGTTGGCAAGCTGTTCAACTACATCGCCCGCGTGTTCTCCGCAGGCAGCTCCATCGTCAACAACATCAATGTTATCGTGACCACCTTCCAGACCCTGAGCACCTTCAGCCTGACCGCTAAGAACTAAGGTTTGGGCCAAAACCGAATCAGCATTCACAGGGCATCCGCTCCGGCAGGCGCGGGTGCTCTTTTTTGCTGTACAGGGCGGGAAGGTATTCGCCCCCAAATGCAGGAAAGCAGCCGTTTTTCTGCAAAGCGGTCGGATTGTCCATTGACAAGGCTCAAGAAGGTGTCGTATACTAACGATGCCTTGCAAGAAACCCCGCATCCGCGGAATAAAAGAGGAGAGAGAATATGAAAAATAACAACAACGGCATCAAGACCTTTGTCGCTGTCGGTATCGGCGCGGCATTGTTCTTTGTTCTGGGGCGTTTTGTGGCCATTCCCAGCCCGGTGCCCAACACCAACATCAGCCTGCAGTACGCCGTTCTGGCCCTGCTGGCTGCCATGTACGGCCCCGTGGCCGGCGGCCTGATCGGCTTCATCGGCCACACCCTCATCGACCTGTCCTGGGGCGGCAGCCCCTGGTGGAGCTGGGTCATCGCCTCCGCCTTTGTGGGCGTTGTGGTGGGCCTGTTCTCCAAGAAGCTGAACCTGCAGGAAGGCGAGTTCAGCAAGAAGCAGGTGGCTTTCTTTGCGCTGGCCAATATCGTGGCTCATCTGCTGGCCTGGATCCTGGTGGCCCCCGTGCTGGATATTGCCATCTACGCCGAGCCTGTCAAGAAGGTGTTTGCACAGGGTGCATTTGCCGCAGTGTCCAACAGTATCACCGCTGTGGTGGTGGGCGGCCTGCTGGTGCTGGCTTACACCAGAACCATCGCCAAGAAGGGCTCTCTGGATCAGGAGTGATCCCCGCATGAAACCCGGCCTTTCCATCTGCGCCGTCCGGCCCGTTGGAAAGGCTTTTTTGATGAACAGCTGAGGTACCATACCCATGGCAGAACGTAAACCCATCATCTCATTCCGCAACTTTTCCTTCCAGTACCGCGCCCAGAAGCGCCCCACCCTGACCGATATCAATCTGGAGATCTACCCGGGTGAACGGGTGCTCATTGCGGGCCCCTCCGGCAGCGGCAAGAGCACGCTGGCGGGGTGCATCAACGGGCTGAACCCGTTTTCCAACCCCGGCGCGTGCACCGGCACCCTGACCGTGGACGGTGTGGATGCGCCCCACAGCAGCCTCTTTGAGCTTTCGGCCCATGTGGGCACGGTGCTGCAGGACCCGGACGGCCAGTTCATCGGGCTGACCGTGGGCGAGGACATTGCCTTTGCACTGGAAAACAGCTGCACCCCGCAGGATGAGATGCACGCCATCACCCGCCATGCCGCCGAGCTGGTGGGCATCGAGAACCATCTCGGTTATGCACCGCACGAGCTTTCGGGCGGGCAGAAGCAGCGGGTGAGCCTGGCGGGCGTGATGGTGGATCAGGTCAAGATCCTGCTCTTCGATGAGCCGCTGGCCAACCTCGACCCCGCTGCCGGCAAGCAGGCCATTGAGCTGATCGACGAGATCCAGAAAAAGACTGACACCACAGTGCTCATCATCGAGCATCGGCTGGAGGATGTGCTCTGGCGGAACGTGGACCGTATCGTGCTGGTGAACGGCGGCACCATTCTGGCAGACCTGCGCCCGGATGAGCTGCTCTCGGGCAGCCTGCTGGCGGAAAACGGCATCCGGGAGCCGCTGTATGTCACGGCTCTGCGCTATGCCGGGGTGGAGATCACTCCGGACAAGCACCCCGCCCATGTGGACAGCCTTGTGCTGGACGATGCTGACACCCAAAAGCTCCGGGACTGGTTCACGGCCCGGCCCCGGCCCGCCGCGCAGCCGGAACGGGAGCCGCTGCTGGAGGTAAAGGGCCTGAGCTTTGGTTATCAGAAGGGCCAGCAGACCCTGCGGGATGTCAGCTTCTCGATCGGCAAGGGGGAGATGGTGAGCATCGTGGGCCGGAACGGCGCGGGCAAATCCACCCTCTCCAAGCTCATCTGCGGCTTCGAGACCCCGGATGCGGGCGAGATCTTCCTGAACGGCAAGCCGCTGGCTGAGGAGAACATCCGCCGCCGCGCCCAGCACATCGGCTATGTGATGCAGAACCCCAACCAGATGATCTCCAAGACCATGATCTACGATGAGGTGGCTCTGGGCCTGCAGCGCTCCGGCCTGACCGAGGAGCAGATCCGGGAAAAGGTGGAGGCGACTCTCAGGGTCTGCGGTCTGTATCCCTTCCGGAACTGGCCCATCTCGGCACTGAGCTTCGGCCAGAAAAAGCGGGTGACCATTGCCAGCGTGCTGGTGCTTGACCCGGAACTCATCCTTCTGGATGAGCCCACCGCCGGGCAGGATTTCCGGCACTATACCGACATCATGGAGTTCCTGCGGGGCCTGAACGCCCGGGGCGTGACGGTGGTGATGATCACCCACGACATGCACCTGATGCTGGAATACACCCGCCGCGCGCTGGTGTTCTGCGACGGACGGCTCATTGCCGACCGTACCGCGGCCGCCGTTCTGTGTGACCCCGCGCTGGTGGAACAGGCGGCCCTGAAGGAGACCAGCCTGTACACGCTGGCCAACCGCTGCGGCATTGCGCCCGCACAGGAATTTGTAGAGAGATTTATTGAGCAGGACCGGGAGGTGAGAGAGGGTGGCTGCTAAGACCGTTTTGAATTATCTCCCCCGGGAGAGTGTCATCCACAAGATGACCGGAACCACCAAGCTGGCGTTCTTCCTGTTGTTTACCTTTGCCAGCATGATCACCTACAACACCTGGGTGCTGCTGGGCCTGTTGGTGGTCAGCCTGCTGGCCTTCAGGCTGAGCCGGATCAAATTCCGGGAAGTCCGGTTTATGATGACCTTCATGCTGGTGTTCCTGCTGCTGAACAACCTGTTCATCTTCCTGTTCGATCCCAATCAGGGTACCACCCTGTACGGCACCCGCACGGTGCTCTGCCACCTGTTCTGGCGGTATGACCTGACAGCGGAACAGCTGTTCTATATGATCAACATCAGCCTGAAATATTTTGTGGCCCTTCCGGTGGCCATCCTCTTCATCTCTGCCACCGACCCCAGCGAGTTTGCTGCCAGCCTGAACAGCATCGGCATCTCGTATAAGGTTGGATATTCGGTGGCCATTGCCCTGCGCTACATCCCCGATATCCAGCGCGACTACCACAGCATCAGCCAGGCCCAGCAGGCCCGCGGCGTGGAGCTGGGCAAAAAGGAGCCCTTCTTCAAGCGGATGAAGAACTCTGTCAATATTCTGCTGCCGCTCATCCTGACCAGTCTGAACCGCATCGACACCATTTCCAATGCGATGGAGCTGCGCGGCTTCGGCAAGAACAGCAAGCGTACCTGGTATACCCAGCGCCCCTTTGCCCGGCGGGACTTCATTGCCCTGGGCGTGGGCGCGGCCCTGCTGCTCATCAGCCTGACCGTGACCATCCGCTTTGGAAGGTTCTATAATCCGTTCCTCTGAACCAAAAAACATCCCCGCACTTCCTGTTTCGGCAGGCCGTGCGGGGATGTTCTGCTTTTACAGACCGTTGGTTCAATGATGCCGCAAGAGAAAGGGGCCGTGTTACGCCGCGTCCACGAACTCCTCCGGGTCTTCCACGGCATCGGTGATGGTCTCCTCCGCGTCATCGGAGGAGTCGGCAGGCTGCTCCGGGTGGAGCAGGGCGTTGAGCAGGTCACGGAAGTCGATCAGGCTGTCGTCCACCTGCTGATTCCGGGCCAGCAGGTCCTGCACCATGTCGGGCTTGTCGGTGATGAGGTCGTCCACACCCAGCTCCAGCATGTGGGTGGCGACCTTTTCGCGGTCGATGGTCCAGGCAGAGACGGTCTTGCCCCGCAGATGGACGGCGTTGACCATGCCGGAGGTGATAAAGGTGGTCTCCACGCTGAAAAAGTCGGCATCGGGCAGGTCGTAGTAGTTGCCTACGCCCAGAGCCAGAATGTAGCCGGTGGGGTACTCAGGGGCCAGCGCCTTGACCTTGTGCAGGGTCTCGTAGCTCTGGGAGGTGATGACACAGTTGGAGCTGTCGAAGCCGTATTCCCGCAGCAGGCGTACAGTCTCAGCCTCCAGAGCAGGGGTGGCGGCGCTGGGCTTGATCTCCACGTTCAGGCCGATGCGGCCCCGGCAGAGCTGCAGCACCTGTTCTAGGGTTGGAATCCGGGTGTCGGCAAAGCGGCTGCTGAACCAGCGGCCTGCGTCCAGCTGTGCCACCTCGGCATAGGTCAGATCGTAGACCTTTGCGTTTTTGCCGGTACAGCGTTTCAGGTTTGAATCGTGGGTCACCACGACCACGCCGTCGCTGGTCATCTGCACATCCAGCTCGATGCGGTCGCCGCCCTTGAGGATGGCCGACCGGAAGGCGGGAAGGGTGTTTTCCGGGGCCACGGTGCAGTCGCCCCGGTGGAAGGTGACCAGCGGGGTCACGCCGCCCACGGCGGTGAGCAGGGCATCGTCCTGAGGCAGAGCGTAGAGGTAGACTGCCATCAGCCCGGTGGCCAGCGTGACACCGGCCACCGCAGCGGTGAGCAGGGGCCAGCCGCCAAAGCGGTGCGGTTTGCCCTCCGGCAGCTCTTCCGGCGGGCAGTCACGGCAGCAATCGTAGAGGAATGCGATGATGGTGCACTGGGCCGTGGTGACCTTGCAGTCCAGCAAAAAGCCGAAGAAGGGGATCTCCAACAGATACAGCGCACGGGCGAGCAGCAGCATGGCGCGGGTGCTCCGCAGGCCGATCAGCGCCGCCACGCTGTAAACCAGCAGGGAAGCTCCGAAAAAGACCAGAACAGACCGGACCAGCGCACTGAGGTTCCACCGCAGCAGCACACCGGCCAGCCGGGGCAGCTGTGTTTTGACATGGACAGCGCTCTCCTGAACGGCTTCCCACAGGCTTTTGCGTTCCAGCGTAAAGAGGGGGAGCACCAGGACCCAGAACAGGGTGAACAGGAATGCCGCACCCAGAATGAGAAGAAAAAGCACCAGATAGAGCGGCTTTGCCCGGACAAGCCCAAGGATGTACTCCGGCACAGCCAGCTGAGAGATATAGTTGTAAGTCACGAATACATCTGTAAAGGGGATGAGCAGGGCGCAGTAAAGCAGGATGGGCCAGTTCTTGGGGAGCAGGACATGGCGGATATCCCCCAGCGACCGGACGAACAGGGAAACAGGAAGCAGTGTTTCACCCCGGCGGGCCAGCGCAAACCCGTGCAGGAGGATGGAAAAGCCGTACAGGTTCCAGCACGCCGCCAGAAGGACGATGAGCACGATCCCGCCTAAAATGGTCGGTGAAGTAAAGATCTGATGTGCGTTGTTGTTGGTCAGGTAGTTCACCGGCGAGCAGCGCAGTGTCAGCGACCAGATGCCATTCATGGCGGGCAGAAACAAAAGATAGGTCAGGGCTTTGTACACCAGCACGGCTGTCAGAACGGCAGCGGAGGCCCGGTGCAGCAGGGTCAGGGCATGGTTCCGGGTATCCTTGTAGGCCCGGCGTGCCCGCGTGAGGGAGCGGAAGAGATGCTTCAATTTTGATTCCACCTCGGTACTGGGATATGGTTCTGTCATTTTACAGTAGTATATCACAAAGCCGGGAAAAATGGAAACGACACGGATCGACAGTTTGTTCCAGAGGGCACAGGCGCTTTTCAGCGGAGCAAAAGCGTGTTACAATAGGGGCAGAGTAAAACAGACAGGGGAGGAACACCCAATGCAGATCATGGATCAATTCGGTGCAGCACCGGGGGCAGAGAGCGTCCGGATGCCCGATGGCACCGAGCGGACACTGGCGGCAGAGCACGCCGCGGCCATTCTGGTCAACGAACAGCCAGCCTTCCGGGTGGTCTGCACGCCGGAGCTGCTGCCGCAGCTGGCGCTGGGCCGCCTGCTGACCGAGGGCTGGATCACCTCTGCTGACGAGGTGGAGCGGGTGGCCGTCTGCGCACAGGGCCTCAAAATAAGCGTTCAGCTGCGCCACCCGCTGGCGGCAGCGGAACAGGCCAGGCAGGAGGTGCCCAGCTGCTGCACCGATAACCTGACGCTGGCCAGCCCGGTGCGGCTGCCGCCGCTGGTCCCGGTGCCCCAGCGGGAGATCCCCGCCGCATGGGTGGATGCGCTGGCCGATGCCATGGGGCAGGGCCTGCCGCTCTACCGTGCCACCCATGCCGTGCACAGCTGCCTGCTGCTGCGTGCGGGCAGGATCTTGTACCGCTGCGAGGATCTGGGCCGCCACAACGCGCTGGACAAGGCCGTGGGCTGCGCCCTGACAGAGGGTGTGCCGCTGGCGGAGTGTGTGCTCTTTACCAGCGGCCGGGTGCCGGTGGATATGGTGCGCAAGGCCATCCGGGCCGGTGTGCCCGCGCTGGTGAGCAAGAGTATGCCCACGGTACAGTCGCTGGAGCTGGCAGAGGAATATGGATTGAAACTGTTCATCCGGCAAAAGAAATGATTTCACCAAGAGGCAAGAGCTCTTGAGAGAAATTGTAGGGCTTTGTTTGTGCGTATACGTTGACTAACCGGTGGAAAAGATGTTATTCTTATAACGAAGAAACCGTTCCGCACTGTTGCAGCAGGTGGAACGGCTGTTTTCGTGCCCGGGAGTTCCGGGCACAGCTGAATCAAACAGGCAGGTGATACAATTGAAGCAGGCAAATCATGCGCCGCAGTCCTTGTGGCGCAGGCGGCTGCCCGGCTATGCGGCCATGGGTGCGGCAACGCTTGCCATGGCGCTTGGCCTTGGCGGGCTGATGCACAGCCGCACCACGGTGGCCGGAACGGCCCTGCCGCTGGCAGATGCCGATGCTGCCACCTATGGTGTGAGCGCGGTGTACCAGCTGGATGACACCACGTATTATGTGGTGGGCAGCAAGCAGGGCTTCCAAAGCGAGGTACAGGCCGGTGTGACGCTGGACCGCGACGGCAATGTGCTGGATGTGAAGATCCTGGCACAGGCCGAGACCGACAGCCTGGGTGCTCAGTGTGTGAATCCGGAGTTCACGGCCCAGTACCAGGGCGCAGCTCCCTTCACGCTGGCAGGCAAGCGCTACACTGTGACCGACCCGGCCACCGGCACGGCTTTTGCTGCCGCAGGCAGCGCCGAGACCGACGCTGCCCCCGCTGAGGCCTTCGACCCCGCCGCATGGCGTGCGGGCGATACCTCCCCGGAGGCCGAGGCTACCCGGAAGATGTATGAAGCCGGGCTGACCCTCTCGGCCCTGAACGGCCAGCCGATGGACGACGCACTCATCCCCCCGATGGACAACAGTGCTGAGGCTGTGGCACGGCGCAAGCTGTACGCGGCGTGTCTGAGCAAGAGCGCGCAGGACGGCGAGAAACAGGCAGTGCCTTATGCAGACTGGTCCGCTGAAAAGCAGGCCGAGTACAAGCTGCAGGCCGCTGATCTGACCACCCAGGGCAGTGCGGCCGACACGGTCAGCGCTGACATGACCCAGGTGGATGCGCTTTCCGGTGCAACCATTACGTCCACGGCGGTCACGGACATCGTCAACAATTCTTATTTCTATGTAACCGAGGTGCTCTGCGCAGAGTGACCTCACGGAGGAATGGAAACCTATGGCAAAAACTGATTTTCTGACGGCTGACATGACCCGCCGTCAATTTATGAAGATCTCGGGCAAGAGCCTTGCAGGACTCACCCTTTCCGCATCTATGCTGTCCCTCTTTGGCTGCTCTCAGAAGCAGGTGGACGCCGGTGCTGTGGCGACCTGGGCACTGCCCCAGGGTCTGCTGGTGGTCAATGCTGACCTGTGCACCGGCTGCCAGCGGTGCGAGATCAACTGCACCCTGACCAACGACGGCGTGTGCTCTTCCTACATCAGCCGTGTCAAGATCCAGCGCCGCCTGAATCTGGACGGCGACGGCAACGGTCTGCTGTCCGGTACCGACAACTGCTTTGTCTACTTCCCGGATACCTGCCGCCAGTGTGAGGATCCCGCCTGCGGCAACGCATGCCCCCAGAAGGCCATTGTCACCAATGAGCAGGGCATCCGCGTGGTCGATACCGACAAGTGCATCGGCTGCGGTGCCTGCGTGGAGGCCTGCCCCTGGCACATGCCCACCGTCAACCCCGAGACCGGCAAGTCCTCCAAGTGCATCGCCTGCGGTGCCTGCGTGGCGGGCTGCCCGTCCGGCGCTCTGTCCATCGTGGACTGGGATGCCGTTACCAGCGCAGCACAGGCTGCTTACAAGGATCTGTAAGGAGGAACAACAATGGCTGAAACCTATGGCTGGGCAGGCAAGATCCTGCGCGTCAACCTGACCACCGGTGAGATCACCACCCAGGACGACGCAAAATACCATAAATATATCGGCGGTATGGGCATGGCCTACCGCATCATGTACGAGGAAGCTCCCATGGAGCTGGACCCCTATGACGAGAAGGCTCTGGTCATCTTTGGTGTCGGCCCCCTGACCGGTGCCGGCGTGCCCTGCTCCGGCCGTATGAACGTGACCTTCCGTTCTACCTGGTCCAAGGGCCACTCCATCATCGATGCACACATGGGCGGCCACATCGGCTCCATGCTGAAGTATGCCGGTTACGACGGCATCGTTGTCAGCGGCATCTCCGAAAAGCCCGTCTACCTGCGCATCGAGGACGGCGAAGTCTCTCTGGAGGACGCAAGCGAGATCTGGGGCAAGGGTACCTTTGCTGCCAACAAGTGGATGGTGGAGCAGAACGGCCGTGAGTTCGAGACTGCTTCCATCGGCCCCGCCGGTGAGAACCTGGTGGATTACTCCACCCTGAACACCAGCTTCGGCAACTCCGGCGGTGCCGGTCTGGGCGCTGCCATGGGCAACAAGAAGCTGAAGGGCCTGGCCATCCGCGGCACCGGCAGCGTCAAGGTGGCTGACCCCAAGAAGGTGCTGGAGCTCTCCAACTACATGATGGGCAACCTGATCGGCGGCAACAACAACCACAACGTGCCCGCACAGCCCCAGAGCTGGGCAGAGTACAGCGCCACCTCCGGCAAGAACCGCTGGTCCGGCGCTCCCGGCCGTATGTGGAAGAAGGCTCCCGGCGGCCCCGTGGATACCGGCGAGCAGCCCTACAACGATATCAACAAGGTGGCTCTGCGCTGCTTCAAGGGCTACTTCGACTTCGGCGCTCCGGCTGCGGAGTACACCGTGAAGAACGGCGGCTGCTCCTCCTGCCCCATCCGCTGCTACACTGAGTACGATGTGGATCCGCTGGCCGATTACGACCTGCCCACCCACAACTCCAACACCTGTATGCCCGTGCTGTACGGCACCCGCGTCTATCCGGACGGCGTGCACGATTTCAAGTACGAGGGCGACGGCACCATGGTCATCAACCTGGCATGGTCTCATGCTGTGGACGATATGGGCCTGTGGGACAACTACGGCAACCTGAACCGCGACCTGCTGTGGATCCTGCGGATGCCCCGCGAAGAGGCCACCAAGTACATCAGCGAGGCTGAGTACGACTCCCTGCCCTGGGAGTGGGAGAAGGCCGGCGATCCCCGCTGGGAGGTGGAGCTGATCCGCCGCATGGCTTACGGTGAGGGCGACCTGTCCGTGATCGCCAAGGGCACCCTGGCCATGATGGAGAAGTTCGGCCTGCCCAAGAGCTGGCTGGACCGCGACGATGGTGCCACCAACTCCAACCTGATCTACAACGGCTTCCCCAACCACCACGGCCCTGCTGAGGCATGGCAGGTGGGCATGCTGTACAACCTCGTCTACAACCGCGACTGCATGATCCACGAGATCGTCTGCGAGACCGGCTCCGGCGCTCCCTATGATGTGACAAAGAAGGTCATGGAGGACTTCTTCGGCGAGGGCTGCTACGATAAGGCCAAGGCCTACACTCCCATCAACGAGAACAAGGCAAAGCTGGCTGCATACTGCGTCAACGACAAGAACTTCCACGACTCCGCCACCCTGTGCAACTGGATGTGGCCCATGACCCAGTCTCCCTCCAAGGAGCGCGAGTACCACGGCGACCTGGATCTGCAGGCAGACTTTATGACTGCTGTTACCGGCGAGACCTATACCCAGGCCGATCTGCAGGAGGACGGTGCCCGCATTACCCAGATGCTGCGCGCGATGACCGCCATCAGCTTCCAGCAGAACTGCGGCAGCGCAAACCTGCGTCAGGAGCACGATGCCATCTGCGATTGGGTGTTCGATAAGGACCCCGACTTCAAGGCATTCGAGGAAGGCACCACCAAGCTGGACCGCGCCGACATGGAGAAGGCAAAGGATCTGTTCTACGACGTCTTCGGCTGGGACCGCACCACCGGTGTGCCCACCCGCGAGACGCTGGAGAAGTATGATCTGGCTGACATGGCCGATGATCTGGAAAAGCGCGGCATCTACGCCCAGAACACCGCAACAGCTGAATAAATCCCATAGAAAGAGGAACGATCGTCATGTTGTTTGGCAGACGTAAACCCGGCTACACCACCACTGTGGACAGCAGCGTGGACCCGGAGCAGGCCGTTCTGGACCTGCAGAAGGCAGAGCTGGCCGCCAAGAAAAAGCCCAAGGCAGAGGTGTTCGACATCAATGCCGCCAGCGAGACGGCCCGCCGCCTGAAGGAAACGGGCAGCAGCTTTGACGGCAGCGCCGCCAAGACCGGCGAGGACGTGATCGCCGCCGTGGAGCGGGAGACCGCAGAGCTTGCAGCAATGCAGGCTGCCGGGGCCGCACCCGAAGCCGCCGAAACTGTGCAGGAAGAGGCTGCAAAGCCTCAGCTGCTGGATTTTCTGGCCGGTGAGCCGGAGGTTGAAAACGATCCCTTTGCGGATCAGCCCACCCAGACCGCGCCGGAGCTGCCGGAGCTGACCCCCGCGCAGGAGCTGGCCGGTTACATCCGTTCCCGCAGCGCCGCCGCGCTTATCACGCCCCACGCACTGCTGGTCAGTGAGGTGGAGAACGCCGACGAGCTGCTGGCTCAGATGCCGCAGGATCCCCAGTGCGAGGATATCGTTGTCCGTGCAGGCGCAAAGGATACCTACTATTACTCCAACGCCAACATGAGCGACAACTACGCCATGATCGCCCAGCTCATTGAGGACAAAGACCTCTGTGTCATGTTTGCTGAGATGGTGCGCTTCAACGCACGGGTCTACCCCAGTGCCACCCCGCTGAAGTACTTCCAGCGTTCCCCCTACGGCCTTGCGCCGGAGGAGATCGAGCAGACCTGGAAGACCATGCAGGGCAGGCCGGAGTTTGCCGACATCGAAGAGCTGACCAACAATCAGAACGAGCGGTTCCTCTTCTCAACCCAGCACCTCACCCGCCGCTATGCAAAAGCCATCAGCGACGTGGATGATTTTTGCGACTAAAAGATCATACACAATTGAATAGGGTACAAGAGCTTCTTTGAGCAAGGCTGTCTAAACCCCGCAGGGGGCAGGACACCGCGCCGCAATGCTAAGGGCCAACGCCGGCATTCAAGGGTGGCAGGGGAAACCCGGCCGCCTTCCCGCAGAAGAAACGCTGCAATTTGAAAAAAAGAACTCCTCCCATCCACCGTTCCGGAGCGTTGCCTCCTTCCCGTTGCTGCAACAGCGGAAAAGGAAGCGGCTCCCTCGGCGTGGCGGCCTGCAAGCTGCCGCTCCGGGCCATGTTCGGTTTTTTGCGGGGGCGTTTTGATTTTCGGTCAGAACGTCTCCGTTTTTTTTCACCTGCCGATTGAAAAGAGATCTCCCCGGGAGCTTGTCCGGGCCATAGCGGGCAAACTGTGCCCTGGGGAGCGATGGAGGATTTTTGCAATGAAACAGCCTTTTTGCACGCCAGCCCAGGCCCTGCGCCGGGTGCTGGATGCTGCTGCGGCTCTCCCGGTGCCTGCCACGGAGCGGGTGCCGCTGGATGATGCCTGCGGGCGGATCGCAGCCCGGGACCTGTGCGCCCGGATGGATCAGCCCCCTTTTGACCGGAGCCCTCTGGATGGCTATGCCCTTCACAGTGCCGACACGGCCGGGGCGGGGGAGAAGACCCCTGTCACCCTGCCGGTGGTGATGAAGCTCTACGCCGGGGATGCCCCTGCCGCTGCCCTGCCTGCCGGGTGTGCTGCCCGCATTATGACCGGTGCACCCCTGCCCCCCGGCGCGGACTGCGTTCTGATGCAGGAGCTGACCGACAGCGGGGAGGAGCAGGTGCGCATTTACGCCCAACTCCAGCCCAACGCCAATGTGGTGTTCCGGGGTGAGGATATCGCCGCCGGTGCCCCCATTGCCGCCGCCGGAACTGTGCTGACCCCGGCGCACATCGGTGTGCTGGCCGGTCAGGGCATCCCGGATGCCGAGGTCTTCCGCCCCCTGACCGTGGGCATGCTTGCTACCGGCAGTGAGCTGCTGGAAGCGGGTGAGGCCTGGGCTCCCGGCAAGATCTACGATGCCAACGGGATCCAGAATGCCGCCCGCCTGCGGCAGCTGGGCTTTGCCGTGGAGCGCACCCACTGCTCGGATGACCCGGAGGAGATCGCCGCCCGGATGCAGGATCTGCTCACCCGGTGTGATGCGGTGATCACCAGCGGCGGTGTTTCGGTGGGGCAGAAGGATTACCTGCCCACAGTGCTGGAAATGCTGCACGCGGAGCCTGTTTTTGCCGGGGTGGCCCAGAAGCCCGGCAGCCCCATGATCGCTGCACAGGTGGGAGCAAAGCTGGTGTTCTGCCTGTCCGGCAATCCCTTTGCCGCTGCTGCCACGCTGGAGCAGTATGCCGTTCCGGCCCTGCTGCGGGCCGCAGGGCGGCGGGAAGAGGACTGCATCCCGGTGCATACCCGGGGCAGGCTGACCACCGGCTTTTCCAAGCCCAGCAAGGGAACCCGCTTTCTGCGGGCCAGAGCGCTGGGCGGCCTGGTGGAGATCCCCGGCGAGGGCAACGCGGAGGCGCATTCCTCGGGCAGTCTGTCGGCCATGATGGGCTGCAACTGCCTGGTGGAGCTGCCTGCGGGCAGCGGTCCGGTGGCTCCGGGCGAAGAAGTGGAGGTACTGAACTTTGTACAGTGAAAAGAAACAGGCGCTTGCTGCCGAGCTGAGCCTGAAGCGCCCGGCTGTGCTGGCCGTGAGCGGTGCGCACAACAGCGGCAAAACGACGTTATTGGAAAAACTCATCCCCCTGCTGCGGGCACGGGGCCTGAAGGTGGGTGTCATCAAGCATGACGGCCACGATTTCACCCCCGACGTGCCGGGCACCGACAGCTTCCGCCTGCGGGAGGCCGGGGCCGAGGGCGTGGCGGTCTTTTCGGGCAGCCGCTACCTGCTGACGGAGGAATTCCGCCTGAACGAGCAGGATCTGCTGGCCCTGTTTGAGCGCCACGGCTATGATCTGGTGCTGATGGAGGGCTTCAAGGAGAGCGGCTGGCCCAAGATCGAGGTGGTGCGCAAGGCTGTCTCGGAGGAGCCTGTCTCCTTTGAGCCGCTGGCCATCGTGGGGGATGTTCCGGGCGCGGATTTTGCGCTGGACGAGCCCGCAGCGCTGGCCGACTGGATCGCTGCACAGATGCCTGCATTGTAACAGGGGGAGGAAGAAACCATGAAACTGATCCGTACCGAAGACGCGGCAGGGCAGGTGCTCTGCCACGATATCACCCAGATCATCCCGGGTGAGTTCAAGGGGGCCCGCTTCAAAAAGGGCCACATCATTCAGCCCGAGGATATTCCGGTGCTGCTGAGCATCGGCAAGGAAAACCTCTATGTCTGGGAGAAAAAGCCCGGCATCCTCCACGAGGACGAAGCTGCCGCCCTGCTCTACAAGGCCGCCGCCGGTCAGAATATCCACGGCACCGAGCCCCGGGAGGGCAAGATCGAACTGATTGCCGACTGCGACGGTCTGCTCAAGATCGACCGCAGAGCCCTGCTGGCGGTGAACAGCACCCCCCAGATGATGATCGCCACGATCCACGGCGACCTGCCTGTGAAAAAGGGAGCCAAGCTGGCTGGTACCCGCATCATCCCGCTGGTCATTGAGCAGGAGAAGATGGAGGCCATGCAGGCTGCTGCCGGGCCGAAGCCCATCCTGAACGTGCTGCCCTTCCACCAGAAGAAGTTTGCCGTTATCACCACTGGCAGCGAGGTGTTCAAGGGCCGCATTGAGGACAAGTTTACTCCCATCCTCGAGCAAAAGCTGGCGGTGTATGGCTGTGAGATGGCCTTCCACAAGGTCTGCGACGATGACCCGGCGGGCATCACGGCCGCCATTCTGGAAGCAAAGACCGCAGGCTGTGAGCTGATCTTTACCACCGGCGGCATGAGCGTGGACCCGGACGACCGCACACCGCTGGCCATCAGGAACACTGGAGCTGAAATTATTACCTACGGTGCGCCGGTGCTGCCCGGTGCCATGTTCTTGGTCAGCTATCTGGACGGTGTGCCGGTCTGCGGTCTGCCCGGCTGTGTGATGTACGCCAAGCGCACCATTTTTGACCTGCTGCTGCCCCGCCTGCTGGCCGATGACCCCATTACCGCCGAGGATATCGCCCGTCTGGGCGAGGGCGGCCTCTGCCTGGGCTGCGCCGAGTGCCACTGGCCCAACTGCGGCTTCGGACACTGCTGAAACCCTCTCAGGCAAAGCCTTTCGGCTTTGCCAGCTCCCCCGAAGGGGGAGCTTAACTAAGGTGAAAAAATATGAGTGAAAATAATCTGACACATTTTGATGCCGCCGGAAACGCTGTGATGGTGGACGTGAGCGAAAAGCCAGTCACGGCCCGGGAGGCCACGGCCCACGGCATCATTACCATGAATGCGGATGCCTTTGCCGCCGTGCAGAGCGGCACCGTGAAAAAAGGCGATGTGCTGGGCGTGGCCCGGGTGGCCGGCATCATGGCCACCAAGCGCACCAGCGAGCTGATCCCCCTGTGCCACCCGCTGCCGCTGACCAAGGTGCAGATCGAGTTTGACCTGCTGCCCGAGCGCCGGGCTGTGGAAGCGCGCTGCACGGTCAAGACCAGCGGCGTGACCGGCGTGGAGATGGAAGCCCTGACCGGCGTTTCCACCGCCCTGCTCACCATCTATGACATGTGCAAGGCCGTGGATAAGGGCATGGAGCTGGGCGAGATCCATCTGGTGGAAAAGACCGGCGGCAAGAGCGGACATTACATCCGGGCGGAGGGCGGCTATGTTTGATTCCAAGGGCCGCAATATCCATTATCTCCGTCTTTCCGTGACCGACCTGTGCAACCTGCGCTGCCGCTACTGTATGCCGGACGGTGTGGACAAGCTGGAACGGGAGGATATCCTGACCTACGAAGAATTCCTGCGCCTTGCCGCTCTGTTTGCCCGGTGCGGGGTGGATACTGTGCGGGTCACCGGCGGCGAACCGCTGGTGCGCAAGGGCGTGGAGCAGCTGGTCAAGGGGCTGAAAGCCATCCCCGGCATCCGGAAGGTCACCATGACCACCAATGCCGTCCTGTTGGAGCAGCAGCTGCCCGCCCTGCTGGAGGCCGGGCTGGACAGCGTGAACATCAGTTTGGATACGCTGGACCCCGCCCTGTTTGCAAAGATCACGGTCCGGGATGAATTTGCCGCCGTGCAGGCGGGCATCCATGCCGCGCTGGAAAGCGGCATCCCGGTCAAGCTGAACTGCGTGCCCCAGGTGGGCGTGAACGAGGGCGAGCTGGAAGCGCTGGCCGCTCTGGCACAGGACAAGCCCCTGCAGGTGCGGTTCATCGAGATGATGCCCATCGGCTACGGGGCGGCCATGCCCTGTATCTCCGGCCCGGAGCTGTTGGCCCGCTTCCGCAGGCGCTGGCCGGAGCTGGCCCCGCTGCCCGGGGCGGCGTGTGCCGCGCTGGGCGACGGCCCGGCGGTCTATTACACCGTGCCGGGCTGGAAAGGGGATATCGGCTTCATTGCCGCTGTCCACGGCAAGTTCTGCGCCTCCTGCAACCGGGTGCGGCTGACCAGTCAGGGCTTTCTGCGCCCCTGCCTTGCCAGTGAGGCCGGATGTGACCTGAAAGCCCTGCTGCGCAGTGGCGCGTCTGACGAAGAGCTGCTGACTGCTATCCGTACCACCATCTGGGAAAAGCCCCAGGAACATCATTTTGAATTGAAACAGGACATCCCCGCGACCCGGGGCATGTACCGAATTGGAGGATAAATTTATGGGAAAACTTCTGGCGATCTGCACCAGCCCCCAGCGGGGCACGGTCAAGACCGAAGTGGAAAGCGCGCGCCTGACCCCGGAATGGGGCATTGAGACCGATGCCCACGGCGGGAACTGGCACCGTCAGGTCAGCCTACTGAGTGCCGAAAAGATCGAGAACTTCCGCAAGAAGATCTGGGTGGACTACGGTGCCTTTGGCGAGAATCTGGTGGTGGAGGGCTACGATTTCCGCAATCTGCCCGTGACCAGCCGCTTTGCCATCGGGGATGTGGTGCTGGAAATGACCCAGATCGGCAAAGAGTGCCACAACGACTGCGTCATCAAGCAGAAGACCGGCGAGTGCATCATGCCCCGGGAGGGTGTGTTTGCCCGGGTGCTGCAGGGCGGCGAGATCCACGTGGGGGACGAGGTGACCCTGCTGCCCCCGCTGGAAAACCCGCCCCTGCGCGCTGCCGTCATCACCCTTTCCGACAAGGGCAGCCGGGGCGAGCGGGAGGACAAGAGCGGCCCCCTGATCGTGGAGATGCTCACCGCTGCAGGCTATCAGGTGGAGGAGACCATGATCCTGCCCGATGAGGCAAAGGCCCTGAAAGCACAGCTCATCCGGCTGGCCGATGGCCGTCAGGTCAACCTGATCCTGACCACCGGCGGCACCGGCTTTGCCCCCCGGGATATCACCCCGGAAGCCACCTATGCCGTAGCGGACCGCAACGCCCCCGGCATTGCTGAGGCCATGCGTTACCACAGCCTGAGCATCACCCCGCGCGGGATGCTCAGCCGTGCTGCCAGCGTGCTGCGGGGCAAGACCCTCATCGTCAACCTGCCCGGCAGCCCCAAGGCCGTGAAGGAGAATCTGGAGTACATCCTGCCCAGCCTGGAGCACGGGGTGCGCATTGCCGCCGGGCTGGACGGCGAGTGCGCCCGCAAATAAGCCTGTTTCACCGCCGAGGCGTTGCTTTTGGTGCCGGGCGTGAAAATAAAAGTACAACAAAAGCATACCCACTGTAAGGAGCAAGACTATGAAAACTATGATCTCCCGCCGCGGCTTCCTGTGCGCTGCCGGCATCGCATCCGCATCTGCTGTTCTGACCGCCTGCGGCGGCTCCTCCAGCAGCACTGCATCTTCCACCGCATCCTCCGCTGCCGCCTCCTCTGAGGCAGCCTCCGGCGAGAGCGTGGAGCTGATCGTTTTTGCTGCCGCCTCCCTGACCGAGACCCTGAACGCAATTGCCGAGACCTACTCCGCAGAGAACCCCGGCGTGACCTTCAGCTTCAACTTTGACTCTTCCGGAACCCTCAAGACCCAGATCCAGGAGGGTGCAGACTGCGACCTGTTCATCTCCGCCGGTCAGAAGCAGATGAACCAGCTGGACAGCACCGCTTCCGCTGAGGTGAACACCGAGGGCCTGGATTTTGTGGATGCCGAAAGCCGTGTGGATCTGCTGGAGAACAAGGTCGTGCTCTGTGTGCCTGAGGGCAGCGACAAGGGGATTGACAGCTTCGACAGCCTGGCTGAGCACCTGAAGGCAGAGGATATCCTGTTCTGCATGGGCAACAGTGATGTGCCCGTGGGTCAGTACACCCAGAAGATCCTGGCTTACTATGATCTGGATGAGGCAGCTCTGGCTGCTGCCGGTGTCATCACCTACGGTTCTAACGTCAAGGAAGTCACCACCCAGGTCAGCGAGGCCAGCGTGGATGCCGGTGTCGTTTACTGCACCGATGCGTACAGCGCCGGTCTGACCCCCGTGGACGAGGCCACCAAGGAAATGTGCGGCCAGGTCATCTACCCCGCCGCTGTGATGAAGAACGCCCTCCATGCCGAGGCTGCCAAGGAATTCCTGGCTTACCTGCGCACCGACAAGGCTGCGACCGTGTTCGAGAGCGTCGGTTTCACCGCGCTGTAAGCATCCGCTGGGGAGATGGTATGGACTGGTATCCCTTATGGAACAGCCTGCGCATTGCGCTGATCAGCTGCGCGGCGGTGTTCTTTTTAGGCATCTTTGCGGCCTACTACATTGCAAAGCTCCCGCGCGTGCTCAAAGGCGTGCTGGATGTGGTGCTCACCCTGCCCATGGTGCTGCCGCCCACGGTCGTGGGATATTTCCTGCTGCTGCTGTTCGGCGCAAAAAGACCGCTGGGCATCTTTTTCATGGAACATTTCGGCGTGAAGCTGGTGATGAACTGGTACAGCGCCATCTTTGCTTCCATCGTGGTGGCCTTTCCGCTGATGTACCGCACGGCCCGCGGTGCCTTTGAGAGTTTTGACGAAACGCTGGCCTGGTCGGCACAGACGCTGGGACTTTCCAACACCTGGATCTTCTGGCGGGTGCGGATGCCCTGCTGCCGTCAGGGCATTCTGGCCGGTACGGTGCTGGCCTTTGCCCGTGCGCTGGGCGAATATGGTGCCACCAGCATGATCGCAGGCTACACGCCGGGCAAGACGGCCACCATTGCAACCACGGTCTACCAGCTCTGGCGCACCAACGATGAAGCCGGGGCCATGCAGTGGGTGCTGGTGGATATCGTTATCTCGGCGGTGGTGCTGCTGGCAGTGAACCTGCTGGAACGCAGGCAGAAGCAGGGAGGAAAGCGCGCATGAGCCTGGAAGTAAATGTGACCAAGCGGTTTGATGGCTTTACCCTCCACGCTGCGTTCACGGCAGGGGACACTGCCACCGCCCTTCTGGGCGCGTCCGGCTGCGGCAAAAGCATGACCCTGCGCTGCATTGCAGGCATCGTCCGGCCGGACGAGGGGCGCATCGTGCTGGATGGCCGGGTGCTGTTCGACAGCGCTCAGGGCATCGACCTGCCGCCCCAGCAGCGCAATGTGGGTCTGCTGTTCCAGAACTACGCCCTGTTCCCCAACATGACCGTGGAACAGAATATCCTCTGTGCCCTGAAAAAGGAAAAAGACCCTGCCGCCCGCAGGGCCGCCTGTGCCGAGGCATTGCGGGCCATGCGGCTGGAGGAACTGGCCAAGCGCCTGCCCGGTGCGCTTTCGGGCGGGCAGCAGCAGCGTGCCGCCCTGGCCCGCATCCTGGCGGCCAAACCCCGCATCCTGATGCTGGACGAGCCGTTCAGTGCGCTGGACAGCTACCTGCGCGAGGAGGTGGAGGGGGAGGTAGGCAGCCTGCTGGCCGGGTTTGCGGGCACAGCCCTGCTGGTGACCCACAACCGGGACGAAGCCTACCGCCTGTGCAGGGAGATGATTGTGATGGACAGCGGCGAGGTGCTCCGGGCGGGCACGACCAAGGAGGTCTTTGCCGACCCCCGCACCCGTGCCGCCGCCCGCCTGACCGGCTGCAAGAACATTCTGCCCTGCACCCGGGTGGGGGAGCATACCGTTCATCTGGCAGGCTGGGAACAGCCGCTGACCGTGGCTCTGCCTGTGCCCGAGGGCTGCCGTGCCGTGGGCATCCGCGCCCATGACTTTGCGCCCTGCGCTCCCGGTACCCCCAACAGCCTGCCGGTGCAGGCTGTCTCCACCAGTGAGAATCCCTTTGACTGGAACATGATCTTCACCCTGCCCGGCGGTGAGGCCCGCCTGTGGTGGAAGGTGTCCAAGGAGACACTGGCGGCCCCGCCGCCAAAAGCACCCGCCTGCCTGGCTGCCGCCCCGGAAAATATCATGCCGCTGGTCTGAGGCAAAAAATCGTTTTCTCCCTGCTCCCGAAACAGAAATACGGAGCAGGGAGAATTTTTTTGAAAAAAGTACTTGACTTTATCAAGTGATGCGATTATACTAGACCTTGTCAAGTAAAGGAGATGCAAAGAGTGATCCAATCGACCATATCCTTCTACGTGATGGAGTTTTACAAGCAGTTCGCAGCCTACACCACCCAGCAGCTGCAGGAGTTTGGCCTGAGCTTTGGCATGATGTATTTTGTGATCTACGTGGGCAAACATCCCGGCTGCACCCCGGCTGAGATGACCAAAAAACTGCACCTGGACTGGGGCCACTGCCAGCGCAGCGTGATCAAGCTGGTGGAAGATGGCTTTATGACCCGGGAAAAGCAGGGCCGCAGTTATCATTTGGGGCTGACCCCGGCGGGTGAGAGAGCATTCCGGACCTGCCACCAGGTATTTTTCGATTGGGATGCACAAAATTTGAGCGGGCTGACCGAAGAGGAACAGCACCAGCTCCTGAGCCTGCTGCAAAAGGCAGCACGGACGAGGAAAGAGAGTGTGTAACATGTACGACACCATCCTGAGCCCCATTGATTACGGTGGAATGCAGCTGAAGAACCGCATCATCTTTGCCCCCACCACCTTCGGCCTTTCGGACGAGGAATATCTGGCAGAGATGGAGCGGCTGGCCAAGGGCGGCTGTGCCATGATCATCATCGGCGACGTGCCGGTGGCCAAGAGCCGGTTTGAGAAGTCCCTGTTTGACAAAAAGGGCTTTGCCTTCTATCAGCAGATCTGCGAGACTGCCCACAAATACGGCTGCAAGGTCTGCGCTCAGCTCCACCAGACCGATACCGACATGATGTCCATCATCAAGTGCATCCCGGGGATGCTGATGAAAAAGATCACTCCCGACCAGCTGCGGGAGCGGATGAACGATGCCGTGGGCCCCTACATCACCAAGATGTCCCAGAAAAAGATCCATCAGATCATCGATGGCTTTGGCAAGGCTGCTGTGCTGGCAAAGCAGGCGGGCTTTGACATGGTGCAGGTGCACGGCGACCGGATGTGCGGCAGCTTCTCTTCCGCCATCTTCAACCACCGCACCGATGAATACGGCGGCAGTGCCGAGCGCCGCGCCCGTTTTGCCGTGGAAGCTGTCAAGGCAGTGCACGCCGCTGTGCCCGGCATGGCCATTGACTACAAGCTGGCTGTCCGGCAGGAGAACCCCCATTACGGCAACGCCGGTGTGGTGGAGGAGGAACTGGCCGTGTTCGTGCCCCTGCTGGTGCAGGCAGGCGTGACCAGCTTCCATGTGACACTGGCCAACCACTCTGCGCTGGAAAACACCATCCCGCCGGCCAGCCACCCCGAGTTCAAGGAGAACGGTTGCTTCCTCAAGTTCTGCGATGAGGTGCGCCGGTATACCAGCGTGCCGCTCTGCGGTGTGGGCGGCCTGAACGACCCCGATTTTGTGGAGCAGCAGCTTGCCAGCGGCCGCATCCAGTGTGCGGCAATGTGCCGCCAGCTGCTGGCCGACCCCAACTGGGTCAACAAACTGCAGAGCGGCAATGCGGCAAAGATCCACCGCTGTGTTCGCTGCAACAAAAAGTGCCTGGGCGGCCTGATCGCCCATCAGGGCACCCGCTGTATCTATGATGCCCTGAACGCAAAAGAACAGGGAAGCATCTGATCTCAAAGAGAATAAAGGAGAATGACCATGAGCTACGCCATCGTTTTCAGCAGCAAGACCGGCAACACCCGCCTGCTGGCCGACACCCTTCGCGCAAGCTTGCCCCAGAATGAGTGCACCTACTTCGGAGCACCGGCCCCGGAGGCACTGGAGGCTGAGACCCTTTACATCGGCTTCTGGACGGACAAGGGCCATGCCGATGACACCCTCACCGCCTTTTTGCAGACCCTGAAGGGGAAGCGGGTCTTTTTGTTCGGCACCGCAGGTTTTGGCGGCAGTGCGGAATATTTCGAGCAGATCCTGGCGGCGGTGCAGAAATCGCTGGATGAGAGCAACACGGTCATTGGAACTTATATGTGCCAGGGCAAGATGCCCATGACTGTGCGCCAGCAGTACGAAAAGATGCTGCAGCAGCCCAACCATGCACCCAACCTCGAGATGCTGATCGAGAACTTTGATAAGGCACTGGCTCACCCGGATGCCGCAGACCTCGACCAGCTGCGCAAAAAGGCGGCAGAGGTGCAGGCATAACGGAAGAACTCTTCAAAAAAGAAGATTTTTTGAGAAAGCTGCTCCAAAACAGTTGACAGGTTCTGTCCGATGTGGTAGGATAGCGTCGAGGAAATGGAAACGGCTCCTCAAGGTGAATTGAATATTCTCGGCAAAACAGTCGAAAGGCTGTGACGCAAAGCTACAGGGCCTGTAAAATGGCAGCCAGCTGCTTCTCAAAGAAATCTTTCTTTGGGCGACCTGCTTAGATTTTCTAGGTGTTGTTTTGCTGAGTGTATTGCAGAACAACACCTTTTTTCGTTCTCAAATTTCTTCCCAAAAGAAGAAAGGCACGCAAAACTGAATATCCTCGGCAAAGCAGTCGAAAGGCTGTGACGCAAAGCTATAGGGCCTGTAAAATGGCAGCCAGTTGCTTCTCATTACCTGAGGGTCTCCACAGCGGAGATTGGGTGTTGAGTGACCTTCATCTGAAGCATCAGGTGTCGATTGCCGAGTATACCAGCAATCGACACCTTTTTTCATGGGGTAACACAAAAGAGGTTCAACACCATGCGTAACGCTTCGATGAAAGTCCTGAAGAATCTGGTCTGCTGCGCCGCATTCATCTGCCTGATGTTTGTTCTGGCAATGCCCGCACACGCAGCTTCCAAGGCCGATGAGCTGCTGCAGCTCGTCAACGCAGAGCGTGCACAGGCTGGTGTGGCTCCTCTGAGCATGGGCAGCAGCGCACTGAATGCCGCTGCACAGGCCCGTGCAAAAGAACTTACCGTCAATTATTCCTACAACCGCCCCAATGGCAGCCGCGAGTTCACCATCCTGCCGGAGTACGGTGTGGACGATGTGTCTGTGGGCGAGAACTACTGGGCAGCTGCTGAGAATGCTTCGGATGTGGTCGCCGCCTGGAATCGCTACGATTTCTTCAAGGAGCGGATGCTGGACAAGGATGCCACCTCCGTTGGCATTGGCTACTACGAGGGCGGCGAGTACGGCAATTACTGGGTGATGATCTTTACCTACGCCCGCGGCACCAGTGAGAACGGTTTCGCACAGGAAGTGCTGGCGCTGGTCAACGCTGAGCGCGCAAAGGAAAATCTGGCACCTCTGGCCATGGGCGATGCCAAGCTGCAGGCCGCCGCTGATGAGCGCGCAAAGGAAGTGGCAAAGGTCGCTTCCCACACCCGCCCCGATGGCACCAACTGCTTCACCGTGCTGAAGGAGTACGGTGTGTCTGATACTGCCACCGGCGAGAATGCCGCCTGGGGCGAGACTACGCCCGAAAAGGTCGTTGCAGACTGGATGGCTTCGGAAGGCCACCGTGTCAATATCATGGACCCCGCCGCCAAGTATATGTGTCTTGGCTACAACTACGATGCCAATTCTCAGTGGGGCCACAACTGGATCCAGATCTTCGCAAAGTAAGCGGATGACTTCCATTGAGCGTTGTACGATGAAATAAAACAGAGCAAAAAGAGATGCACCCCGCTCCCTGAACCGGTTTCAGGAAGGCGGGGTGCATCTCTTTTGTTTTTTTATTCTGCTGCCATCTCAGCCACATCCTCGGGACTGAAATCGCCCAAGGGCAGGATGAGCCGGCCCAGCGTCTCCTGCGGCAGGGCGGCAAGCCGGGCACTCTCGTCCGCAATTTCGGCAGGGCAGAGGACGTGCACGCCGTCTGCACCGGTCTCTACTCGGGCGCGGTGGCCGGTGGCAATGTACTGGATGCCCAGCCGGTCAGCCGCCGCCAGCAGGGCGGGAAAGCGCAGGTCAGCCGGAGCAGCGGTCTCCTCGGCCAGCTGGCTGGCCAGTTCGCTGGCATTCAGAGTGATGCACTCGATGCCCAGAGCCTTGGCGGCTTCCTTGGCGGCATCCACAACGGGGTCATCGGTGCACAGACGCACCACAGCGCCCATCACCGCAAAGCCCTGCTGCTGTAAAATGCGGACAGCTGCTTTGCAGCCCGTGCCGCCGCACAGGCCCACCAGCACCTTGTCCTGCTGTTCATAGGTATCGAACCCGCTGCCGGGCAGAAATGTATCGCTCATCGTCCCTGTCTCCCTCCGTGTGCCTGACTTTGTGCCACGGCCAGCTGGTCGCAGCGTTCGTTTTCCGGGTGGCCTGCGTGGCCCTTGACCCAGACATAGGTGATCTTGTGCCGGGCTTCCTGCTCCAGTGCCTGTGCCCAGAGGTCCGGGTTCAGGGCAGGGGAGCCATCTGCTTTTTTCCAGCCCCGGCGCTGCCAGTTTTTGGCCCAGCCCTTCTGAAGCCCGTTGATGACATACTGGCTGTCGGAGCACAGCCGTACCTCACACGGCTCCTTGAGCTGGCGCAGTGCTTCGATAAAGGCTGTCAGCTCCATGCGGTTGTTGGTGGTGCTGTCGTCGCCGCCGCTCAGCTCTTTTTCGTAAACTTTGCCGTTAAAACGGTAGCGCAGCACGGCACCCCAGCCGCCCGGGCCGGGATTGCCGCTGCATGCGCCGTCGGTGTACACTTCGACCTGCTTCATGCGGTTCTCCTTATAAAATGAGTTGCTTCTATTTAGCGCTATTTTCCGGCTTCTGTCAAGTGCGAATGTATATTCCGTGCCGGAGCTGCCAAACCTTGGAATTGACAAAAACGCCGGGAAATACTATACTTATCCTAACAAAATGCGTATAGGGGCGCACCGCAGGCGTGTGCCCGGGCGTTCCAACAGAAAAGCCACGGTCGCATCGAGCAGATGGACCTATCTGGCACAAAACCTCTTACGGAACAGGCAGCGGTTTGCAAAAAACACGCTGAGAAATAAATTCTATACGGTGCATCCAACGGAAGCCGATGCGATTTTTCAAGGTGCTTCCCATGCACAGCGCGGCTGTTTCCACAAGCGGGGACGGCCTGCGCTGTAATTATTTTGGAGGTCAGAATGGCACAGTCGAAAGAAAATACCAATAATTCCGCACGCAGCAAGGCAGCAGCAGCTGCTCAGAGCACCGGCGCACCCGCCGCGCAGACGGGCGAAAAGCGCCCCCGCACCACCCGCCGCCCTTATTATAACCGTCGGCCCCGCCGCCCGCAGCAGCCCAGAGAGGCTGCGGTGCCCATCCACATCTACCCGCTGGGCGGTCTGGGCGAAGTGGGCAAGAACATGACCGTGTACGAGTGCAACGGCGACATGATCATCGTGGACTGCGGCCTTGTGTTCCCGGACAGCGACATGTACGGCGTGGATATGGTCATCCCGGACTTCACCTTTGTGGTGCAGAACAAGGATAAGATCAAGGGCCTGCTCATCACCCACGGCCACGAAGACCACATCGGCAGCATCCCGTATCTGCTGCAGAAACTTGACCTGCCCATCTATGGCACCCGCCTGACCTGCGGCCTGATCCGCAACAAGCTGGAGGAGTTCGGTCTGGCAGGCAGGACCAAGTTCGTGGAGATCACCCCCAGACAGAAGATCAGGCTGGGCTGCTTTACCATTGAGCCCATCCATGTGAACCACTCCATCCCGGATGCGGTGGCCTTTGCCATCGACAGCCCGGCTGGCACCATCATCCAGACCGGCGACTTCAAGATCGATTACACCCCGCTGGCCTGCGGTGTCACCGACCTGTCCACATTGGCCGAGTACGGTCAGCGCGGCGTGCTGGCCCTGCTGAGCGATTCCACCAACTCCGAGCGCCCGGGCTTTACCGCCACCGAGCAGAAGGTGGCTGCAGGCGTGCGCAATCTGTTCGCCCGTGCCCGCAACAAGCGGATCATCATTGCCACCTTTGCTTCCAACATCTACCGCGTGCAGCAGATCATCGATCTGGCCGTGGAGGATGGCCGCAAGGTGGCATTCAGCGGCCGCAGCATGGTGAACAACACCGCCATGGCGCAGGAACTGGGCTATATGCACATCCCGGAGGGCACCCTCATCAGCGTGGATGAGCTGAACCAGTATCCCCCGGAGCAGGTAGTGCTCATTACCACCGGCAGCCAGGGCGAACCCCTGAGTGCCCTTTCCCGTATGGCATCCTGCAGCCACCGTCAGGTGCGCGTGGGCCCCGGCGACTTCATTATCATTTCGGCAAATCCCATTCCCGGCAACGAGAAGAGCGTGACCAAAATCGTCAACGGTCTGCTGCTGCTGGGTGCAGAGGTCATTTACGAGAGCATGTACGATGTGCATGTTTCCGGCCACGCCTGTCAGGAAGAACAGAAGCTCATGCTCACCCTGACGAAGCCTAAGTATTTCCTGCCGGTGCACGGCGAGTACAAGCAGCTCAAAAAGCACGCCCTCACCGCTGCCAGCCTTGGCATCCCTACCAGCAACATCCTCATTGCGGAGAACGGCTCCAACGTCATTCTCAGCCAGGACGAGATAAAGCTGGGTGAGCCTGTCACCGCCGGCGCAGTGATGGTGGACGGCCTTGGCGTGGGCGACGTGGGCAATGTGGTCCTGCGCGACCGCAAGCACCTGTCCGAGGACGGTCTGGTCATCATCGTGGCCACCGTGGACAGCAAGACCGGCAAGGTGCTGGCCGGCCCGGACCTTGTGAGCCGCGGCTTTGTGTATGTGCGCGAGAACGAGAGCCTGATGGACGGTGCACAGAGCATCGTGGAAAATGCGCTGGACCGCTGCGTGGATGAACATGTGCGCGACTGGAACAGCGTCAAGACCCGCGTGCGCGAGGCACTGAGCAGCTATATCTATCGGCGCACCAAGCGCAGCCCGATGATCCTTCCCATCCTGATGGAGGTCTGATCCGGGCACGCTGCCGCAAACAATGCGGCGGAAGGCAGGAGATTTGATGAAACAAAAACCAAGATGGACATTGGAGATGCTCACCGCCAGTCTGGCCGTGCTGTGCGGCCTGCTGGTGCTGGTGCTGCTGATCCAGCGGCCCACGGCATGGCCGGCGCTGCTGGTACTGGTGGTGCTGTGGGGCGCTGTGGTGGTGCTGTTCCGCTGCCAGCTGCGCAAGTGGGTGGCCCGGTGGATGTGCGGCGGCAGCTTTGAAGGCTCCAAGCTGCAGTTCAGTCTGGAGCCGCTCTCTCAGCCGGCCGCGCTGCTTTCCGGTGAGACGGTGCTGTGGTACAATGCACAGTTCCGCACCCGCCTGTTGAACGGGCAGGATGCGCTGGTGAGCCGCGTGCAGAAGGTGCTGCCCGGCCTTGATCTGCAGCAGTGCCGCAAGCAGGAGGGCCAGCTGCTGACCCTCGCGGACGGCATGTGGAGCGTACACAGCTCCACGGTGCCCGGAGATGCGGAGAGCATGACCCTGCTGGTGCTGAACGAGGAAACCGCCCTGCGCAAGGTGGAGGCGGAATACAAAGCCAGCCGTCCGGGCTATCTGGTGTTTCTGGTGGACGGCTACGACGATGTGTTCGGTGACATGCTGGACAGCGAGCGTGCCCGTCTGCTGGAAGGCATCAACCGCACGCTGGAGGATATGATCGGCCGGGGCAGCGGCTTTTTGCGCCGTGTGGCCAGCGGCCGCTATATCGCTGTGGTGGAAGAGCGCCAGATGGAGCAGTTCGCAAACCGCGGCTACGATGTGCTGGACAAGATCCGTGCGCTGGATCCCAGCGTGAACCTTTCGCTGTCCATCGGCATTGGCCGCGGGGCCAAGACCCTGCGGGAAGCCCAGGATATGGCCGTGCAGGCGCTGGATATGGCGCAGGGCCGCGGCGGCGATCAGGCCGCTGAAATGACACCGGACGGTTTTACGTTCTACGGCGGCGTGAGCCACGGCGTGGAAAAGCGCAGCAAGGTGCGCAGCCGCATCGTGGCCGATCAGCTGGTAAAGCTGATCAAGGAAGCCGACCATGTGGTCATCATGGGCCACCGCATGAGCGATCTGGATGCCATCGGCTCCGCCGAGGGTGTGCTGCGCATCTGCAAAATATGCGATGTCCCGGCGGTGATCGCGGTGCGGCGTGACGCTACCCTTGCGGGCAGCCTGATCGATGCATTGTGCCGTGCAGGCCAGAAGGACGACTTTATCGACCCGAAGGACGCACTGCCCATCATCTCCAAGCGCACCTTGTGCATCGTGGTGGATACATATCAGGTGGGCCTTGTGGAAAGCAAGGATATTCTGGAAAAATGCGGCAAGGTAGCCGTGATCGACCACCACCGCAAGGGTGTGGGCTACATCGAGAACCCGGCGCTGGTCTGCCATGAGCCGTATTCTTCCTCGGCCAGTGAGCTGGTCACGGAGCTTTTGCAGTACGTGGGCGAGCGCGACGACAAGCCCAACCGTGTGGAGGCCGAGGGCCTTTTGTCCGGCATCATGCTGGATACCCGCGATTTTACCCTGCACACCGGTGTGCGTACCTTTGAAGCTGCCGCTGCGCTGCGCCGCTATGGCGCGGAGACGGAGCGGGTGCGCCAGCTGTTCGATGTGACCATGGTGGAGTACAATGCCAAGGCAGATCTGGTGGAAAAAGCACGCATGTACAAAAATTGCGCGATCTCCGTCAGCGGCGAGGTGGCACCGGAAGCCCGCGTGGCCATTGCACAGGCGGCAAACGATCTGCTGACCATTCAGGGCGTGGATGCCAGCTTTGTGGCAGTGCAGGTGGGCACAGGCGTGAACATCTCGGCCCGCAGTCTGGGTGCCGTGAACGTGCAGGTGATCATGGAATCTTTGGGCGGCGGCGGCCACCAGACCATGGCAGCAGCACAGCTCAAGCATATCACGCCGGAAGCAGCCCGTGCCCGCATCGAAGGTGCCATCGACAAATACTATGCATCGCAGAAAAAGGGCGATGTAGAAGGAAAATAAACGGAACAGAGAGGATCACACCCATGAAACAGTACGATTACCTGATCGTTGGTGCCGGCCTTTACGGCGCGGTCTTTGCACAGGAAGCAAAAAAGGCAGGCAAGAAGTGCCTTGTGATCGATAAGCGCAGCCACATTGCAGGCAATATCTACACGGAGCCGGTGGAGGGAATCAACGTCCACCGCTACGGTGCACATATCTTCCACACCAACAACAAGGCTGTGTGGCAGTATGTGAACCAGTTTGCAGAGTTCAACCGCTACACCAACAGCCCGGTGGCAAACTACCACGGCGAGATCTACAACCTGCCCTTCAATATGAACACCTTTAATAAGATGTGGGGCGTTGTTACCCCTGCCGAAGCCAAGGCCAAGATCGAAGAGCAGAAGAAGGAAGCAGGCATCACCGACCCGCAGAATCTGGAAGAGCAGGCCATCAGCCTTGTGGGCACCGATATCTACGAAAAGCTCATCAAGGGCTACACTGGCAAGCAGTGGGGCCGCCCCTGCACCGAACTGCCGGCCTTCATTATCAAGCGTCTGCCGGTGCGCTTCACCTACGACGACAACTATTTCAACGCACTGTATCAGGGCATTCCCAATGGCGGCTACACCGCCATGGTGGAAAAGATGCTGGACGGCACCGAGGTGCGGCTGAATGTGGACTATCTGGCCGACCGCGAAAATCTGAACGCTCTGGCCGAGAAGGTGGTCTACACCGGCCCGGTGGATGCCTACTTTGGCTACAAGCTGGGTGCTCTGCAGTACCGCAGCGTCCGCTTTGAGACCGAGGTGATGGACACCGACAACTATCAGGGCAACGCAGTGGTCAACTATACCGATGCGGAAACTCCCTACACCCGCATCATCGAGCACAAGCACTTTGAGTTCGGCACCCAGCCCAAAACGGTCATCAGCCGCGAGTACAGCGCTGAGTGGAAGAAGGGCGACGAGCCGTACTACCCCGTCAATGACGAGAAGAACGGTGCCCTGTATGCCGAGTACAAGAAGCTGGCCGATGCGGAGCCGGACGTGATCTTTGGCGGCCGTCTGGGCGAGTATAAATACTATGACATGGACAAGGTCATTGAGGTAGCTTTGGACGTGGCTGCAAAGGAACTGAAATAAGAAAACTCCTTCCGTCATCACTTGCGTGATGCCAGCTGTTCCCCTTCTGGCACTTTGTGCCACCTCCCCCGGCCGGGGGAGTCTGTCTCAAAGAAGGAGCCTCTGGCGAAAAGGACAAGCCTTCGGTTTTGCCAAAGGCCCCATCTCAGAGGGGGCTGTCTGCGAAGCGGACTGGGGGAGTTCACCTGAGGAAAATGCTGCAATGCGCGCTTCCTCTTGCTCAAAAGCGACAAATGCGCTATACTATAAACACAACAACTGCACCGGTTTTCCGGTGAGAAGTGAGGGATAACATCATGAAAGTGATTCTCAAGCAGGATATCAAGGGCATTGGCAAGAAGGACGAGATCCACGAGGTCTCCGACGGCTACGCCCGCAACTATCTGTTCCCGCGCAAGCTGGCCGCTGTGGCAGATGCCAGCGCTGTGAACGTTGCCCGCAGCAAGGAAGCTGCTGCCGATTTCCACGAGGCTGAGACCGTAGCTGCTGCCAAGGATCTGGCCGCAAAGATCGAGGGCAAGACCGTGACCATCAAGGCCAAGGGCGGTGCATCCGGCCGTCTGCACGGCAAAGTCACCGGCAAGGAGGTTGCCGATGCTTTGGCTGTGCTGGCAGGTGCTCCCATCGATAAGAAGAAGATCGAGCTGGAAACCAAGGACATCAAGGACGCCGGTGTGTTCAACGGCAAGGTCCGCCTGCACGTTGGTGTGGTTGCTTCCTTCAAGATCCAGGTGGAAGTGGAACAGGCCTGATTTTTCTGCCATCTGCGCCCCCTCACAGCAGGGGGCGCTTTTTGGCTTTTCAGCGAAATGATGCAAAAGGATAAACTACCATGCCGAACGAACGACATTATTCCAATGAACTGAATCTGGAAAGCGTGGGCATCAACCTGCCCTACAACATGCAGGCAGAGCAGAGCGTGCTGGGTGCGGTGCTGCTCAAACCGGAAACGCTCACCGACTTGGTGGAGATCATCCGGCCGGAGATGTTCTACACCCGGCAGAACGCGCAGATCTACTCCGAAATGCTGCGCCTGTTCACCGCCGACCAGACCATCGACTTTGTGACGTTGCTGGACGCTGTTATCTCGGACGGCGTGTTCCCCAGTGCCGACGAAGCAAAGGTGTACCTGACCGGCCTTGCCGAGACGGTGCCCAGCATCTCCAATGTGAAGGCCTACGCCCAGATCGTGCAGGAAAAGTATCTGGTGCGCCAGCTGATGGGGGTGGCAAAGGACATCCTGCAGGACGCCGGAGATGAGCCGGACGCCGACCTGCTGCTGGAAAACGCGGAACAGCGCATTTATGAGATCCGCTCCGGCCGCGATTCCAGCGCACTGACGCCGCTTTCCTCCAGCATGGTGGAGACCCTGACCAACCTGCAGAAGATCAGCGGCCCGGATGCGGACAAATACAAGGGCATCCCCACAGGCTTCCGCCTGCTGGATACGGTGCTCACCGGCCTTGGCCGCGGCGACCTCATCATCCTTGCGGCCCGCCCCGGTATGGGCAAGACCAGCTTTGCGCTGAACATCGCCACCCGCGTGGCCATGCAGCAGAAGGTGCCGGTGGCCATTTTCAGCTTGGAAATGACCAAGGAACAGCTCACGAACCGCATCCTTTCTGCTGAGGCCGGCATCGACAGCCAGGCATTCCGCACCGGTGCCCTGCGCGCCGAGGACTGGGAATATCTGGCCCTTGCCACCGAAAAGCTGCACGATGCACCCATCTATATGGACGATACCTCCGGCATCACCATCACCGAGATGAAGGCGAAGATCCGCCGGGTGAATCAGGACCCCACCCGCCCGAATGTGGGCCTCATCGTCATCGACTATCTGCAGCTGATGACCACCGGCCAGCGCAGCGAGAACCGCGTGCAGGAGATCAGCTCCATCACCCGAAACCTCAAGATCATGGCCAAGGAAATGAATGTGCCCATCATCGCACTTTCTCAGCTGTCCCGTGCGGTGGAAAAGCAGGGCAACAATTCCAGCCACCGGCCCCAGCTTTCCGACCTGCGCGATTCTGGTTCTATCGAGCAGGATGCCGACTGCGTTCTGTTCCTGTACCGCGATTCCTACTATGCCAGCCAGAACCCGGACGGCGCTGAGGTGGATGCCGATACGGCAGAGTGCATCGTGGCGAAGAACCGTCACGGCGAGACCAGCACGGTGCCGCTGGGCTGGGATGGTGCCCACACCCGCTTTATGGATGTGGACTTTAAACGCTGATGAACAATGAAAAAATTCTGGCGCATGTGCGCATGTTTGTTCTGCGAGAAAAGCTGCTTTGTCCGGGTGAGCCGCTGCACTTGGCTGCGGCAGTGTCCGGCGGGGCAGACAGCATGGCACTGCTGCGCATCCTGCTGGCCCTGCAGCCGGAATTCGGGTTTGTGCTTTCGGCCTGCCATGTGAACCACGGCCTGCGCGGCGAGACCGCCGACCGGGACGAAGCCTTCGTGCGGGCGGAATGCGCCCGGCTGGGTGTGCCGCTGCGGGTGTTCCATGCGGAAGAGCTTGGCCCTGTGCCGGAACATGCCGGGGAGGACTGGGCGCGCCGCCTGCGCTATGCCTGCTTTGCGCGTTTGTGCGGGGAGGGGATAGATGTCGTTGCAACGGCCCATACTGCAAATGATCAGGCTGAGACCCTGCTGCTGCGGCTGGCCCGGGGCACGGGGCTGCACGGTGCGGCAGGCATCCGGCCAAAGCGCGGGTGCTACCTGCGGCCATTGCTGGCCCTTACCCGGCAGGATACCGAAAGCTTCTGCCGTGCAGCCGGGCAGGCATGGGTCACAGATGAGACGAACGCGACCGATGCCTATGCCCGCAACCGGGTGCGCCGTGCGGCGCTGCCTGCACTGCAAAGCACAAACGGTGCAGCGGCGGAAAACCTTGCCCGCTTCTGCGAGAAGGCAGCCCGCGCGGATGCCTATTTTGCCCGGAAGGCCGAAGAGCTGCTTTCTGCTGCACGTCTGGATGCGGCACAGGCTGCCATCAAAAGCCCGGAAGCCTGCACGGTGTGGCGGCTGGGCCCGCTTTCCGCTGCGGATGCGCTTATTTTGGAAGCAGCCATGCATTCGCTGACGGCTCCCGTGCGTGACGCAGAGGAAAAATATGTGCAGCTGCTGTGCGGCCTTGTGCGGCGCGGCAGCGGTGCGGTACAGCTGACTGACCGGGTGCGCTTTTGTGCCGGAGACGGATGCTTCTGGCAGGAGATTATGCCGGAACGGCCCCGGCAGCAGGAAGACAAACGGCCGGAAAGCCAGCCCTTTCAGCCGGAAAAACAGGCAGAATACTGCCTTGCGGGCGGCTGGAAGGTGACTGCAGGGCTTTTTACGGCTGATTTTGAAGAAAAAATACAAGTCGTTCATAAAAAAGACTTAAAAAATCAGGCGGATTATGCTAGAATAACTACGTTGTATGCTGGTCTTGTCCTGCGCACCCGCCAGCCGGGAGATGTCTACCGCCCGGCGGGGCGAAGTGTACACAACCGGCTGCGCAAGTGGATGAACGAAACGGGCATCCCGGCCAGCCAGCGCGATCAGCTGCCGCTGCTGGCGGCGGGCAGCGAAGTACTGTGGGTCTGCGGTGCGGGCTTTGCCGAGGGCCTTGCCCCGGATGCAGACACTGCGCAGGTGCTGCAGATGGAAATGGAACATAGGGAGGAAATAACATGAGTATGCATGATGATATCAAGACTGTTCTGGTCAGTGAAGAAGAGTTAAAGGCAAAGGTTGCTGAGCTGGGTGCCCAGATCAGCAAGGATTACGAGGGCAAGAACCTTGTTCTGGTGTCCATCCTCAAGGGCTCGGTGGTGTTTATGGCCGACCTGATGCGTGCGGTGAGCATTCCCTGCAGCATCGATTTTATGGTGGTGTCCAGCTACGGTGGCAGCAACACTGTTACCAGCGGCCTTGTAAAGATCATCAAGGATCTGGACGGTGATCTGTCCGGCAAGGATGTGCTGATCGTGGAGGATATTCTGGATACCGGCGTCACCCTCTCGAATCTGGTGCCCATGCTCAAGATGCGCAACCCCAACTCGGTAAAGATCTGCACCATTCTGGACAAGCCCAGCCGCCGCAAGGCCGATATCCAGCCTGACTACGAGGGCTTCCAGGTGCCGGACGAGTTCGTGGTGGGCTACGGTCTGGACTACGATGAAAAATACCGCAATCTGCCTTATGTGGGTGTGCTCAAGCCTGAAGTCTACGAGAAGTGATTTCTCACACTATAATTCATCCAAGAACTGGAGTTGATTTTTTTGCAATCCAAAAGACCCCGTTTCAATCCGCTGATCCTTGCTCTGGCGCTGGCGGCGGTGCTGATGGTCTGGTCGGTGCTGGGCGGCACCGGCTCTGCCAGCAGCTCTTCCATGGAATATTCCACGGTGGTGCATTATTTTGAAAGCCTGCAGGTCACGCAGTTCTCGCTGGACCTGAACACCGGTGTCATCACCATGAACCTCAAGGAAGGCGGCAAGAACAACCTGCCCCTGCCCGATACCACGTCCCAGAGCACCACGCAGGCCACCGGCGGACTGCTGAGCGGTATGCTGTCCTCCTCGGATGAGGATACTGCTGCGCAGAAGAACAGCGACGGCACTGTGACTGTGCGCTACAAGCTGCCCTATGCATCCATGTTCGTCAAGTATGTGGGCGACTACATTGCCGCCTACGATGCCGCAAACCCGGATGCTCCCATGGTGTACGATTATACCCCTGTCAAGGAAAACATCCCATGGATGGAGATCCTGTTCTATCTGGCAATGCTGGGCTGCACCGGCTTCCTGCTGTTCTCCATGATGCGCGGCGGTGCTGGCGGCGGCGGAATCATGAACGTTGGCAAAGCCAAGGTGAAGGACGAGCACGAGAACCAAAAGACAGCCACCTTTGCCGATGTTGCCGGTGAGGACGAGGAAAAGGAAGAGCTGAAAGAGGTCGTGGAGTTCCTGAAAAGCCCGGAGAAGTTCAACACTCTGGGCGCACGCATTCCCCACGGCGTGCTGCTGGTAGGCCCTCCGGGCACCGGCAAGACCCTGCTGGCCCGCGCCTGCGCAGGTGAGGCCGGTGTGCCCTTCTATTCCATTTCCGGCTCTGACTTTGTGGAAATGTACGTCGGCGTGGGTGCATCCCGCGTGCGTGACCTGTTCGATAAGGCAAAGAAGTCCATGCCCTGCATCATCTTCATTGATGAGATCGATGCTGTGGGCCGTCAGCGCGGTGCCGGTCTGGGCGGCGGCCACGATGAACGCGAGCAGACCCTGAACCAGCTGCTGGTGGAAATGGACGGCTTTGAGGCCAACGACGGCATCATCGTCATGGCGGCCACCAACCGTGCCGACATTCTGGATAAGGCCCTGCTGCGGCCGGGCCGCTTTGACCGTCAGGTCTATGTGGGCCTGCCGGATGTCAAGGGCCGTGAGGAGATCCTCAAGGTTCACACCAAAAAGAAGCCGCTGGCCCCGGATGTCTCTCTCAGGGTCATTGCACAGCGCACCGCAGGCTTTGCAGGCGCAGACCTTGAGAACCTTGTCAACGAAGCGGCCCTGCTGGCTGCACGCCGCAACCGCAAGGCCATTACCATGGAGGATATCGAGGAAGCTTCCATGAAGGTGATGGCTGGCCCGGAGAAGAAGAGCCGCGTTGTGACCCCGGAGGAAAAGAAGCTGACTGCTTACCACGAGGCAGGCCACGCTGTGGCGGGCTTCTACTGCAAGCATCACCCCCGTGTGCACGAGATCACCATTATCCCGCGTGGTCAGGCTGGCGGCTACACCATGTACCTGCCCGAGAAAGACCGCAGCTACGTGACAAAGGGCGAAATGTTCGAGGATATCGTTTCCAGTCTGGGCGGCCGCGTGGCCGAACAGCTGATCCTGGAGGATATCTCCACCGGTGCTTCCAATGATCTGCAGCAGGCCACCAACATTGCCCGCCAGATGATCACCAAGTACGGCTTCTCGGAGCGGCTTGGCCCTGTGGTGTATGGTACCTCGCAGGAGGAAACCTTCCTGGGCCGCGATCTGGGTCAGGGCAAGGGCTACAGCGAGACCACCGCTGCCGAGATCGACGGCGAGATGCGGGATATCATCGATGAAGCCTACGAGACCTGCCGCCGCACCCTGACCGAGCACATCGATCAGCTGCACGCGCTGGCACAGGCCCTGATGGAACGCGAGAAGCTCAACGAGCAGGAGTTCAACACCATTATGGCGGGCGGCACACTGCCCCCGCGTGAAGGCGATGAGCCGAAGCCGGAACAGCCTGCTCAGACCGTGCAGGCTGCCCCTGCAGAGACTGCTCAGCAGGCCGAAACTGCTGAACCTGCAGAGACCGCTGAGCCTGCCGAACAGGCCGAAACGGCCCAGCCGCTGCCGGAGACCGCTGCACCGGAAACGCCGGATGCACAGGACCCGCAGAACTGATTTGATCCAAACGGAAAGGAGCGAGTGTCGTGGAGGAAAATTTTAACCCGGTCGCACGGACCCGCGCAAACTATTACACCCCCGGCAGCCCGGTGCAGTTCGTCTGCGTGGAGCTGCTCAAGGGTGATGTCAGCGGGGAGCACGCGGTCTGCCTGACCTTCAAGAATATTTCCAAGGTGACCCTGACCGCGCTGGAGATCCACTTCAAGTGCAAGGGCGTGGACGGCGTGATCCTGTGCGAGGACCGGTTCGAGTACCGTGACTTGGAAGTAAAGCCCGGCGAACTGTTTGGCATGGACGATGCGGTGTTCGTTACCGCAAAGGCCATCACCAGCGTGGATGTTTCGCTGTGCAACGTGTACAACGGCAAGCGGGTGGTGCATCTGGACGGCATCAAGCGCGTGCGCCTGCCTGCCCCCAAGCGCCTGTCTGCTGAGCTGGAAAAGGCGCTGGAGACCCGCATGAACCGCCCGGAGCTGAAGTATCAGCCGCAGGTGTTTGAAAATGGCTGGTACTGCGCCTGCGGTGCCTTCCACCCGAAGGAGGAGGATACCGTGTACTGCTCGGAGTGCGGCTGCGACCGCATCCTGCTGCAGAACGCGCTGAACACCCTGCTGCAGCCGGAACAGCCTGCCCAGACCGAGCCGGAACTGGAAACGCCTCTTGCCCCGCAGGCTGAAGAGCCTACCCGCATTATGGGCGCAGCGCCCGTGCAGGAGGAGCCGACCCGGATCATGGGTGCACCGTGCCGTGAAGCAGAACCACAGCCGGAAGAACCTGCTGCAGAGCAGACCCGTGTGATGGATGCCGGAATGCGGGCACAGTTCCCGGGCAGGGTATCTCATGCAGCTGCGGACGAAGGCACCCGTGTGATGCCTGCTGCAGCCCGCCGTGCACAGCCGATATCTCAGCAGCCGGAGCCTGCCTATGACGACGAGGAAGAATACGAGGACGAGCGCGACAGCGTGGCGGAAGCGCTGATCCGCTGGGTGCCGCCCATCACTGCCATTGTCTGTGCAGCAGTGGCACTGTGCGGCTTCGTGTATTACCAGTTCGTGCTGTAACACAAACAGCAGCGGAGAGGGCGGTATGCCTTCTCCGCTTTTTTGTATGCCAGAAGAAGGGAGAACCATTATGCCGGAAGAAGCCTTACAGGCTGCCTTTGAGATCAAGACTGCCTGCGATGAGATCAGCCGCCGCCTGCTGCGCTGGCACTGGGAGCACAAACCCGGTGCGCACAGCTTGGGTGCATTGCTGGATCACATTGCACAGCGCCAGCAGGAAAGCCCGGACTACTACGACCGTATGCCGGATCTTTCCGGCAAAAACAGCTGGCAGCAGCTGGATACCACCATTTGTATGCGGGTTCTGCTGGACCCGGAAAAGGATGCCGCCAAACCGCTGGACCTGCTGGGCAATACCAGCGATCCGGGTGCGGCCCGCCGCGCCTGCAATGCTGTGCGCACCGCCCGCAACGAAGCCGCCCACGCCACCGATCACACCGATGCCGCTCAGGCGGCGATCCTGTTCAACGAGGCGGTGGAGAGCTTGGAAGACGGCTATGTGGGCACGGCTTTCCGCGAGAATGAACTTGCCCGCTATTACCGCGATGCAGAAAATTATCTGGCACGCTGCGGCGCAAAGGAGCCGATCGCATCCAGCCGTGCGCCGGAAGAAAAAACGGCTGCGCACGAGCCAGCCCGCCAGAGCACAAAGCAGGGCCAGAACCGCAGCACCCAGAGCCGCAAAACGGCCGGCAGCCGTTCCTCCGGCAGCAGAAGCACCACAGCGCGCAGCAGCTCGGCCAAAAGCCGCAGCACGGCAGGCCGCAAAAAGAAACAGAGAAGAACTGGCAATAAAACCGTGTTCATCGTTCTGCTGGTGGTCCTGCTGCTGGGGCTTGCCGTGCGTGCATGGAGCATGGGCGCAGCCTGACCGCCTGTAATGCCCTGCTTCTCAGAAAAAAGCCGTCTTTTGTACACAGTTGCCAGAAAAACAAAAATGCGTTCGGAATAAACCGGGAAAAGCGCATCTTGCGGGATGGGTGAAAGCGGTTTATAATAAGCATGAAAACGTTTACACATAACAATGCATCCCAAAAGAGAGAAGTACTGCAAATGACCATCAGTGATATTGCAAAAATGGCGGGTGTATCCAGTGCGGCGGTCAGCCGCTACCTGAACGGAGGCCCCCTGAGCGAACAGAAGAGGGCTGTCATCCACGAGGTAGTGGAAAAGACCGGCTACCGCCCGGATACCGCCGCCCAGACTCTGTGCACCGGAAAAGTGAATCAGGTGGGGGTGATCGCTCCCAGCATCGGTTCCCAGTCGGTGGGGCAGATCACGGCAGGCATTGCCAGTGAGCTGGATGCAAAGAGCTATCTGATGCTGCTGGGAAACACCGAGCTGGACGCCCAGCGGGAATTGGGCTATCTGACTGCCATGCAGCGCAACCACGTGGCGGGCATCATCCTGCTGGGCAGCTATTATACTCCTCAGCTGGCGCAGGCGCTGAAAAACTGCCGTGTGCCGGTGGTGGTAACAGGCCAGCGTTTTCAGGATGTGGCCTGCGTGTACAACGACGACCGCACTGCAGCCCGGGAACTTGCCCAGCGGATGCTGGACCATGGCCGCAGAAGGATCGTTTATATTGGCGGTACAGAGCGGGACGATGCCACCGGCGTGCAGCGCCGTGAGGGCGTGCAGGATGCGCTGAACGCTGCCGGACTGAACGGCGAACAGATGCCCCGCATCTGCTGCAACGCCTTTACCATGGAGGAGGGCCAGCGCTGTATGCAGGAACTGCTGGTGCGCTGCCCGGATCTGGACGGTGTGGTCTGCGTGACTGACACGGTGGCCTTTGGTGCCATGCGTGCCCTGCGGGAAGCAGGACGGCATGTGGGGCAGGATGTGGGTCTTGCAGGCGTTGGCGACAGCTGGGCTGGCAGCATGATGGAACCGGGGCTGGCCACGGTGCGCTTTTACCAGAAGCAGGTGGGGCAGGAGGCTGCCCGGATCCTGCTGCAGATGCTGGAAGAAAATGGAAGCAGCGGGCCTGTGCGTCAGGTGACGCTGGGCTATCAGATCGTGGAGCGAGGCTCCCTTTGATGATAAAGGATAAAAGTATGGGTCGTAAGCTGATTTTTCTGGATATTGACGGCACGCTGCTGCCGCCGGGTGATATGCTCATCCCGGAAAGCACTCTGGCTGCACTGGATCGCGCCAGAGCAAACGGACACAAGCTGTTTTTGTGCACCGGCCGCAACCACCGCATGACCGAACCGCTGCTGCGGCACGACTGCTTTGCGGGCGCAGTGTGCAGCGCCGGCGGCTATGTGCTGTGCGATGGCAAGACTCTGGTGGATATCCCCATGGAGCCGCAGCAGGCTGAAGGCGTGCGCGCGGCGCTGGAGCGCAATGGCGTGGAGTGCACGCTGGAAGCCCGGGATGCCACCTTTGGCGGAAGCAAGATGGCTGAGAGGTGGAAATTTATCCACAAAAAGAACGATGCACCGCTGAACAGCGAAGCAGAACGCTGGCGCAAAGCCATGGAAGAGGGCATGTCCATCCTGCCGCTTTCCGATTACAAAGGGGAACCGCTGTATAAGATCGTGTTCATTGCCGACCACGAGAGCGACCTTGCCGAGGCAAAGCAGCTCTATGCCGACCAGTTCGTGTTCTGCGAAAGCAAGCTGGACCGTCTGACCGATGGCTTTGTGAATGGTGAGCTCATCAACCGCAAATTTGATAAGGGCACCGGAATCAAGGCCATCTGTGATCATCTGGGCTGCACGCTGGCGGATACCATCGGCTTTGGTGACAGCGATAATGACCTGCAGATGACCGATGTTGTCGGCATCAGTGTGTGCATGGCCAATGGCTCCGAAAACCTGAAAAAGCGGTGCGACCGCATTGCTCCCTCGGTATACGAGGACGGCATTGCAAAGGAGTTCAAGGCGCTGGGTCTAATCTGAAAAAAACAACAAAGGCTGCGGCAGGGATAAGACCCGGGCCGCAGCTTTTTGCTGCCACAGGTTTTATAAAACGGAAAAACGTGGTAGAATAAACCAGAATGCCGGGTTCAAAGCCCGGCAAAAAGGGAGGAATTGAAATGCGTTCCGTTCTGGAAGTATGTGTGGACAGCACTGCCAGTGCACTGGCAGCAAAGCGCGGCGGTGCCAGCAGGCTGGAACTGTGTGCCGACCTGATCGTGGGCGGTACAACGCCCAGCCTTGCGCTGGTGCGTCAGGTCAAGGCGGAGACCGGCCTGCCGGTGCGTGCTCTGCTGCGGCCCCGGTTCGGAGATTTCTGTTACGACAGCTACGAGCTTGCCCAGATGGAACAGCTGGCCGCAGAGCTGGTGGAGGCCGGGGCGGATGGTATCGTGACCGGTGTGCTGACCCCGGAGGGTGCGCTGGATGCAGGAGCCATGCAGCCCATTTATGCGGCGGCGCGCAGGGCAGCGGAAAAGGCAGGCCGTCCGGTGGCGTGTACCCTGCACCGTGCCTTTGATGTCAGCGCCGACCCCTTTGCGGCACTGGAAACGGTCCGGAGCATGGGCCTTTGTACCATCCTCACCAGCGGGCAGGCGGCGAGTGCCCCAGAGGGAGCGGAGCTTCTCGGCCGACTGGTGGAGCGGGCAGGGGACAGCGTGGAAATTCTGGTAGGTGCCGGTGTCACGGCACAAAACATCCCGGCACTGGCCGCACAGACCGGGGCACATGCGTTCCACCTTTCCGGCAAGCAGGTGCTGCAAAGCCGCATGACCTTCCGCCGCGAGGGTGTGCCCATGGGGCTGCCGGGCTTTTCAGAGTTTGAGGTATGGCAGACGGGTGAAGAAAACATCCGTGCTGCACGGCAGGCACTGGATGCGATCAAGAACAACTAAAACGAAAGCGCTCTCCCAACGGAAACCCGATGGGAGAGCGCTTTTTTATGATGATGAATTTGAAGGGTGAAGATAGCTTAGTAATGCAGCTCGTCGCCGGTCAGTGCTTCCAGCACCGGCAGCATGGCAGCGGCCTCGGCCTTGGCAGCGGGCAGATCCATATCGCGGTAGTTGCCGCACTCCACTTCGCTGGCCCCGGGCACAGCGCCCTCAAAGCCAGCCATGAAGCGGAAGGATTCCACCGTCAGCTCCAGTGCCTCGGCGGGAGTCAGGCCGCGGGTGAGCAGATAGAAGCCGGTGCGGCAGCCCATGGGGCCAACGTAGATCACGCTGTCCTGAAAGGCGCTGTTGCGTGCATAGGTGGCAAACAGATGCTCCAGCGTGTGGGCGGCACCGGTGGACAGGTAATCGCCGTGATTGGGCCTTTTCATGCGGATGTCCCATGTGAGAACATCGCCGTCCTGACGGCTCAGATACATGCCGCGGTCCAGTTTGGTATGGTCAACACAGAAGCTTGCAATGCGTTCCATGAGTTTTTCTCCTTTGGCTTATGCCTGCAGGCGCTGCACGCTGCCGTGCGCGCAGTCCACAGCGATCATCAGGCCGTCACGGATGTGGCTGGTAGCACCGGCGGCACCCACAACGGTAGGCTTGAGCAGGGCCTTGCCGGCAATGGCAGCGTGGCTGTTCAGGCCCGGCTCTTCCACCACCAGAGCGGCGGCATCACGCACGTAACTCAGCATTTCGTTGCTGGTGGAGGGCACCACCAGAACCATGCCGGGCTTGAACTTTGCACGCACCTCTTCCAGCGTGCGGCAGACGCAGGCCTTGCCGGTGGCGCTGGTCACGTCGGCATTCTCGCGGCCAACGCCCACACCGGTAGCCAGACAGTTGCCCACCATGTGGATCTTGATCATGTTGGTGGTGCCGGACACGCCCACAGGCACGCCTGCGGTCACAACGGCCAGCTCACCGTTGTGCAGGTAGCCGTTCTCCTTGGCCAGAGAGGTGGACATCTCGATCAGCTCATCGGTGCTGTGTGCCAGAGGCATCATCAGCGGGGTGATGCCCCAGCTCAGGGCCAGCTGACGCTGCACCTGCTCCTTCATCACGCAGGCGATGATGGGCTGCTCCGGGCGGTACTTGCTCAGCAGACGGGCGGTGTTGCCGGACTCGGACACGGTGACGATGGCGGCAGCGTTCACGTCCTTGGCGGTCAGGCAGGCAGCGTGTGCAGTTGCATCGCTCACACTGATCTTGCCAGTGTTCTCGGCGAGGGGAACAAAGCGGGCGTGGTTCTCCTGCTCGGTGCGCTCAGCAATGGCAGACATGGTCTTGAGAGCATCCACCGGATAAGCACCGGCAGCAGTCTCGCCGGAAAGCATGATGGCAGAGGTGCCGTCGTAGATGGCATTTGCCACGTCAGAGATCTCGGCACGGGTGGGGCGGGGGTTCACGATCATGCTGTCCAGCATCTGGGTAGCGGTGACGATGGGCTTGCCAAAGGAGAAGGAGCGCTCGATGATATTCTTCTGAATGCCGGGCAGTTCGGTAAAGTCGATCTCAACGCCCAGATCGCCGCGGGCCACCATGACAGCATCGGCTGCAGCCAGAATGCTGTCGATGTTGTTCACGCCCTCACGGTTCTCGATCTTGGCGATGATGCGGATATCGGAATCATATTCGTTGAGCAGGTTGCGGATATCGTACACATCCTGCGCGGTGCGCACGAAGGAAGCAGCGATGAAGTCAAAGCCCTGCTGTGCGCCAAAGATGATATCGTCGCGGTCGCGCTGGCTCATATACGGCATGGACAGATGCACGCCGGGCACATTGACACCCTTCTTGTTCTTGATCTTGCCGTTGTTCAGCACCTTGCACACGATGTCGGTGTCGTTCACGGTGACGATCTGCAGCTTGATCAGGCCGTCGTCCAGCATGATGGTGCCGCCGGGCTGCACATCCTGCGGCAGGTCCTTATAGGTGATGGAGCAGATCTCCTTGGTGCCTTCCACCTCGCGGGTGGTCAGGGTGAAGGTCTGGCCGGCTTCCAGCATTTCAGTGCCGTTCTTGAAGTCCTTCAGGCGGATCTCGGGGCCCTTGGTGTCCAGCAGGGCAGCGACCGGCTTGCCCAGCTCTTCACGGATGGCCTTCAGCTTTTCAAAGCGGCCCAGATGCTCCTCGTGAGAGCCGTGGGAAAAATTAAAACGGGCAACATTCATGCCGTTGGCGACCAGCTCGCGCAGAACGCCTTCCTGATCGGTGGACGGGCCCAGAGTGCAGATGATCTTTGTTTTTCTCATATACTTTTACTACCTCCAACTACAACTTCACATTCTCTATTTTGCGGCAGGCTGTCCGCTGTCATACAGACAGCTGCACGTGGCCAACGGGAAAAATCCCGTGCTGTGGTACAAAAGCGGAAAAATCCTGTGGTTCAAAACTTTTCCACCTATTATTATATCCGCTGGGATACAATAGGGCAAGGAAAACTTTGCGCTGTGGCTGAATTTTTTAGGCGGTCAAGAAATCTTTGCCACGGAATGACGCATTTACGTTTAAAAATGAAAAAACGCCCGGTCAATTCGTGAACAAAATGACGAACATTTTGGTGAAAATGACGGATATTTGCGGGAAGGCGAAAAAGCTTGCATCCGGCACAGGATTTGCTTATAATGATAAGTAAAGATAGTATCACTTATCCGGGGCAGGTCCCCGGAAGAAATGGAGAAAAAACGATATGGAAAAGCGTGTTTTTCTGATCGTCCTCGACAGCTTTGGCATTGGCGCAGAGCCGGATGCCGCCGCCTTTGGCGATGAGGGCACCAACACCCTGGGTGCCATTGCAAAACACCCCAACTTCAACTGCCCCAACCTGCAAAAGATGGGCATGTTCAACATTGATGGCGTGACCGCAGGCGAAAAGACCGATGCGCCCATCGGCTCCTTTGCCCGCCTGCAGGAGCAGAGCATGGGCAAGGATACCACCATTGGTCACTGGGAGATCGCCGGTGTGGTAAGCCCCAAGCCGCTGCCCACCTTCCCGAACGGCTTCCCGGATGAGCTGATCCACGAGTTTGAGGAAAAGACCGGCCACAAGGTGCTGTGCAACAAGCCTTACTCCGGCACGCAGGTACTGAAGGATTACGGCGAGCAGGCCATGAAAGAAAACGCCCTTATCGTTTACACCAGTGCCGACAGCGTATTTCAGGTGGCCGCCAACGAAGAGCTGGTGCCGGTGCATGAGCTGTACCGCTACTGCGAGATCGCCCGCGAGATGCTCAAGGGCGAGTACGGCGTGGGCCGCGTGATCGCACGCCCCTTCCTGGGCCACACTGCGGATACCTTCTACCGCACCACCAACCGCCACGACCTGAGCCTCAAGCCGCCCCGCGCTACCATGCTGGATCTGCTGAAAGATGCTGGCAGGGATGTGATCGCTGTGGGTAAGATCTTTGACATCTTCGACGGTGAGGGTGTGACCGAGAAGATCAAGACCACTGGCAACACCAATGGCATCGCATTCACCAAGGCCCTGCAGACCCGCGACTTTGAGGGCCTTGCCTTTGTGAATCTGGTGGACTTCGATATGCTCTACGGCCACCGCCGCGATGTAGCAGGCTATGCCGCCGCTGCCACCGAGTTTGACAAGTTCGTGGCCGACTTCATCCCCGGAATGCGGGAGGGCGATCTCCTCATGATCACCGCTGACCATGGCTGCGACCCGTCCTATACCAAGACCACCGACCACACCCGCGAGTATGTGCCGTACCTGATCTGCGGCAAGGGCGTGAAGCCTGGCGTTGACCTTGGCACCCGTCTGTGCTTTGGCACCATCGCCCAGACCATCTGCGAGTATCTTGATGTGGATGCTTCCTCTCTGGACGGCAAGAGCGTCTGGAACGAGATCAAGGCATAATTATTTTGAATGAGAAAGCCGCCTGCATTGGTTCAAGATGCAGGCGGCATTTTTATGCAGTTTATCGGCACGGACTTTCTGGTGAAAAAGCAAAACAGGAAATGACCGCAGTCGTTTCCTGTTTTGCAAATAAAATAATATTTCCGCGATAGAGTCCGGAGCTTGCGCAGAGGATATTTCAAATCGTCAGGCCGCGTCGTTCTGCTGCGAAGCAGCATCCTGAATGGCACCCCAGATGGAGGAAGCCGCATTGTAGATGGACGATGCAGCCTGTTCCACCTCTTCCTGCGTGGGCAGGGAGATGGACGGTGCTTCTCCGGCCGTATCACCGCTGCCGGTCTCGCCCTCGGCGGGAGCTTCCGGCTCCTGCGGCTGGGTGTCGGCAGGCTGCTCTGCAGGCTGGTCAGCCGGGACGGTCTCTTCCGGCAGGCTGTCGGCGGGCACTTCTTCGGGAACGCTCTCCGCAGGCACCTCCGAAACGGCAGCGTTCGGGTCGGTGGTGGGGGTGAACACCTCGGTCTTTTCCGGCTTCTGGGTGGTGTCGGCAACGGTGCCCTCACCGCCCAGCACGGACGCGATCATTTCCCTGGCCTTGCTCACAGAAGCATCATCCGGTTTCATGACGTAGAGCTTCTGTCCCTTGGCAGAGTAGCACTTGGTGCTGCTGGAGCTTGTGCCGGTGACGGTATAGCTTTCAATATCCCACTCGGCAAAGTCGCTCAGCTGCATCCGCACCAGCGCACTGATCTGATCCTGCGAAAAGCTGGTGACGAAGCAGTCGGCTGCGGCATCCATGATCTTGGAAAAGCCCATCAGCAGGGCAGGGGACTTGATCTTGTTCAGCATGGCATCGATCACCTTCATCTGGTTGATGCCGCGCTGGATATCGCCGGATGCAAAGGCGTGACGCTCACGGGCAAAGGCCAGAGCGGCCTTGCCGTCCAGATGGTTCCAGCCCTCCACAAAGGTGGTGGGGTCATAGTAGCCGGGGCTGCCCACCGAGGTGAACGCCTGATCGGAGTAGACATCCACGCCGCCCAGCGCATCGATGATGCTGATGAAGCCCGCAAAGTTGATGCGGATGTAATGGTCCACATTGACGCCGTACAGATTGCCCAGTGTGGCCATGCTGGTTTCCACGCCGTACAGACCGGCGTGAGTCAGCTTATCCTTGCTGTCAGTGCCGGCAAGGTCTACGTAGTAGTCGCGCGGGGTGTTGATCAGGGCCACCCTCTTGGTGACAGGGTTCACGGCAGCAAGGATATTCACGTCGCTGCGGGCATTTTCGGTCAACTCGCCGCGGGTGTCCACGCCGCTGAGGTAGATCACAAACGGCTCCTTGGTGATCTTGTTGGCCTCGGCACCGGTGAGCAGGCCAGAGGTCATGCTGCCCAGGGCAGAAAGGCCCTGCTGGGCCCAGAAGCAGCCCAGCGCCATGGCAGCGCACAGGAACACCGAGAATACCCGGGCCACCTTGCCGGGAACATTGTACTCCTGACAGCGCTTTACCAGCAGCCACAAAAGCGCCAGCAGCGCGGCCAGAATGACCAGATACAGCACCGGCAGCATCTGGGTGCGCCACAGCTGCACCAGTGCCAGAATGCTTAAAATACCTTGTAAGATCAGCAAAATTTTCCCCCACTTGGAAGGTACTGCCACGGCTCCATCCACGGGCGGATGGGCCTTGGGCGGTACGGGTGTGTTGTGGCCGCTGCGCGGCGGCTTCTGGGGAGGCTGGGCCGGAGGCGGTGTGCTGGGCTGTTCCGGCGGCAGCTCGGAAAAAAACGCCGAGCTGTCTACCTCGATGGGCGCAGTATCCTCAGAGCCTTCCTTGCGGCTGATGTGCCGCAGAGAACGGTAATCTTCGTGGGAACGATCGTTTTCATCCATCATTCAAAACCACTCCTTTTTGTCAGGAAACAGGTACAATGGTCAGCACTGCACGGGCCGGAAGGCAGGTGGCGGTCTGATCTTCGTTGGAAAGCCAGCCAAAGCCTTCACAGATGTGATCCGGGCAGGGCGAATCCACGAACCGGGCTGCACCGTCCTTGATCTGAATGTGGACGGTATAGTAACCGGTGTCCACATCATAGGTCTCATCCACGTCCAGCGGCAGGTTCATGGTGGTGTTGTTGTCGCCGTAGATCAGCTCGGCCCGCAGCCCGGAGCCGGAAGCGTGCACGCGGCGCACCACCAGCAGCACAGCGGCAATGGCCAGAATGACCACGGCAAAGAGAAGATCGGTAAGCAGCTTTTTGTTTTTCATGCGTTAATCCTTGATCTGTAATTGTTCCAGCTCGGCCAGCCACAGTGCGGCACAGGCATCGCTGGGCATCCGCCAGTCGCCGCGGGGCGAAAGGGTCACGCTGCCCACCTTGGGGCCGTCGGGCAGGCAGCTGCGCTTGAACTGCTGGGCAAAGAACCGCCAGTAGAAGTTGCGCAGCCACTTGTACAGCACGCTGTCCGGGTACTCCGGCCGGCCTGCGAATGCAGTCTTTGCCAGCCGGAAGATCTTGGCCGGGCCAAAGCCGAAGCGCAGCACCTGATACAGGTAGAAATCGTGCAGCTCGTAGGGTCCCACAAGGTCCTCGGTCTTCTGCGCGATCTCGCCGTCCTTGGCAGGCAGCAGCTCCGGGGAGACGGGCGTATCCAGAATATCCAGCAGCACCGTGCGCAGAGCATCGGTGGCGGCAATGTCGGCTTCGTAGCGCACAAGGTGGCGCACCAGCGTTTTGGGCACACCGGCGTTCACACCGTACATGCTCATGTGGTCGCCGTTGTAGGTGGCCCAGCCCAGCGCCAGCTCCGAAAGGTCGCCGGTGCCCACTACAAGGCCTCCGGTGCGGTTGGCGGTGTCCATCAGCTCCAGCGTGCGCACGCGGGCCTGACCGTTTTCAAAGGTGACATCCAGCATGCTCTCGTCCTGACCGATGTCCGCAAAATGGCTGTGCACGGTGTTGGCGATATCGATCTCTTTAAAGGAGACCTGCAGCTCATCGCACAGGATCTCTGCGTTGCTGCGGGTGCGCTTCGTGGTGCCAAAGCAGGGCATGGTCACAGCCAGCACATCCCGGGCGGGGCGGCCCAGCTGCTTCATGGCACGCACAGCCACCAGCAGTGCAAGACAGCTGTCCAAGCCGCCGGAAATGCCGATAACGGCGGTCTTTGCGTGGGCGTGTTCCAGCCGCTTTGCAAGGCCGTCCGCCTGCATTTTCAGAATCAGCTCACAGCGCTCGGCGCGGCGCTTGGGGTCGCCGGGTACAAAGGGTGCGGGGTCGATCCAGCGGGTCAGCGTGGTCTCTGCCGGTTCCAGATCGAACTCCACGGTCTGGTAGCCCTCGCCGCTCAGCTCAAAACTGGTGTTGCGGGCACGTTCGGCTTCCATGCGCTGGCAGTCGATCTCGGTCTCGGCACAGCCGCCGTCAAAGGGAGCGTTCTCCGCCAGAATAGTGCCGTTCTCGGCGATCAGGTCGTGGCCGGCGAACACCATGTCCTGCGTGCTCTCACCGTGCCCGGCGGAAGCATACAGGTAGCCGCACAGCAGGCGGGCAGACTGGTTGGACACCAGCGCCCGGCGGTATTCGGCCTTGCCGACGGTCTCATCGCTGGCGGAAAGATTTGCGATCACGGTCGCACCGGCCAGCGCGTGGAAGGTGGAGGGCGGCAGGGCGCTCCACAGATCCTCGCAGATCTCCACGCCCAGCACAAAGCTGGGCATCTGGCGGCAGCGGAACAGCAGGGAGGTGCCAAAGGGCACCTGCTGACCACACACCTCCACCAGCTCCACCTCGGTGCTGCCCGGGGTGAACTGGCGCTTTTCGTAGAACTCGCCGTAGTTGGGCAGATAGGTCTTGGGCACAAGACCCAGAATGCGGCCATGGCATAGCACGGCGGCGCAGTTGTACAGCTTGCCGTGCACCAGCAGCGGCAGGCCCACCAGCGTGACAACGTCCAGTGCTTTTGTTTCATCAAGCAGGGTGCTCAGGGCATCCAGTGCACCGGTCTGCAGCGTGCGCTGCAGAAACAGGTCGCCGCAGGTATAGCCGGTCAGGCAGAACTCGGGGAACACGGCCAGCTTTACGCCGCGGGCTGCGGCTTTGTGCAAAGCATCCGTGATCTGCCGGACATTATAGGCGCAGTCGGCCACCCGCAGTGCGGGAGAAAGGGCGGCTGCTTTCAAAAAACCATCTTTCATCGGAGGATTTCACATCCTGTCTTTCTTAGTTGACTGCAATTTCCTGCAGTGCACATAGTATACCACAAACAGACCCAAACGGGAAGTAAAAGAACAATGACAAAAACAAAACAGCCGTGATCTCTCCATCTCGCACTGCCCGACGGAGAAAGCGGGCAAGACAAAAAATAAAAAATCCCACACAAAAATGTGCGGGAATCAAAGACTGAAAAATGGAAAACGAGATAGACCGTAAGCCGGGTTCTGTATTAAACGACGATCTGTCTAGACCTGCCATTGCTGACAGGTTCGTGCCGCCTTCGGGACACGCGAGCAGCGCTGTACGTCCCATATAGGCGTTGCT
>OJOF01000046.1_pt1 | contig 93780 bp, 111 predicted proteins | sample 1598181 | NCBI WGS metagenome assembly OJOF01 (sample SAMN01915226, study PRJEB22387) | human gut metagenome | isolation source: stool | host: Homo sapiens | place: USA
TTTATCAAGTCATTAACAACCGTTATCAATTTGAAAACTATTGCCCACATTGCGGAGCAAAAATGGATTTGGAGAGTGAGAGTAAATGAAACTTAGACAGGAAATTAATAACATTCGTGACATGATTGACGGCGAACTCAATCGCATTATGGTCACGGACGATATAGAAGAGATAAGAAGGTTGACATATTGTTTATTTTTCGACATAAATAACCTTATCTGCAAAAATCAACAAAGAATTGCTAAATCGTTGAGAGATGAAGAAAATGACTAAAACATTTTGCAACAAATGCGGATTGCAATACTCAAGTTATTGCTTGCCAAATACAACAAATACAAAAAGAGATTGTGTTAAATGTTGGGGAACACTAACTGATACAGATTATATTCATTAATAAGAAAATAATTAATTTAGAAAGGACAAGAATTATGAATTTTACAGAGATGAGAAACAAATTAATTGAAAATTTTAATGATATTACAAAAGATGTAACGCATTTATTTGAGGTAAATGTAGATAAAGACGAAATGTGGAATTTGTACTTAGATAGTTTTCCTTTAGGTACAAATAAAATTTATAGGGAGCGTAGAGAGCACGACTGTTGTTGCTGTCGCCAATTCATCAAGACTATCGGTAATGCGGTTGTTATTAAAGATAATAAAATTACAACAATTTGGGATTTTAAAACAAATGACAGTACATATCAACCCGTATTAAATGCTTTATCAGCCTTTATAAAAGCTCACGCAGTAACAGATGTTTATGTTAGTAAAGTTAAAAAAATTGGAACTTTACAAAATTATGAGGAAATGGAAAATGGTGTTATGCACGAATGGACTCATTTCTTCTTAGAACTTCCTAATAAGTTTGTGAACACCACTTCTTGTTCTATTGGAGAAATTAAGGGTGATTTCAGAGATACGAAGAATGTTTTTAAGCGTTCTCTTGATGATATTGATATGGAATCACTTGATACTGTTATTGAACTTATTAATTCTAACACTTTATATAGGGGTCAAGAGTGGAAGAACTCATTAATTAAGTTCCGTAGATATAAAGAAGAATACGATAAACTTAAAACAGATAAAAAGAAAAATCTTTTTGCTTGGGAACAATCTGTTAAGGTCAGCAAAATAATTGGTAGAATCAGAAACCATAGTATTGGAACACTTCTCGTGGATTTAAGTAATGGAATGGATTTGGACACAGCAGTGAGGAGTTATGAAAAGATTGTTGCTCCGAGTAATTATAAAAGACCAAAAGAAATTTTTACAAAGAAAATGCTTGAAGAGGCAAAGAACACTATTACAGAACTTGGTTATATGGATTCTCTCGGTAGAAGGTTTGCAACGCTTGATGATATTACCGTGAATAATATTCTTTTTTCTAACAAGGACTCTGCTAAAAGGATTCAAGGTGTGAATGATGTTTTTGGAGAAATGGAAAAAGAAGTTACTGCAAAGCCAAAAAAGTTTTCTAAGGTTGAAGAAATTTCAGTCGATAGATTTATTTCTGATATACTTCCATCTGCAAAAGAGGTTGAAGTTTATCTTGAAAACAAACATTCAAATAATATGGTTTCTTTAATTGCTCCTGAACATAAAAATGCAAAAACAATGTTTAAATGGGATAATAACTTTGGTTGGGCTTATGCCGGTAATGTAACAGATTCTATAAAAGAAAAGGTTAAGTTAGCAGGTGGAAAGGTCGATGGAGATTTAAGATTTTCTATCCAATGGAATGAGGATGGCAGTGATAACTGCGACCTTGATGCACACTGTAAAGAGTCTGCTTATGGTTATGCTTATGAAATTGCTTTTGGTTCTGCTAAAAAGCCTTATTTTTCTCCTACAAAAGGACAGTTAGATGTTGATGTCATATCCCCAGATGGAATGGTTGCAGTTGAAAATATCACTTGGGCAGATAGAAAGACTATGAAGCCCGGTAAGTATTTATTCTTTGTGCATCAATACAGCGGTATGGCAAAAAAAGGATTTAGAGCAGAAATTGAGTTTGACGGTCAAATTTTTTCATTTGATTACAACAAGTCAATGAGGACAGATGAAAATGTTTCAGTAGCAGAGGTTGTACTTGATTCCAACGGAGTATTTACAATTAAAGAGTTAATTCCTTCTTCTGCTGTGTCCTCAAAAGAGATATGGAACTTAAAAAGTAATCAGTTTGTACCTGTTTCTGTAATTATGTATTCACCTAATTATTGGAATGGGCAAAATGGAATTGGACATAAGCATTATTTCTTTATGTTAAAAGATTGTTTAAATCCTGAAACGCCAAATGGATTTTATAATGAATTTTTAAATAATGAACTGTTAAAACACAAGAGAGTTCTTGCAGCTCTTGGTTCTAAAATGAGTGTTAATAAAGTGAAACAGCAATTATCTGGAATTGGTTTTTCGGCAACAAGGCGTGATGAATTGGTTGTAAAAGTTAAAGGTAACACAGAAAGAGTATTAAAAATTAAATTTTAAAATAAAAAAATAAAAGGAGAATAATATTATGGAAGTAAATATTTTTGAGTATGCAGTAAGAAATAAAGTCAGATTTCCTTTTAGAGGATTGATTTCAGTTGAAGATTTATGGGATTTATCTCTTGCAAATTTAGATTCTATTTATAAGTCTTTAAATAAGCAAGCTAAACAATCTGATGAGGAAAGTCTTTTATCTACAAAGACAGATGTAGACGCAGAACTTGAAATTAAAATTAACATTGTGAAGTATATCGTGTCTACTAAGTTAGAAGAGAGAAAAGCAAGAGAGAATGAGACTATGAAGAAAATTCAAAAGCAAAAAATTATGTCTGCTATTGCAGCAAAAGAGGATGAAGTTCTGCAAAACAGTTCTATCGAGGATTTAAAGAAAATGCTCAATAATATTGAGAACTAAAAAATGATAAGTTGTGCGGTGGCTACGCTATCACTGCGCAACTTTCAGGAGGATAAAAAATTATGATAGTCGCACTAATAATGATGTATAAAACAAAATTCAGCAAATCAAGTTATGAAGTCTTTAATATTAAAAATAATAAGAATGGCTATCCTACATTTTTAATTTATGAAAGAAATCAATGGATATGGATAAAAGCCAAATATTTTAAACCTGTCGAGGAGTGATTTAAGAAATTCGGAAATTCCGAATAATCCATAAGCAACGAAAGCAACAATAAAGGAGCGATAAAAATGTCAGAAAAAATGATAAAAGGATATAAAGGTTTCAACAAAGGCTTAATATGCAGAGACAAGCAGTATGCCGAAAATGCGGTGTTTAATGAAGATAAGGCTATTTTATGTGAAAGGGGTATGCACTTCTGTGAAAATCCCTTAAATGTATTGAAGTATTATCCGTTTTATAATCCCGAAACAAAAAGTTTTTCAGAGTATGCAGAAGTTGAAGCACCAGAAGATGTTACAGAGAGTAAAGGTAATAAATCTGTTACAAAACAACTTAAAATTGGTAGTAAGATTTCTTTTGATGAATTAATTAAAGCAGGTGTTGAGTTTAATTTGTCAAAAGAGAAATTTGATAAAGAAAAGTCTGTTGCTACGGGCAAATGCAGCGGAGCAAGTACTGTTGGTAGATACAGTGGAGCAAGTGCTACAGGTGACTATAGCGGAGCAAGTGCTGTTGGTTGGCGCAGCGGAGCAAGTGCTACGGATGATTTCAGTGGAGCAATTGCTACAGGTGATTTCAGTGGTGCAATGGCTACGGGTGACTATAGCGGAGCAAGTGCTACGGGCAGATGTAGTAGCGCAATGGTTGTAGGCGGGTATTCACAAGCAATGTGTAAAAACAACAGTGTTGCTGTAACTATTGGCAGAGATTCTATGGCTAAAGGCGACATTGGTTGTTATATCGTTCTGACTGAGGTTGAGTGGAATGATGTAACAGACAGATACGAAATCATTGATTGTAAATGCTTTAAAGTTGACGGCGAGATTATTAAGGCTGATACTTTTTATAAATTGGTTGACGGTAAACCTGTTGAGGTGGAGTAAAATGTGTACTGTTTATGTGTATTTTTACTCACTAAATATATCATATTATTAAGTTTTTAAAATGAAAGGAATAATAAAATGAATGGGAGAAATACAACTTTACATAACACAGATTTTATTGGGAGCGTTATTGATTTATCAGATGTAAAGATTAAAGGAAATAAACTTGTTATTAATCTTAGTCCACAACAATTAAAAATACTAACTTGTTCTATTCTTAATGACAAAGTTCAGCTCTCAACTTTGAAACAACTTTGAAACCAAAGGATGAATTTAAGATTGGCGATGAAGTGTTTATTGTCTTAGAACAGAATGGTGATAGGACTAAGGTTATTTTTAAGGAATTTGCATATAATAATAAAACTTTTGGCGGTAATTCTTGTTGGGAAAAATCTAATATTCGTACTTTATTGAATAATGATTACTACAATAAGATTGCAAAATTGGTTGGGGAAAATAATATTATTCCGATGAAGCGTGATTTAACATCTCTTGACGGATTAGATGATTATGGTGTTTGTTATGATAGAATTTCATTGTTATCTGTATTTGAATATGCTAAATATCACAAGATTCTTGGTTTAAAACCTAATTATTCTGCTGGGTGGTGGGTTATTACCCCATACTCAACTCCAAGTAGCCACTGCTGCCAGACTGTTTGTTCTATTGATACAAGAGGCACGATACAATGGGCTATAAGCGTTTATTTAAGGCATAGTGTCCGCCCATTCTTTACTCTTAAGTCCTCAACTATAGTCGTTCCATACAAGAATTAATAAGTGTTTAATAAATCGGTTATTTTAAGACTATAGGGAAATTTCCAGATGAACTTTGTAAAAAATATCATAAGTAATTTATAGGTTTTTGCTAATGCAAATAAAAGAAACTATAAAAAGTTTTAAAGATGATTTAAAGCGAGATTGTATACTCTTAGCGAGTCAAATAATAAAGGTAAACCGTTGAGTTTCGGAAACCATTTAAAAACGGGATAATATTAGTAATGAAAGGTGGTGAGATAAATTTCAGAGAATTTAAATAATAAAACAGTTGAAGAAATAATGGAGTCACTTCCAGAAAAGATAAGAGAAACTGTAAAGAATGTATATAACGCAGCTTACAGAAAAGGTTTAGCAGTTGGTGCGTATTCTATTTCAACTATCGTTCTTCAAAAATTGAGAGAAAATAAAAATCCTGCTTTGGCAAAAGCTAATGCTATTAAATTTCTTATGAATAATAAAAATATAGCAAATTATGAGCAAAACAACAAAGAAAACAAAATTGAGACAGAGAAAGGATAATAAAATTGAGAGATTTTACTATTGAGAAAGAGTCAACCTGTAATGGTTGTGCAAATTTGGATTTTAAGTACAAGCAATGTAGAGCATTGAAAGAAAAACATAGTTTATACGATAAGAACGGTAAAGAAGTATGTACATATGATGTTTTTAGAAATCTTAATTGTTTAACTGTACCATCTATGAAAAATGATGGTGAATTTATTACAGTGTTAAAAGACAAAGATTGTAATGGTTATGTACCAAGAAAGAGTAAAAAAGTGAAGAATAATGAAAACAAGAAAGGTTGATGTGTAGTTGAGTAATAATAAGGGCTTAGGTTTGAGACAGACAAAAGGTTATTTTCAGGTAAGAGGTAAAGTAACAGGTGTAGAAAAGGAAAATTTTTATACAGAAGGCAAATCACGAAATGGAAAAGACTACCGCAGAATTAATTTTGGAGTAGAGTATCAACCTGATTGTTCAGTATATGTACAGCGGTTTGGTATGCCACAGAATTATGTTTATTATTCAAGGCAGGAAATAGCAGGCAATCAGAAAAAAACAATAACTGAAAAGGTTAATTGGAGTGATAGATTTAAGTCACCGGGTGAAGATTACAGACTTGTTGGTATTAATTGTGGTGTAGAAAAAGTGACTGATAAAAATGGAAAGCTTGTAAATAACAAAAAGATTCTTACACAATTTGATGCTTGTAAGGAAATTGCAGAACACTTAAACGATGGTGATAGTGTTTTCGTAAGAGGTAATATCATATATTCTACTTACGAGGGTTCACATAAGACAAGTTTTGATTTCACACAGGTGTCTTTGTGTGATAGCGATATTAACTTTAAAGATGAAAAATTTAAAGTATCAAATGATTTTCAACAGGAAATTATTTTTATGGGTATAGAGAAGAGTAAGGAAATTGATGGAGAGTATGTTATTAGTGCTAAGGTTGTAAATTATGATTCAATCGAAGATATTGAATTATATACTCGTAATAGTAAGAGAGCTTCAGTGATGAGAAAGAATTTAAAGCCGTATACACTTATTGAAGTAGGAGGCTTTATTCTCTCTGAAATTGATAAAGAAGAAGTTGAGGAAGAAGATGATTGGGGTAGCATTAAAATGAATAAAGTTAAAGCCCCTGTTGTTAGAAAATTGATGATTACAGACCTTAATAAGGATTCTCTTGATACAACTACATATAGTGAGGAAATTATTGAAGAAGCTCTTGTAAAACAGAAAGCGAATGACACTGCAAAAGCAGAATTTTCAACAAAGACAAGCAAGTCCGATAGTGATGATAATTGGGACGATGTTGACGGAGAGGAGTGGGATTAATAATATATGGTAATTCGTAGAGCAACAGCAATTAAAGAAAAACTTGGTTTTTTGATTTATGGTAAGCAGGGTACTTGGAAATCAAGCCTTTGCCTTGAGTTTGCAAAAATGAAAAGAGAGGATGGTAAACCATTTAGAGTTCTTTATATAGATGCCGAAGCAGGTTCAATTGATAGTTACCTTGATAAACTTGCAGAACAGGGCATTGACAGCAGAAATATTTTCATTGCAAGTACGCAGTCATTGACAGAAGTAAGAGACCTTATAAAAACAGTTTCGGCAAACGAAGAAATTTACTATTTTGATGATGAGGATAATGAAGAAAAAACTGCATTAGATGCAGACGGCAATATTTTCATTGCTGATGCTATTGTTGTAGATGGATTATCTCTTCTTTACACAGCTCGACAGCAAGGCATTATTGAGTTTTCTAAAAAGAGAGCCAATGTTCGTGCTAAGAAGAAAGAAATTATTGGTGAAGAAAAACTTGTAGCCGTTGAAGGTGCAGGCTTAGAACAAAAAGATTATCAAACTCTTAAATTTAACGGACAGGCTTTTATCCTTGATTTGCTTGCAAGTGGCAAACATTTTGCGGTAACTTGCAGAGAAGAGGATGTGAAAGAAAATGTAAAGGACAAAGAGGGCAATATTAAAACGGTTGCAACAGGTGAGAAAAGACCGCAAGGTTTTAAAGATGTCGCTTATAATGTAAAGACTGTTTTGCATATGTTACAGGACGAAGAAAATGGAGATGTAATTGCCCTTGTTGAGGGTAAGGACAGAACTACAATATGTAAGCAAAATGAAATTCTTGAAAATCCGACTCTCTTAACTTGGCAGCCTGTAATTGACAGAAATAAGAATAAAAAAGATGTTACAACCACAAATACTTTCAATAAAAGTGTAGATGTTGAAGTTGAAAATATTAAAAATGATTTAATCTCTGATGATGCCGAAGATACAACAGTTACAGAAGTATCTGCTGACGAAATTAAATCAAAAATCAGTTCCACACTTAAAAGTTTGACAAGCACAAAAAAGGCTAAAGCTAAGAGTCTTATTGAAAAAGCTGAATTGCCAGTTAGATATAATACTATTGATAATATAGACATACTCAATAAGTATTTATCAATTATTGAGTCAGTAATTTAAAATGGCTCTGTCGGTAAAATGTTTTTACTGTAAAGGGAATATAGATTTAAAGCAAAAATATGATGGCAGTTTTGTTTATGACAAAAAGCATTACTGCCATTGTCATTGCTTTACTGAACATAAAACTTCTTTAAAAAAAGGTAAAAAAAACATTGATGAATGTGAAAAATATTTAAAAAGTTTAAAACAAAATACTCAATTAATAGTTTTAAATGCAAAATGTAATACTTTACTTATAGAATGGTATTGTTTATTTTTTAACAAAACGACAATAACACCTTATGCAAGAAAACTCATATCTCAAGTAGTGAGTGGCGAGTATAAAAATATTAATAAGCCTATTCCAATATATGAACTATATGATATGTTTCGACTTAAAGCTACCGAATTAAAAGGTATTAATACAACATTAATATCAAAAAACAAACAAAGAGGTATTAGGTGTAATGTAGATAGTATATTCGCTTATGATATAGCTGTAATTGTTAATCAATATGACGATTATGTCCAATGGAAAGAAAACATTAAGCAAGATAAATTAAATCGTAAACGAATGTTGGAACAAAGGTTAAATGATAAAATTGATTATAGTTTATACAAAAATTATCATAAACAAAGTAATAAAACTATCTTTGATATAAGTTCAGTTATAGATGAGATTTAAAAAATAACAAGATAGATTACACAAAATAAGAATAATAAGGATAAAGACAGGCGGTGCTATTTTATTACAGAGGATAAAGAAATAAAATTAAATAATATACAAAATGAGATATTATTCGTTGGGGCAATTTACAAACAACCTGCATTGCTTGTTGAGTATTCAACGCAAATCAGGAGTAAATATGATTTCTCCGATGAAGTAACAAGATTTTTTTATGACAACGCAGAAGTTGTTTACAAAAACAGAAGTCAAATGTTTGATAACGCAATTATTACTACATATATGACCGAAGATAACGAGCGTTATAAAAAATATATTAATTATGGTGGTTGGGCTACAATTCAAAAATGGATAGATTTAGCCTTGCCTGAAAATGCTAAATCCTATGCAGAGGTTATAAAGAAGTATTCTTTGTTAAGAGAATATGACAGAAAAGGTTTTGATGTAAGTAAGATTGTTTCTCATCCTAAGTTTGAATCTTGGAGTTCAAGTGATATACCAAGACTTGTAAGGTCAAAAATAGATAGAGTTTCTACTGTCATTTTAGGTAATGCCGAAACAGAAATATTAAATTCTAATATTAAAGAAATGATACTAAAAAGACTTGAAATACCAGATATGGGTGTATCAGTTCCTTATCCTTTGTGGAATGAAATGTTTAGAGGTTTAAAGACTGAATCACTGATGTGTGTTGGTATGAGGTCAAATGACGGTAAATCAAGATTTATGTTTAAGTTAATTGCTTATTTGGCGTTATATCAGAAGCAACAAGTTTGTGTATTGCTCAATGAAATGTCTATTGAGAATATGAAATTTTGTTTGTTGACGACAGTAATTAACAATAAAGAATTTGAAGAATTACACGGAATACATATTACTAAAAAAGAACGAGAAATCACTCTTGGCTTATATAAAGACGGTAAAGGTGAATTTGTTATCAGAAAGCAAAATGCTGACGGTGAATTTATTGAAAGCTATGAAGATTATTACGCAAGAGTAACAAATCAATCAACAGAATTTGAGAATATTCTCAAAGTGGCTGATTGGATTGAAAAGGAAAGTAAAGGTTTGATTTTTGCTGTTGATATGGTATCAGCTTACGATAACCAAACACTTGAACTTGAAATTCGCAAACAAAATATGATTACTCAAACAAAATACTTCTTTTATGATACATTAAAAGACACTGATAGTACAGTCGGTGATTGGACAGGACTAAAAATCACTACGACTATGCTATCAGAATTGACAAGGCAGCTTGATATTTTTATTTACTGTTCGATACAGCTTACTGATGATACCAACTTTGTAAAACCAGAGGAATTATGTTCTTCAAATATTGCAAATTGTAAACAATTAAAGCATATATTAGACTCATTGGTCTTGTTTAAATCGGTAGATTTAAAAGATTATAATAAATATAAGTATCTTATTTATGATTCGGAATGGGGAGATTTTGGAGAGAAAGAACTTGATACTTCTAAAAAATATTATATTGGTGTGACCGATAAAAACAGAGTTGGTAATAAATACAAAATGGTATATCAAGTTGACCTTGATACCAACGAATGGTATGAAATGGGACAATTAGTAATAACAGGAAGATAGTAGGTGAATAATAAGTGGAAGTTCAAAAGCTAAAAGAATATATAATAAATAATGATTTAATATATAAAGTTTTAGAAAAAATTGGTTGTCATAGCATTAAAAATAAAGGGGAATATTATCAATGTGCTAATCCGGACGGAGACAACCAAACAGCTATTACTGTATATAAAGATAGTCTAAATGTTATTGATTACACAAGAAATATTGAACAGAATAATACTTCTGATATTTTTAGTTTAGTTATGTTTTTTCAGAAATGTAATTTCTTTCAATCTATGCAATTTGTATGTTCTTGTGTTGGAATAGATTATTACTACGATTTTGATAAAGAACTTCCTGAAAGTTTAAAAATTACTAAGCTGTTATTTGAATTAAGCAATTGTTCTATACAAAGTGAAGAGGAAAATCCTGTAAAGCCTATAAGTGAAAAAATTTTATCTTATTATTTTCCTTATGTCAATGATATGTTTTGCGAAGATAATATTGATTATGAAACGCAACAATTATTTGAAGTCGGGTTTGATTGTGAAACAAATAGAATAACTATTCCAATCCGTGATGAAATAGGTACTTTGGTAGGAGTTAAGGGGAGATACTTCTACCGAGAAGTTCCTGATGAAGTAAATAAGTATTTATACATTGAATCTTGCTCGAAAGGTCAAATATTGTATGGTCTTAATGTTACATATGACTATATAAAAGAAGAAAACACAGTTTATGTAGTAGAATCTGAAAAAGGTGTTATGCAAATGTTTTCGAGTGGTTATAGAAATGTTGTGGCTACTTGTGGCAAAAAAATAACTAAAACTCAAATACATAAGTTATCAAGATTATGTGGTAATATAGTGTTTTTGTTTGATAAAGATGTGGGTATTTCTGAATTACAAGGGATAGCAGATAAGTTTATTAATGGAATAAACCTTTATGCAGTTATTGATGAGGGCGGTGTTTTAGGGGAGAAAGAATCACCCTCTGATAACTATATAAAATTAAAACAGTTATTAAATGATAAGAAGAACATAATAAATTTGAGGTGATACAAAATAAGTAATAAATTAAAATATAAATTAATTGAGAATAGCAAAAATGATTTGAATAATATAATTGATACAGTTCTAAAAAATAGAGGTATTGATAATATTAATGGATATCTCTCTTTGACAGATAAAGTTTTATATTCGTATAAATTATTTAAGAATATAGACAAGGCTGTTCAATGTTTTAATAAACATACTGATAATAACAGTAATATCCATATTGTTGTTGATTCTGATGTTGATGGCTATACTTCGGGTGCTATTATGTATTCTTACATTAATGACTTGTTTCCAAATTGCAGATTGTCTTATTCTCTACATACAAAGAAACAACACGGTTTATCTAATGATATAGAAATACCAAAAGATATTGAATTATTAATTATTCCTGATGCAGGCAGTAATGATATTGAAGAATGTAAAAAGCTGAAAGAAAACAATTTAAATCTTGATATTATAATTTTAGACCATCATATTATTGAGCAGAATAATCCTTATGCTATTGTTGTTAATAGCAATGACGGTGTTTATCCTAACAAAGAATTATCTGGTGTCGGAGTAGTATATAAATTTTTACAGGCTCTTGATGATGTAAACCTTGAGGATAAAGCTGATAGCTATCTTGATTTAGTAGCTTTGGGCAATATTGCAGATATGATGGACATAAGAGTGTATGAAACTAAAAGACTGATAGATAAAGGATTGATTCATAAAAATATAAAAAATAAAGTTTTTCGTGCATTTATTGAGCGACAACGAGATACCATTCATAATAATGTGTCAATTCATAACATTCAGTTTTATATTGTTCCGTTAATTAATGCAATGATTAGAATGGGCAGACAAGAAGAAAAGGAATTAATGTTCAAAGCTTTTATAGGGCAAGATGAATACTTTGATTACAAAAAGCGTGGTTCAAATGAAATTGTAAAAGAGGATATTTATACAAGAGTGGCTCGTTTTTGTAGTAATGCTAAGACAAGACAACAAACAGCAGTTACCAAAGCTATGTGTGAGATTGAGCCGTTAATTGATAAAAATACAGATAAGGTTTTGTTTATTAATACAAGTAAAATTCTTGCTGATACCTTGACAGGTGTGTTAGCTACTAAGATTGCTGAAAAATATCAAAAACAAACTCTTTGCCTTAGAAAAACTAAAACGAAAGGTTTATATGGCGGTTCAGGTAGAAATTATAAAAATAGTTCTATCAATAGTCTAAAGGATGTTTTAACTGATACAAACTGCTTTGAAATGGTACGAGGTCACGATAATGCTTTCGGTTTAGAAATTGCTTCAAGCAATATTAAAAATGCAATAAACACTTTAAATAATCTTAATATTGATAGCGGTAACACTTGTAAGTTTTGTGACTTTATTATTCAGCCAGATGACTTAACCATTGAAACAATGAAAAGGCTGTCTGATGTAAGTGATTATTGCGGTCAAAATATAGATGAACCTTTGATTGCTATTGAAAATATTGAATTAAGCAGAGAACAACTTAAAATAATGGGAAAACTTGGTAATAGTTGGAAGTTTGAAACTGACAGTGGTGTTAATATTGTGAAATTTAATGTTGATTTAAAAACTGATGAAGTTCTTAACTCATTTGATGATTTTAGTGACTATGAAACCTTGCTCATAAATGCTGTTGGCAAGGCTAATATCAATTATTACCAAGGCATAGCTACCTGCCAATTTATTATTGATGATTATGAGGTGGTGAATAAGTGCTAAAAGAACAAATTGTACATTTACATAACCACTCGTATTATTCGTTGCTTGATGGATATAGTTCGCCTATTGAATATTTACAGAGAGCAAAAGAATTAGGGTGTTCAGCTTTTGCTATTACTGAACACGGTAATGAATATAGCTGGGTATATTTTGATAAGTTAAAAGAAAAATATCCAGATATAAAAATGATATTTGGTGTTGAGTTCTATGAAGCATTTGATATGAATGTAAGCGACAGTGAAAATAAATATTTTCATTTACTTGCTTTGGCTAAAAATGAAAAAGGCAGAATAGCTATTAATGAGTTGATTACAAAAGGTGAGTTTGAGGGATTTTATTATCACGGTAGAGTTGATTTAAATGCTATGAAGCCTTATGGTAAAGACCTCATTATCAGTTCTGCTTGTCTTGCTTCTAAGTTGGCAAGAGAAGATGATTTTAATAAGTGTATAGAATATGTTAATGAATATAAATCTGTATTTCCACATTTTTATCTTGAAATGCAATCACACAATACGGCAGAGCAGTGTGAGTATAATAAAAAGATAATTGAACTTGCTAAGGCTACAAATACTGAATTTATTGTTACTTGTGATTCTCACGCTTCAACCAAGGAGGACTTGTATTATCAAGAGTACCTTGTGAAGATTGCTCACGACAAAGATACTCTTGGTGAAACATATAAAGATTGTTATATGCAATCTCCTGATGAAATTCATAATATTATGGATAAACAGATTGGCAGAGAGAATGTAAGTCTTGCAATGGCTAATACCGTTAAGATAGCTAATATGATTGATGAAGTGCATATGCCGTTTCAAAAGCCACAGTTGCCGACATTCCCTATTCCAAAGGGATACAAAGATAATTATGAATACTTAGTTAAATTATGTGAAGATGGTTTTAAACAGCGTGGGCTTGATAAATTATCTGTTGATGAACAAAAAATTTATAGAGACCGGTTAGAATATGAGCTGTCTGTAATTCATCAAATGGGATTTGATGGATATTTCCTTATTGTATGGGATTTGATTAACTTCGCTAAAAGTAATGACATAGCAGTTGGTGACGGCAGAGGATGCTTCGTTAAAGGTTCAAAAGTATTGTTAGACAATGGCTATGTGAAAAACATTGAAGATGTCAAAATAGATGATAAAGTAATAACTCATTTGGGTAATGTTAAGCCTGTTCAAAATGTCTTTGAGTATGATTGTGATGAATTAATGTATGAATTGAAATCAAATAATTCCGCTCCTATCAGATGTACTAACAACCACGAAATTTGGGCTGTAAAAAAAGGTAACAAAAAAGACGATGCTCAATGGATAGAAGCTCAAAATTTGTCTGTTGGAGATTTTGTTGGAACACCAGTAGGCAAGAATCATTATTTTTGGTTTAAAATAAGGGAAATTAACACTTTTTGCTACAAAGGAAAAGTATATGATTTGAGCGTGAAAGATGATACATCTTATGTTGTGGAAAGTGTTGCAGTTCATAATTCTGGTGCTGGCTCAATAGTAAATTGGTTATTGCATATTTCTACATTAAATCCTATAAAGCATAATCTTATTTTTGAAAGATTTTTAAACCCAGAAAGAGTGTCAATGCCCGACATTGACACAGACTTTAATAAGAGAGATGAAGTAATTAGGTATTTAATGGACAAATATGGCAAAGATAATGTTTGTCAGATTATCAATTTTAATTTTATTACGCCTTGCGTAGCAATCAAAGATGTTGGTAAAGTATTAGGTGTTCCATATAAAGTAACAGATAAGATAAGTAAAAAGTTTGTTTATGAGAACTTTCAAGAAAACTTGGATAACGATAAGACAATTATTGAAGAATATGCTCAATATACAGATTTATTTGACATAGCAAGTCACTTGAGTGGCAGAGTGAAAACAGTATCAATGCACGCAGGTGGCGTGGGTATTGTAGACGCTAAGATTACTGATTATATGGCTATGCGTTGCGGTAAAGATAATGCAAGAGTTATTAGTGTTGATAAAAGGGTAATTGAAGAAATTGGTATTATTAAATTTGACTTACTTGGTGTTGCAACACTTTCAGTTGTTGACGATAGCGTAAAACAATCTCATTTGAGTTTAGATTATTTCAACGCAAGTAATGAAGATTTTATTAATGATAAAGCCACATATGAATTATTGGCAAGTGGTAGGACTGATGGTGTATTTCAGGTTGAAAGTCAAGGTATGAAAGATATATTAGTCAAATTAAAACCGACTAATATTGATGATATTTCTGCCGTATTAGCATTATATCGACCTGATAGTATGGGTGCGTTGAACGATTATATTCAATGTAAATGTGGAGAAAAGCAAGCAGAGTATATTCACGAAGATATGAAACCAATTCTTGAAAGTACATATGGCTGTATGATTTATCAAGAACAGATGCTTGATATTGTTCGTAAATTTGGCGGAAGAAGTTACGGTCAGGCAGACCTTTTCAGAAAAGCAGTGGGCAAAAAGAGTGTAGAATTAGTTAAGCAAGAATCTGCAAAACTGTATCAAGAAATTATAGATAACGGATATAGTGAGGAAATTGCTAAAAAAATTAGTGATGACCTTTCAACAAAAGGTGGTTACCTGTTTAATAAATCACATTCGGTATCATATTCTATGTTGACATTTAAAACAGCATATCTCAAAGCTCATTATCCACTTGAGTTTTTTACTGCTTTGCTAAATAAAAACAAAGGTGATTATGGTGCTATTAATAAATATATTCTTGATGCAAAAAGTTTTGGCGTAAGCATCCTACCACCACATATTAATAAATCCGAAGTGAATTTTTCTGTCAATGATAATGCGATAATTTTTGGTTTATCAGCCATTAATGGTATAGGTGATAAATTTGCTAATGAGATTGTAGAAGAACGCAGTTCCGGCGGTAAGTTTACAAATTTAAATAACTTTAGTGAAAGAGTTTCAGCTAACAAAAGTCAAATAATCGCATTAATTAAATCAGGTGCTTTTCCTTGTAATGATAGAGAAAAAATGTTGAAAAGATATTTTAAATCTTTAATTCCTCATAAAGAATACACGCCTGTTACAACTTTACCTAAATTATCAGTCTTGAATGAGATGGGGATAGATACAAATTTAATTAAAACCAAAGAGGAACGATTGTCAAAATATAATATCCGTAAAAAAGTAATGTTTGAAATAGAACAAGAAAAGAAAGAACAAAAAGCCTTTGATACTTATATGGAGAAATATAATAAGGATAAAGACTTTTGGGAATTTGAAATGTTATCAGTCTTTCTTACGGACAATCCGTTCAAAGAGGGCGTTCAATTTTGTAATACAGATTATGCTCAAATTGAGAATGATTGTCTTTGTACCCTAATTGGTGTTATATCTAAAGTGCAAAAGAAAAAAGATAGGTATAAAAATCAGTATGCTTATGTAAATTTGTATTCCACTAACGGTATTATTGAACTAACAATATGGAGTTCGGTATTTAAAAAATACACAGACTTCATTAAGAGGGGTGAAAAGATTGCTGTACTTTGTTGTAAACGGTCAAATGATTGTTGTGAAGTTCAAGCGGTTAAGTCATATGATAGGTGGTTGTACTTAAAAAAGAACGGAGGTAATATCATTAATGGCAATTAAAAGTAAGCAAAAAAACAAGCCCACAACAGTAATTTTCCAAGCTAAAATACAACAGCAGCGTTATTACAATGATGATAGTTGCTTTGGTGTTTATGTATTCACAACTCAAAATGAAATACCTGAATATGATAGTTTAAAACCTCTTGTTTTAGCTGACGGTAGTAACTGTAATATATATATGTCTATTTTAAGCGGTTCTATGCAACAACTTATTATTGGTAATACTTATGAAGTCGAAGCTGAATTAATTTATAATAATAAATATAAATCTTGGCAATATCAGCCGATTACAGTAAAAGAAAATATGGAATTTACCGAAGGTAATCAGCGTGATTATTTACTTTCTATCTTAACTGAAAATCAAGTAAATAATTTACTTAGTGTTTATCCTGATATTGTTGAAAGAGTAATTTCTAATAATGAAATTGATATTTCAAAGGTTAAAGGCATTGGAGAGGCAAAGTGGGAAAATTGCAAAGCTAAAATTATTGAAAATTATAATATTTCTGATATTTTGACTATGTTATCACCTTTGGGTGTCACTTATAATATGGTGAAAAAATTAGTTATGAGTGAAGAACAACCAGAATTGTTAAAACAAAAACTTCTTAAAAATCCATATATGATGACCAAAATTAAAGGTCTTGGCTTTAAACGAGTAGATGATTTAGCTCTAAAACTAAAGCCAGAATTGAAACAGTCGATTGAAAGAATTATAGCTTTTACAAAATATTATTTTACATCACTTGGAGAAAACGAAGGACATACATATGTAAGGCTTGATACTTTTAAAAATGAGATGTCGAACAACATTTCTGAATGTATGAGTTTGTATGATGATTTTATTAATTCTCAAAAACGGACTAATCTATTTCTACATTTTAGTGGAAATAAAGTTGGCTTAAAAGAATATTATGACAATGAAACAGCAGTGTTAGGATTAATTGAATATCTTAGTGGGTTTAAACCAAAGAAGATTGAAAACTATGATGAAATAATTAAAAGAGTTGAAAAGGAACAAGGCTTTAATTTTAATGATGAACAAATTGAAGTTATCAATCGGGCTATTAATCAACCTGTTGTTCTTATTACAGGCAAAGCCGGCAGTGGTAAAACAAGTATTACAAAGGCATTGCTTAGTGTACTTAGTGAAAATTCATTAAAGGTATCTTGCTGTGCATTGTCGGCAAAAGCAGCTCAAAGAATTACTGAAGCTACAGGGTTCCCGGCGTCTACTATTCACAGATTACTACAATGCCAAGGTGATGAGTTTTCATACAATAAACTAAATCCTTTGCCTTGTGATGTGTTGTTAGTTGACGAGTTTTCAATGGTAAATACGAAAATAGCATTATCTTTAATGTCAGCAGTAAAAGAGGGAACAAGAGTTATTATATGCGGTGACAATAGACAGTTGCCACCTATCGGATATGGTAACATATTTAATGATTTACTTAATTTAAAAAATCCTATATATTCTGTTTATAAACTTACAAAGGTGCATAGACAAGCAGAAGATTCAGGTATTTTAGTTGACGCCAATAAAATAAGAGACGGCATTGACCCAATCCCTATTAAAGAAATAAGAGTAGAATCGGGTAAAAATAAAGATATGGTTTATCGTTTTGGTGAAAACCGAGAAGGACTAAGGCGAATGGCTATTAAGTCATATTTAAATGCTGTTAAAACTAATGGATTAGATAATGTTGTTATTATAACACCAAGAAAAGATAAGTGTATAAATTCTGTAACAGAAATTAATAATATTATTCAAGAAAATTTAATTCCTAATGCTCCTAAAGAAATAAAATATATCAATCAGGTTTATAAAGTTGGTGCAAAAATAATTCAAAGAGTAAACAATTATGAAAAAGAAGTGTTCAACGGAGAGATTGGAACATTAGTTGATATTATTTTTGCCGATAATGGCAACATAAACGATAGTGTTATCAAGTGTGAATATAAAAATATTACTAATGAGAAAGAAAAAAGAACAGTTGAATATGATTATAAAGAATTGGAGCAAATACAGTTGGCTTATGCTCTTACAGTCCATTTATCGCAAGGTAGTGGTTACAATTGTGTTATTGCCATCATAGACAACACTGATTATATATTATTGGATAACTGTTTATTATATACGGCATTAACACGAGCAAAGAAAAAATGTTTATTATTAGCTGAACCGTCTGCTTATAAAAGAGCAATTAAAACCAATCATACTATTAGTCGTCAGACTTGGTTAAGCCTTATGAATGAGGACTAAAAAATAAAATATAAAAATATCAAAATCTTTATTGACTTATTAAATTTAATATGTTATCATATATAATATACTTACATTATATAATTAAATTCACTTTTTACAATTTTGAAATTACAGCAATTAATAAATACGCAGAAAAATTCAGTGTGTTTATAGTTGGCTGATATTTTTTACAACATTGTATTGTAAAAAGCGAAAATATTATGTAAGTAGCAATCAATATCAGAAAGGTGGTGTTGCTTATGATTTGAGATAGTTATAAATAATAAAAATATAGAAAGGAATGATTAAGTGGTACAGAAGATTGAACTAATAACTACAAAAGATGTTTCAGAATTTACTGATGTAGTAAATGGAATTGATGAAGAAGTAACTTTAATAGGAAAAGATGAAAATGGCAAAGATTGGACTATTAGCGGCAAGAGTTTTTTAGCTAATTTGCTTTTGGTTAATTCGGTAAATCGAGCAAAAAACAATCCTGCACACAAGGTAGATTGGAATACTATTACTTGTATTTGCGAAAAAGATATTTATTCAAACATTAAAAAGTGGGCAGTTGGCTCGGTTATGGAGTGAGTAAATGAGACATCGTACAATTATGCTAAATATAAATTTACCAAACAGTGATTATCAGGAATTTTTATACAAAGCTGAAAAATTAAAATCAGGCATAGTAGAAATTGCACAAGGTAATAATGTGCTTTCAGGCAAAAGTTTACTTGGTCTATCTCTCATAGATAATAATAAGCCACAGAAACTGATTATTAGAGGCTTCTTTGATGATAGCTTTGTTGATAGTTTTAAAAAATGGGAAACAAAGAAACATAAGTAGGGCAAATTGAATATGTTTAATAAGAAAGGGTGATTTTATCGGGTATAAATTAACAGTTGCAGTATTATCTTTATTGATTATTTTAAGTGGGTGTGGACGATATATTAATTCAGCTAAAAATCCACCCAAAGCTAATAAGATAAATTTTGTTAGTACATATGACACTGTTCAAAGAAAATCAGTCGAAGAAACAACTATAGAAAAAACTACAGTTTCCACAACCGAAACTACTATAAGCAAAGTTGAAACTAAACCTGCTGAAACTATTGTAATTGCAGAGAGCAAAGAAGAAATTGAAAGCTATTCTGAAATTGAAAAATATATTGAAGCAGAAACAGAGCCGACAGAGGAAAGTGAAAATATTGTTACGGATAATAATTCTGATACAAATATTGATTTGCTTGCAAGGATAATTTATTTTGAGGCAGGTAGTTGTTCTGAATATTGTCAGTGGCTTGTTGGCAGTACTGCAATGAATTTAGCAAATGAATATGGTAGTTTGGAAACCGTTGCTTTTAATTATGATATATTCAATGTGGCTAATATCTTATATACAGATACTCCAAGCAATTTATCTTATTCAGTTGCTACAAGAATAATTAATGGAGATAGAGATATAAATGTAAGAGCTTTCAGAACGGACTATTATCATTCATTTGGTAGTCCTTATACAAATGTTGACAATGTTTATTTTAGCAGTTATTAAAGGAGACAATGATTTATAGAGGTGGTAATGTATATGTTTGTGAATAGTAACACTGGTAAATAATAAGTTAGGAGGAATTGAATGAAGCAATTTGAAAAGACAGTTTATGTGAGCCACAAATATGGCGGCGACAAAAACAATCTCAAAGAAGTTGAAGAAATCATTAGAACACAGCAAAAAAGACATCCGAATTATATGTTTATTTCACCGTTGCATATGTTTGGTTTTCTGTATAACGATATGTCTTATGAAGATGGGCTTGAACTTTGTCTACATCAACTTGCAGAATGCGATGAGATATGGGTAACAGGCGATAAATGGTACGATTCGACAGGCGTTATTAAGGAAATTGAGTGTGCAAACGCACATAAAATTGATATTTTGTTCGTCAAAAACGCAGAAGATAATCCGCACAAAGTTGAAGGTTATGATTATGTCAAAGGTTTGATTGATGGAATAAAGGCAAACAAAGTTGACAACGATGAAGCATCTATGACAACAGCACCAGTTATACATAAATATGACAATGTATGCGAGAACACTAAAAGTGCATACATAAATGAGGACAATATTATTCGTACATATATAGCTCATAATGTTGTTGACCCTCCTGTAAGGAATTTTATGAATATATGTGGTGTACAGATTCATGCTAAATGTCCTTTCTGTAAACTTGTAAATGTAATTACGCTTAAGGATGGAGCTCCATCAAGAGTACCTTGTGATGGTTGCCATAATCTACTTGACTTTAGTCATCTTACATATGGCGATATTCTTAGAAAGTGAGGAATAATTATTATGATTTTAGCAGAAACAATTAACGGTATGGTGAGTGAGGACTACAAGGAAAGATTTATTGCAGAATATCAGCAGTTAGTAATCCGTTATAAGGGATTGAAGAAAATGCTTGATAATTGGGATAAGGGAGAACTATCTTTCGTTCCGACTTGTCCACGCAGCACATATGATTTACAGATTAAAGCAATGAATGATTATAAGACTATACTTGAAGCAAGAGCAGCGATAGAAAATATTAATATAAGTTGAGGTGATTTATTGAAAGTAATTAAACGAGATGGCAGAGAAGTTGATTTTGATAAGAATAAAATTATTAAAGCTATTAGCAAGGCGAATGACGAAAGTAAAACTAATAATGAAAAGACTTTAAGTAAATCTGAAATACTTAATATTGCAAATGAAATAGAAAGAAAAATTAATCACAGTCAAAGGGCATATTCTGTTGAGGAAATCCAAGATTTAAACGAGGAATTTATTGATAATCTTGGTTGTTTTAAACTTGCCAAAAGATATGCTATATATCGTTATAAAAGAGGCTTGGTTAGAAAAGGTAATTCAACGGACGATGCAATTTTATCATTGCTTGACTTGAATAATGAAGAAATTAAACAGGAAAATTCAAATAAAAATCCTACTATTATTCCTACGCAACGAGATTATATGGCTGGCGAAGTTAGCAAGGATTTAACTGATAGAATTTTATTACCGCAAGATATTGTAGAAGCAGATAAAGAGGGTATTATTCACTTCCACGACAAAGATTATTATGCTCAACATACATACAATTGCTGCTTGTGTAATCTTGATGATATGTTACAGAATGGAACTGTAATTAGCGGAACTATGATTGAAAAACCACATAGTTTTTCAACAGCTTGTACTATTACAACTCAGATAATCTCACAAGTGAGTTCTAACCAATTTGGGGGTCAGAGTATAACTTTAAGAGACCTCGCACCTTTTGTTGATGTTAGTAGGCAGAAAATTAAAAATGAAATTATTGATGAGATTAATGAGGGTGTTGAGAAAGGGGAAATCCAGATATGTATTAATTCTGATGAATATTATCGCTACATTAACAGAGTTACCGAATCACGACTAAAAAAGGAAATTACAAAAGGTGTTCAGACGATACAGTACCAAGTTGAAACATTGATGACAACTAACGGTCAAGCACCGTTTATTACTGTTTTTATGTATCTCAATGAAGCAAGGAATGAACAAGAAAAGAATGACCTTGCAATGATTATTGAGGAAGTTCTTAAACAGAGGTATCAAGGCGTAAAGAATGAGGAGGGTGCGTGGATTACACCTGCTTTTCCAAAGCTGATTTATGTACTTGAAGAAGATAACATTACTGAAAATAGTAAGTATTGGTATCTGACTAAGTTAGCAGCTAAATGCTCAGCAAAAAGACTTGTTCCAGACCCTATTTCTGAAAAGATGATGAAAGAATTAAAAGAGGGAAATTGTTTCCCTTCGATGGGATGTCGCAGCTTCCTCTCACCGTATAAAGACGAAAACGGAAACTATAAATTCTATGGTCGATTTAATAAAGGTGTTGTAACAATTAATCTTGTCGATGTGGCTTTATCATCGGGTAAAGATAAAGATAAGTTCTGGAAAATTTTTGATGAAAGATTGGAACTTTGTCATAAAGCATTACTTTGTAGATATGAAAGATTAAAAGGTACACTTTCAGATGTAGCACCTATAGTGTGGCAATACGGAGCATTAGCAAGACTTAAAAAAGGAGAAACCATTGATAAGTTGCTTGTTGGTGGATATTCTTCAATTTCGCTTGGTTATGCAGGGTTATATGAATGTGTCAAGTATATGACAGGCAAATCTCATACTGATACTCAAACAACACCATTCGCACTTGAAATTATGAAATATATGAACAAGAAGTGTGATGAGTGGAATAGTCAGTTGAACTTAGGATTTTCTTTATACGGTTCGCCTATAGAAAATACAACATATAAATTTGCAAAGTGTTTACAGAAAAGATTTGGAATTATAGAAGGTGTTACTGATAAAAACTATATAACAAATAGTTATCATATTAATGTTAGGGAAAATGTTAATGCTTTCGATAAACTTAAATTTGAATCGCAGTTTCAAAAATTAAGTTTAGGCGGTGCAATTAGTTATATAGAAACTTCTAATTTACAAAATAATATTGAAGCTGTTTTATCAGTTTTTAAATTTATTTATGACAATATTATGTATGCCGAATTAAACACAAAGTCTGATTATTGTCAAGAATGTGGATATGACGGAGAAATTAATATTGTTAAAAACAATGACGGTAAATTAATTTGGAAATGCCCAAACTGTGGCAACACAAACGAAAGTAAGTTAAATATTGCAAGGAGAACTTGTGGTTATATAGGAACAAACTTCTGGAATCAAGGAAGAACACAAGAAATCAAAGAAAGATATATCCACTTAGGTGGAAACGAATAACGAATAATGAATTATATCAAAATAACAAAAAATGATATAGCCAATGGGGTTGGTGTTAGAACGGTATTATGGGTAAGTGGTTGCACTATGCGTTGTAAGGAATGTCATAATCAATCGACTTGGGATTTTAATGCAGGTCAGCCATTTACAAATGATACGATGAATGAGTTGTTAAATTCACTAATTCCCAATTATGTTGCCGGCTTAACATTATCAGGTGGACACCCATTGGAAAAACAAAACCAACAGCAGATAGCCAATATAGCAAAAACGGTTAAAGCTAAATATCCAACTAAAACTATTTGGTTATACACAGGTTGTTTATATGAGAATATATTGAAAATGCCATTTGTGACAAGGAACATATTGCCTTATATAGATATTCTTGTTGATGGAAAATATGATTACACCAAGCGAGACATCACACTTGCTTGGTGTGGTTCATCAAACCAAAGAGTTATAGATATTCAAAAAAGTTTAAAAGAAAATAAAGTGATTTTATTTAAAGAGGAGTGAAAAGTATAGAATTTTTAAAAAATCCCTTTAATTATACGGGTGCAAAATATAAATTACTACCTCAATTATTACCATTATTCCCTGATAGAATTGATAATTTTGTGGATTTATTCGGAGGGGGGGGAGAAGTATCATTAAATGTAAAGGCTAATTCAATAGTTTACAATGACAAATGTAAGCCGTTAGTAAATATTTTTAAAAATTTAGATAACGATTTCGTTAATGAGGTTAAAGAAATTATTAATAAATATAAACTTGATAAATGGAATAAAGACGGTTTCTTAAAACTTCGTTCTGTGTATAATAACTCGTTGAAAGATAATTTAAACAGAGAAAATGCTGTTGCTTTGTATTGTTTACTCGTACACGCATTTAATTATCAGATAGCTTTTAATAGCAAAGGCGAATATAATATGTCCTCTGGTGTAAATAGGTCATATTTCTCTAAATCCTTGGAAACAAGATTAAATAAATACATAGATGAAATCGGTAAAAGGAATATCAAATTTTATAGTGAGGACTTTCATAATTTATCATTTGATAATCAGGACTTTAAAAGTATATTTTATTATTGTGACCCGCCTTATTTGATTGCAGTAGGAGCATATGAGAGAGATTATTTTTGTAAATGGTCTGAAAGTTATGAAAGAGAGCTGCTAAATTTATTAGACATTCTTGATTATAAACAGGCTAAATTTGCTTTATCAAATGTTTTAGAACATAAAGGTAAAAGCAATGATATTTTAAAAGAATGGTCTAAAAAATATAATGTTCATTATTTAAATATGGATTATAAAAATTGTAATTATCAAACAAAAGATAAATCGGCAAATAGCAGTGTTGAGGTTTTAATTACGAATTATTAAGGAAAAAGCAAAGACAATAATAACAGGAATTTACACGATACCGAAAAGCCTGTTGAACTAATGAAAATTATTATAAACAATTCTTCCAAGGAAAACCAAACTAAATATAATGAGGTGATATAATTAGCAAAATCCAATTAATAAACAGAGACTGTATTGAGGCTATGAAACAAATTCCCGATAAGTCAATAGATATGATTTTATGTGATTTACCTTATGGAATAACACAATACAAATGGGATATTATCATTCCATTTGAACCATTGTGGAAAGAATATAAAAGAATCATAAAGGATAATGGGTGTATAGCGTTGTTTAGCAGTCAACCATTTACAAGTTCATTAGTAATGAGCAATCCTAAAATGTATAAATATGAATGGATATGGCAAAAAACCCATCCAAAAGGACATTTAAACGCTAAGAAGATGCCAATGAGAGCACACGAAAATATTGAAATTTTTTATAAAAAACCACCATTGTATAATCCACAAATGACTCATGGACATACAAGAAAGGTTGCTAAAACAAATTACATAAAGGAATCAGACGGTAATAGCTGTTACGGAAGAGAAACAAGAAACACATTTTATGACAGCACAGATAGATTTCCGTTAGATGTGCAAATATTTAGCAATGACAATCAGTGCAACAAACTTCACCCAACGCAGAAGCCTGTAGCATTATGTGAATATTTAATTAGAACATACACGAATGAAAATGATACAGTTCTTGATAATTGTATGGGTTCAGGAACAACAGGTGTAGCTTGCGTAAATACTAATCGCAATTTTATCGGAATAGAATTAGACGAGCGTTATTTTGAGATAGCCAGAGACAGAATCGAATCAACACAAAATGCTATCATGCAAAGCAAAGGAGTATTAAATGGACATAATTAAAATGGGAATGTCCTTTCACAAGAACTCTTGATAAAAATAAACAAAATCAATTTAAGGTAACCGAAAAATTATTTATACATAAAAATTGGCTTAAACAATTAAATAATGATGAAATAAATTAGTAAGGGAATGATATTTAAAATATGATTATTGTAAATGATTTTCCAATATCAAAAGAAAACATAGAGGCATATTGCAATATGGCGATTGCGGTTAGAGATAACTTAAATGCGTTGCAACTTTGTTCAGAAAAATACAATGAGTTTAAATCAGAATTAAGTTCATATAATGGAAATCTTGATGATTTACTACATCAGATTACTTTAGACAGTACAACTGATAGTCAAAAAGTAAAATTAATAAACAAATTATCCGAAGTAAAAGCAGAGCAGACAGCAGTGAAAGATTTTATAGAGGTATTTCTTCCTATAAAAGAATGGCTTTCAAAAAATTATTATATACTTGATGGACTTAAATTAGCAATTAATAAAACAATTAAAAACAAAGACAGGCAAGTTAAAAGAAGATATGTCTACAGAACTAATATTGTTAAAGAAACGCTAAATAAGGAGGACTAAAAGCTAATTGGTACAATTAATTAATAATGATTGTTTAAATGAATTATTATTAATTAAAAGTGAAAGTGTTGACCTACTTGTAACTTTATTGGTATAGAAATTGACAAAGATTATTTTAATATAGCAAAAGAAAGAATTGGTGAATAGCATTATAAACCTTAGATTGGGGTGGTAACTATAAAAAGAATAATTAAGAAAAGTATAGCACAAGATACTGTGAATCTAAAATTCTTTAAGTGTAATGCTTGTAAATGTATTTTTGAAGCAACTATAGATGATTGTGATTGGGTTTGCCCAATTAATTCTACAACTACAGTTTTTATATCACTTTGCCCGTCTTGTGGGAAAGTATGTTACAAAGAAGAAATAAAGGAACAAACAATGAGAGAAAAAGAACTTGAAATAAACGAACTCAAGAAAAGGAATAAAGAAAAGGAAACAATTTGATAAAAACAGAAAATGAATGTGTAGATTGTCCTAAAGAAATAGGTTGTATTGGCGACCTATGCCCTTACAAAAATGTTACACGATATTATTGTGATTGCTGTGAGCAAGAGAGTGAACTATATAATTTTGACGGGGAAGAGTTGTGCGAGGATTGCGTAAGAGCAAGACTTAAAGAGTGTTTTGATGATTATACACTTGAAGAACAGGCGGAAATATTAGGACTTGATTTGAGTAAAGTTTGAACACTAAATAAAATACAATTTAAAATAAAGGAGAATAATTAATGCTTTATTTAGCAGGTTTAACTTTAAAATATGCAATAGATAAATGTTTAGCAAAACCTAATTATAGTGTGGCTATTGGAGTTCTTGAAAAGACAGATGTTATAAGATGTTTTGATTTTCTGAACCAAAATATTAGTGAAAGAAGAAAGACAAAACATATTCCTGATGTTTTTGTTATCAATAGATTTTCAGTTAAATTTGATAATATTCAAACACAAAATGAAATCACATTTAACAATGGTAGCCGTATTAGTATTATTCTTCCATTGGCAAGCAAAAGGCATATTCGTTGTCATTTATTAATTATTGATAATAGAATTGTTGGCGATACAAGGGAAATATTAAAAGCATTTGAAATAAGAGATTATGATGAAGAAAAAGAACTTGAAGAAACATTTAACAAGGAAACAAAAGGAGAACAACTTATGAATATAGTACAGGTTAATTTTATTAATAGTATTACGCAGAAAAGATATACATATAAAGTTCCAAATGGTATTAGCCTTAACAAAGGTGATATTATTCGAGTGAGAAATAAAGACGGTAAAGAAGCTATTGCCGTTTGTGTAACCGATAGTGAAAATCTTTCTGATAATGCCGTTGATATGGTTATGGACGGTCTTGATGTATTAAGCGATGTTATAGGTGTTTATAACTTAGTTAAATTTCAGGAGATGACTAATGAGTAACGAGTTTAAAAATGGGAGTGGTGAAATAGTCATTTTTAATGAAGATTGTTTCGTAACAATGAGTTCTATGAGACAATCTTCTATTGATGTAATTTTGACAAGTCCATTTTATAACACAAATAAAAAAGCAGGTAATAACAGAACACTTGAAAACACAAAAGTTTTAGATGGTCAATACAATTATGTTAGATATGACACCCACATCGACAATATGACGAATGATGAATACTGTAAATTTACAGAAAAATTATTTAATGAATTTGACAAGATATTAAAAGATAATGGTGTGGTTTTATACAACATTAGTTATGGCTCTGAAATCTCAAAGAATCAATGCGAATGGGCATTTAACAGATTAAAAGAGGTTACATATGATTCGGGTTCGACATAGAGGGCAATTATTAAAACATAATGAGCTTAACAAGATTCCGAATAATTACATATTAACAAAAATGCAAAAACAAAATAAATAACAAAAGGACAAAAAGATTGACTGGTCTATGTGGTTATTTTATACAGCGTTATTTTTAATAATTATTTTTATTGGTTCGTACATAATGTTTAGATAAAAAAATAATACAATGAAATGTAACAAAGGAAATAAATAAATTATTAAGAAAAACAAGGAGAGTTAAGATAATGAAAAATAAGTTTAGTTTTAAATTAATAGCAATTATTCTTGCTATTATTGTTGCCGTTTCAATGATGTTTGTATTCGGTTTCAATGGCGTTAAAAACAAGGCGATTTCTTACGAGGAACAAATCAGTACGGCGCAGTCTGACATTAAGGTTCAGGAAAAGCGCAGAGCAGACCTTATACCTAACCTTGTTGATTGTGTTAAACAGTATGATAAGCACGAATATGAAACCCTAATGGCTGTCGTTGAAGCAAGAGGCACATCGTCTGATAATTCTGTAAACGAGATTCAGACTATGATTAACGCAGTCGCAGAGGCTTATCCAGAATTAAAGAGCAATGAAAACTACAAAGAATTGATGTCGGAACTTACAACCACAGAAAATTTGATTGCAAATTATCGAAGTAATTTTAATAAATTTGTTAAATCTTATAATCAGTATGTAAGGCAATTTCCGAACAGTAATATTCTTGATATGCTCGGCTATGAGGTAATCGAATATTCATACTTAAATTATGATGTATCGGAAGATGCACCAACAAATCTTTTCGGAGATTAATCTATGAACAAGAGGTTAGTAACCAAGCGTGAAATCCTCTTTAGTATTGTCATTATTGCTGTAATGCTTGTGTTTGGTTTTATAATTTCATCCGGAATAAGTAATTCTTTAATGAATGATTATCAGGAATACAACACAGCATTACAGATAGACAATAACAAAGATGTATTTCAACACGGTATGAGAACAAACATAGGTAACGCTTTCGTATATGGTGAACTTAAAGCTGTTGATACAGTTTCTTATGATGAAATCGAGGGAGACTTTTCCTACATAAAGAAAGTCAAAGAGAAATATGCAAGACACACAAGAACGGTAACAAAAACGAGAACTAACTCAAAAGGCGAAACCGAAACATATACGGAAACAGAAGAATACTATACTTGGGATTATGTTAGTCAAGAATCAAAAAGTTCTACAAAGATTGATTTCATTGGCGTTGAGTTCCCTTATGGCAAAATTCATTTACCAAGTGAAAGAGAAATAAAAACAATATATGCAGATGGTGATTGGTGGCATTCATCGGGAGATATAAGATATGTGTATTATGCTGCTCCTGCCGAATGTAAGGGAACACTATATGCTACACTTGGGGATAATACAATCTCAAATGTTAGTTTTAACTATGATAAAAGCATTGAAGATACAATTGAAAGTCTTGAGTCAGGATGGCAAATAGTAGGCTTTTGGATTATTTGGATAACATTCATATGTGGAATAGTTGTAGTTTTCTATCTTATTGATAACAGGTGGCTTGAGGATAAAACAAATGGTTGACGAAACAAAACTATACAGAATTACAGAATAAAAGGAGATAAAATGAACAAACAAATTTTTATTATTAATGGCTCTGGTGGAGTAGGTAAAGATACATTTTGTAGAATGGTAGAAGAGTCCTTGCCTTTGTTTGCAGACAAGTTTGACGGTGTGAGAATTATGCCTGTAAAAACAATTTCATCAGTAGACCAAATTAAAGAAATTGCAGAATTTGTAGGTTGGAACGCTAAATTTAAAACCGAAAAAGATAGAAAATTTCTATCTGACCTCAAAAACTTATGTAGTGAGTATAGTGATTTTTCATTTAATTATATGGCTATACAAGTTGAATCATTCAGAGAAAGCAATAGATATGTGTTATTTATACATATCAGAGAGCCAAAAGAAATCGAAAGAGCAAAACAAGCGTTTAATGCTAAAACAATTCTTATTAAGCGTGATAATGTAAAACATATTACATCCAATAAAGCCGATAGAGAAGTATTTGATTATGACTATGATATTGTAATTAATAATAATGGAAGTAAAGTTGAACTTCTTGATATTGCTAAAGAATTTTGCGAGGACTTATTGGATAATGAAACTAAAAGTGAATATCAAAGTAAGGAAGTAGCTATTGAATGAAAATAAAAAAGGCAATAAAAATAATATCTAATAGATACAAAGCAAAGCCAATTTTTACAGAAGAGAAAGAGTTTATTGAATCGCATTTACCACAAATTGCCCCTATCCCTAATGATTGCTGGATTAGTGGAGGTTCAACTAAAACTGTATTCATAGATTTATACTCATCTGAATATCTATTCAAATTCAAGGTAGAAAATGGTGGAAAATTTATCTTATTAAAAGACAACAGGTCTTTATTTGAAAATTACATACCTGTATCATTGAAAGATACAATAGAACATGAAAAAGAAAGAATAAACGATTTGTATAACAACTGCGTACATAGATTGACCGATTATGTCAAAAGCAATCCTGATAAAATATACAAAATAAATCATTCAGGGGGCAAAGACAGTGAACTTGTAATGTCTGTTTGGAATGATATGTTAAAAATATTAGATTTTACACCTGACTATGAATTTGTATTTTTAAACACTTCCAATGAAGTGGCAGATGTATATAAGCGAATCAAACAAATCTCTGATATAAGAATTATCAATCCCCAAATAGGATGGAGGCAATGGATAGAAAAAATAAATTATACTTTTCCAAATATTTTTAGACGAAATTGTTGTTCTGTATATAAAGAAGGTCAAGCTAAAAAAACATTTGACATTGACACAGACATAGTACAAGTATTGGGCGTCAGAAAATTTGAAAGTACAAAAAGAAGTAAATATAATTTTATTATGGACAATGAGTTTAATGCTAATTTATTTAAAAAAGATATTTATCCTAAAAAATGGATAAAACTTGCACCAATTATTGATTTACAAAATGTTGATGTATGGTTACTCTTGTTGCTTAAAAAAATACCAATCAATAGAAGGTATCGTCTCGGCTATAGTCGTGTAGGTTGTCTTATATGTCCTTATTCCTCAACATATGATGATGAAATAACAAAAACCTACTATAAACATCAATACGAATGGTTTGTTAAAGCTATTGAACAAAATTACGATAGACACGGAGCTAAAAGATTAGGTTGGACTATGCAAGAATGGGTAAACGGAGCTTGGAAGTGTCCAAAGTGTAAAAACACTGAACTTTTACAAAGCAAACCGTCTGATGAAAATGTTAAATTGTACGCTCGAATAAAAGGACTTTCAGAAAATATGGCAAGGAAATACTTTAACAGAACTTGTGGAAATTGTGGTCGTAAAATGGTAGAAAATGAGATAGCAATGTTTTATAAATTATGTGGTAGATATGAAAACATTGCTGATGACAGAGAAGTTTTATGTAAAAAATGTTTATGTAAACAATTAAATATGGCTACAGAAGAATATAATCAGGAAAATATAGATTTTATAGAGCAAGGCTGTAATTTATTTTAACGGAAATATCAAAGTAAGGAGAATTGAATGAGTGATTTAGAAACAACAATTAATTTTCTTCAAGAAGATAAAACAATGACTGTATTTACTTCACAAAGAAAATGGCTAAATAAACTTCTTAAATATGCAAATGAGGAAAATAGTAATGTAATTATTACACATAAAAATACAGATGGCTCTGCAATGTTTGAAATTCCTGTTAGTTGGTTAAAGATTTCACCACCACGAAAACATAAAATGTCAGATAAAAGAAAAGCAGAGTTAGCAGAACGACTTGCTAAAGCGAGAGAAGCGAGGAGTAACAAAATTGATAGTAAGGAGAATTGAATGGGCAAAGTAATTATTTTACCAGAAACAACTAAAAATCCAATTACATTGATTGGTGAAAGAGCCGGTTATTGTTGGGGCGGTGATGTGTCAAACCCCGAAAAAAATTATAAGCGAGGTTTTGATTGTATTAAATCAAACCACGGCAGAGCTTTTGAGTTTGTAAATATTGAAACTGTTATCACAGGTTATTCAGCAAGAGTTATTCGTGAGTGGTACACACATATTGGTGGTAGTCCTACAAGACTACAAGAGAGTACAAGATATGTTGATGGTACTAATTTCGATTATGTAATGCCACCAAGTATTAAATCAAATGAAGCTTTAGAATATTATCATAATGCAATGATGGTAATAAAAGAAGCTGTTACAAATCTTAAGGCTTGTGGTGTTCCAAAAGAAGATTACGCTATGCTACTTCCTTTGGGTATGAAAACAACTATTGTTGACAAGAGAAATTTAAGAAATATTGTTGATATGTCAAGACAGAGAGAGTGTAATAGAGCGTATTGGGAATACAGGCGTTTATTTGCAGATTACAAAAAGGAATTATCCAAATATTCTGACGAGTGGAAAACATTGACTGATTTATTATTTATGCCAAAATGTGAGGTTTTTGGTTATTGTCCAGAAAAGAATAGTTGTGGCAGAAAGCCTAAATGCAAAGAGTAATAACACAAAGAAATTAAAGGGGTTGATAATATAGCAAAAGATTGGACAGGCAATTACAAGAGCGTTTATACAACATTAGGTGCAAGCAATCACACTGACAAAGTAAGAGAGGAAAATGATTATTACGCTACCGAACCAAGAGCGATAGAATTATTACTTGAGGTTGAAAAGTTTTCCCCTGATATTTGGGAATGTGCTTGTGGAAGTGGAGAAATTTCCAAAGTTCTTGAAGATAATGGTTATAATGTAAAATCAACTGATATTGTTTATAGAGGTTTTGGAGACGAACAGTCGATTGACTTTCTTAATTCAAAAGAAAATACATATAATGGTGATATTATCACCAATCCTCCATTTAAGTACGCACTTGAATTTTGTCAAAAAGCATTAAGTGTTATATCTAACGGACATAAAGTAGCAATGTTCTTAAAATTGCAGTTCTTAGAGGGCAAGAAAAGAAAATCATTCTTCTTAGACAATCCGCCTAAAACTATTTATGTTTCAAGTTCAAGATTGTTATGCGCTAAGAACGCTGACTTTCAACGAATGAGAGATGGTGGCGGTAGTGCAGTAGCCTACGCTTGGTATGTGTGGGAAAAGGGATATAAAGGAAATACAGTTGTAAAGTGGATAAATTAAATCATATAGGAGAATAAATAATGAAAATTCTAAAACAAGGAAACAGAAATCAATACAATCCACCTGTGTACAGACGATTATGATATTAATACAAAGAGTAAAGAAAGGAAAGATAGATTTGAAAACTAATTCTTATAAATATGTTAAAAAGCCAATTATTATTGAAGCCTTTAAGTATGAAGGTGATTTAAGTGCCAATGGTAAAAATTGTATTCCAAGTTGGGCTATCGAAGCATATGAAAACGGAATACTTTACTACAAAGAAACAGATGATAATTCTTCGGAATTATTTGCAAAAACACTTGAGGGTGATATGCTTTGTGAAGTAGGTTGTTATATTATACAAGGCGTTGAGGGTGAAATTTACCCGTGTAGAAGTGATATTTTTGACAAGACTTACGAAAAAGTGAAAGACAGTATTTTTTACAAAACTTATACTGATGAAGGATTTTTAGTGAGGCGTTTGAGTAATGAGTAAGGAGTCCTAATACATAATGACTTTATCGTTTATAGCGACAATAATTATAACTATTTTGTTTGTCATTATAGGTATTAGCCTTATTGGTTGGCAAATTAAAGAGAAAGCCTTTACAGGTGTAAATCGAGAAACAATACTTATTCTTGATTTATTATATTTTATAGAAGCGTTTGTTATATTATTAAACGCATATACAAATTTGAGGTGATTGTACGGGAATAGGAGAAATAATGCTTTTAATTTTAATAGTTATCCTTATAGTATTGATGCTTATAGATTATTTTGCGGACGAAAATAGAAAAAAGAACAGCCACAACAAATATAATAAAAATTTTTCTGAAGAAAAGTATGGATTTACTGTTGTAAGTCACAATTCTTTGTTTGAATTCTATGAAGTGTATGATAATGAAACTAAGGTAATGTATGTAATCTCTGACGATTATCACAACGAGGGGTCTATTACTCTTCTTGTTGACGAAAACGGCAAACCTAAACTGTATAAAGAAAATTAAAAACAATAAAACTTTCAAAAAAAAAGAGGTGGTTATGGTTTCTCACAAACATTCAAAAACAAAATATTCAAATCAGCAAATACATCTATCGTCAGCAAAGAAACATTATTTAAGTTTTGATGAAGTTAAGCGTATTTATAAGGTCTGTGATGATTTCAATATTAGACTGAAATGGCATCAAAAAGTAAGGCTGTTCTTTATTGGAATTATTCCGAATAAGCTGTTCAAAAAACTTTACGATTTTAAACACTTAAAATATTCAAGAAGAATTAATAAGACAACCAAACCATTCAAATGCAACTTAAAATAAAAAGCAGGTGAACAAAATATGATTTTAGTAACAGGAGATATTCACGCCAATATAGATATACATAAATTGCTATCTAAAAAATTCCCTTTGGGTAATTCCCTAACTCGTAAAGATTATCTCATTATTTGTGGGGATTTTGGGCTTGTATGGAATAACAGTGAATTGGAAAAATGGTGGAGAAGTTGGCTAAATAATAAATCTTGGACTACATTATTTATTGACGGAAACCACGAAAATTTTGATTTACTAAATGCTTACCCTATTACAAATAAGTGGGGTGGTAAGGTACATCAAGTTGAAGATAATATTTATCATTTAATGCGTGGACAAGTTTTTAATATTGACAATAAAAAGATTTTCACTTTTGGTGGTGCTAAAAGTCACGATAAAGATAATAGAGTTAAAGGTATATCTTGGTGGGAAAACGAATTGCCAACACAAGATGAAATGAACGAAGGTATCAGCAATCTTGAAAAGAATAATTGGAATATTGATTATGTAATTACACATTGTTGTCCGTCTGCCACACTGAAACAGATACCGCCAAAATACAAGATTGAATATAAAACAGATTATTTAACTGATTATCTTCAAAAGATTGATGATAAACTTAATTACAAAAATTGGTTTTGCGGTCATTATCACATTGATACCAATATAGAAAACAAAAAGTTGTTATATTATAATATTGCAAGTGATTCAATAAACTTAAAATATGATACGATAAGCAGAGTTTACATATAAGTGCTTTCATTTGGTTTATATTACATTTTATTTCAATTAATAAAATAGCACTATCAAAATGTAAAAACACAATACAAGTAAAATACAAAGTAAATAACTTCATTTAAGAAAGGACAAATACATATGAAAGTAAATATAAAGAAAATTAATTCAAACGCAATAACTCCGACCTATGGTTCAACCGAAGCAGCAGGACTTGATTTATATGCTTTGATTGATACAGAAACTAATTCCTTATTTATTCCGTCACACGCAACAGTAAAAATTAATACAGGCATTGCGATGGAAATTCCAAAAGGTTATTTTGGTGCAGTATATGCTCGTAGTGGTTTAAGTATCAAGAATGGTCTTAGACCTGCAAATTGTGTTGGCGTTATTGATAGTGACTATCGTGGTGAAATTATTGTGGCACTATACAACGACTCTATGGAAGATAGAATTGTTTATAATGGTGACAGGATTGCTCAGATTGTAATTACACCATATCTTCATATCGAGCCTAACGAAGTAACCGAACTTTCAGATACAGAGCGTGGCGATGGTGGTTTCGGCTCAACAGGTATGAAATAAAAAAATCAAGTAAATTGTGGTATTAGTTTATGAATAAAATGATTTTTACAGTTAAAGAAGTTTCAGAGATAATTCATACCAATCAAACATATGTATATTCATTAATTAAATCAGGTTTGCTACCAGCTTTAAAGCTCGGTTCATATAAAATACGGAAAGAAACTTTAGCTAAATTTCTTGAAGATTACGAAGGTTGTGACTTGACAAACCCCTTTGAATATGTGTATAATAAACAAGCACATAGTTGATATTTACTGACACTTACTATTACCATTCGTTTTTTTGGTGGACAATTTCTATATTCTCTTTTCTGTCCTCTTTTTGTCCACCAAAATTGAGTTGGCTTGAATTATTACAGATTAAAATAAGTTATAATAAGTTATTCGCTATTGGGTTATTTGGCTATTTTTGTGTGTTTAAAGTCATAATAAATTAGAATAAGTTATAATAAATTAAAATCTGAAAAACGGTTTAAGAGTGGGTAATAACCCGATGGTAGGCGCTACAGTTGCATGTGCAGTTGCAGTTTACGAGGGATTAAATAAATAAATATAGCCATTTTTAAGGATAAACGATAATAATTACTAATTTACAATATATCTCATATACTATTTAAACCACCGTTTGTCCACCATTTGTCCACCAAAGAATAAGGGCGTGGACAAATGATAATACCACATAAAAAAATAAGGAGTAGATTTAATTTCTACTCCTTATAATTTTGCCCTTTTATTTCAATTTCTGTTTAACATTTATTTAAACATTTTATTAAGAATGTTATTGCCCTTTTCATTTAATTTATCTGAAGCGTGTTGATATACTTGCATTGTAACGGATATATCTTTATGACCTAACCTTTCTTGCGTGTATTTTATCGGTGCGTCTGCTTCAGCTAACATTGTAGCGTGAGTATGCCTAAAAGAATGAAAGGTGAACTCTTTAAAGCCCAAATTGTAATGAATAACTCGACTTGTGTTTTGCATAGTGCGAGGGTTGATATAACTTCCGTCCTGTCTTACAGTAACAAGATTAATTCTTTTTCCCACACCTGTGTCATTTAAAAAATTATTTTCATCTCTGTATTGATGTTTATATAACTCTTTATAAAAAACTTCTGCCCTTTGTTGTTTATCCTTTTCCTCTAATAATAGGTCGCATAATTCATCATCTATTCCAATAGTTCTAAATGAATTATATTTAGGATTTGAAAAATACCACTTATGTTTTGGCTCGTCCCATTGAATCTGCTTGTTGATTGAAATTGTTTTATTTTCAAAATCAATATCTTCCCAAGTTAAAGCATATGCTTCACCTAATCGTAATCCACATTTATACCCTAACTGCATAGGGATATAAGTAGGACTTCCTTTTGGAAATCTTTTAAATATTTTTACTATCCATTCTTGAGGAATATAAACATTTGGGTGGCTCTTTGTTGGACTATTTGGAACTGCTCTTTTAGACGGCATTTCAACATCTTCCATAGGATTGACTTGTATAAACTTTGCTGTCTTTATAGCATAAATTAAAGATTTATTTATAATATGTTTCAAGGCATCAAGCGTATTAAAAGAATAACCCTTGTTAAACATATCAAATATAAAATTTTGAAGTAACATTGTTGATATAGATTTTAATTTATATTTTCCGAGATACGGCTTAATATAAAGTCTTATCTTTTTTTCATAGTTTGTTACAGTAGTAAGGACAAGGTTATTTCGACAATCTTTCTCCATCCAAAAATCAAGATAATCACTATATGATATTTCAGACGGAGCAAAAGACACTCCTGTATTATTATATTCTGCAAGGGCTTTAACTCCTGCCTCTAAGGCTTCTTTTTTCGTTTTAAAACCGCTTTTTGTAATCTGATTTCTTTTTCCCCCAATTTTCGCAGCTTCAAATCTGTACTCCCATTTATTACCACGCTTTCTTGTGGTAACTTCTGCCATTTTTATCACTCCTTCTATATAAATTATTTTTAGTATAGCAAAACTAAAATTATAAGTCAATATAAAAATTTTCCAATTCTGAATATTGTTTTATATTGGCTCCCATAAAAAAGGTATTACAGTATCAGTAATTATTTATAAAATCTGTCTTTTACACTTGACATTGCAACATTTGAATGTTACAATAGTAACACACTATTAAGTAATAACCAAAAAAAGGAGAAATCATTATGGAAATGAAAATGAAACAGTACATAATTACCGAACTTAGAGAAAAAGCAGGATTAAGTCAAGAAGAACTTGCTAACAAAATCGGAGTAACTCGTCAACAGGTGTCACGATGGGAAAATATTGCGTACAACGAAAGAACAAATATATCCGAAGAAAACACAAAGAAATTAGAAGAATTATTTGGTGTAGAAAGTATTAACAATTATAATTTTCTTGATAATAAAGAAGAATTAATACAGTTAGCAAGAGAGGATGGCAGATACGCAGCTACTTACGCAAAAGAACATAATAAGCAAAGAGAATTGTCAGTTTTCCGTAATAAAGTAGTTAGAGCAATAGAAGGACAAGATAGAGATGGCGTTTTGGGTAACTTATTACAAATTTCTTGCTTATGCAATTATGAAATCCAAAGTTTTTACACAATGTTACAAAGCAAAGAGTTGTTTAAAGACCTTGTTTATAGTTTTATAACAAGTTCGTGTGCAAGCGTAGAATAACGAACTAAACAAAAAGAGGAAAGTAAAAATACTTTCCTCTTTAGTGATGCTTGTATTATTAATACTGCCATCAAACATTAAAGAATATCTTATTTAATCCATAAAAAAACAGGTATTTTTTAAAATCCACTTTGGATAGATTAATAAAAAGGGTGTAAATAGATATTCTTTAAAATCCCGTACGGAGAGATTTATAAAAAATAAAGCATTAACATTAACAGCATCGCTACTGTTAAATATTATTATAGCATAACTTTTATAAAAGTCAACACATTCTATTTAATTTCTTAGAATAATATTGATTTTTTAAATACAACGCTATATAATATAAATAAAAAAATATAAAAAAAGAGTACTGTATTATGACGGATATTAGTTTTAAAAATTTATCAAACAAAACAACTATTGAAGTTTCTCCAACTTTTTTAGATAAAATTGCTAAAGAAGCATTGCCAAAAATAAATGATTCATTTGTTCCACCTTTATTCAGCGAATACTGTATATCTATCATTGAAAAGAATGGCAATTTTAATTATTTTAAAACAAATCTTATTTTAGAAGATAAAACATTCAATTCTTTACCGCAGGAAACCCAAGACAAACTTGTTACTGAAACTTTAAGAGAAAATAATTGTTCAGTCGATGAGATAAGTGTAATATATGTCAAATACACTTCGGCAACTGAATGGACTATTATATTTTTTGATGGTTGTTTTCATAAGAAAATATTTATCGTAGATTGTGAATATGGTGTAGATAACAAACAAGGATATTTCTCTACAATAAGGCAATTTTCTAATAAATATTCAAAGTCAGAAATGCAAGCTATTGTTGAAAAATATATTTTTTGGATGCTTTGTGTTAGTTGGTATATGCAAAATATTAATAATTTTATTGAATATGATTTTATTCAAGTAGATAAACTATCACCAAAGGAAAGAAAGAAAAATAAAGTATCAGATAGCAAACAAACCAATGATAATTATATCCAAAAAATAAAAATAAAATCAAAAAAGAAAAAATATATCTTAAATGAACAAACTGTTAAGCCTAAAAAGACCTATAATAGAGTAAAAACTTGTTGGTATGTAAGAGGATATTATCAGAGGTTTGGAAAAGATAAAATACTAAAATATATTCCACCACGAATAAATTATCGTGATAAAGAAAAGATTGAGGACAACAGAAAGTTACCCTCTCATAAACAAACTTATCAACTCATTGATGATAAATCGTAAAAAAATAGGGGTGTGCGTTAATTTGCACATCCCTATTTTTAATTTTTAAACCCTCCCTGCTATATTAGCAAAAGAGGACAATCTCTATTTATATGTATTATCTATTCAGTTACTTCTGGCAAGCCACCAATGCTTGTAAGCATAGAAAGCAAACCCGCTAATACACTTGCAGATACAACAGCAACCCAATTTACATCACTAACCATTACAGTAGCGCCAATAGTAGCAACAGCAGTCTGTGCTACCGTCTTTATAGCACGAACACCTGCACACTTTAACCAAAGTTTCCAATTAGTCTTTTTCATACACATTCCTCCTACTTTACTGTTTATTTTCTAAATTATTAATTCTTTGATTTAAATTACCAATTTCTTCATTAATAACAGCGTCTTGCGTTTCAAGATGATAAACTCTTTCGATTACACTGTTGTGTTTATCTACTTTTTCTTCAAGCTGTTTAATACGATACAATGTTAATTTTGAACTTGCAATAATACCTAAAATTGAGCCAATGGCAGAACCGCCTAAACCTATTAAAGCAACAATTACTTCTGTTGACATTGCTTCACTTCCTTATGCTTATGTAAGCGTAATCTGCACACGGTCAATGGCTTTACCATTTTTACCTGCGTAGCCGTCCTGCTTTGTATCTTCCTCGGTATTATGTTGCCAATCATACCAATAATTATTGCCCTGTCCACAAACCTTATAAGTAGCTTTGTAATCACCAACACCACTAAATTCAATTTGAATAGTATCAATAACTTTACCGAGAATACCAGCATAACCATTATTGCTATCTGCCTTATTATAACCGTCTACCCAATCGAGCCAATCACCGTCACGGAGATGTACTCTGTATCTGATACTACCTTCCGATACCTTAATCATAAGACCGCTGATAGCCTGTTTGAATCTACCTGCAACACCGCCAAGACCTTTTACCTCTCTGTACCATTTGCCATCTGCGTAAACACGATATGTAATAGTTGGCTTCTTTGGCTTTGAATTACCACCAAGTTGTTCTGTAACTTTCTTGGCTAAATCACCCAAACGATTATAAAGCCAATCACCCGGACAAGCCTTGTTGTCAAACCATCTATGCACTGTAATAATCATCTCATCCGATTTCGGGCTGTAATTAAGTGTCTTATTTTTATCATTAAACCACAAGAGCTTTTTCTTACCATTGCGCTTGCAAATATCAACGCAGAGTTTTACAAGACTGTTGTAAACATTGCTATTCATCTCGTAAGGATGATATGTTTCACTTGCACACTCAATGGTGACTGCTCTCTGGTCATTACTATTGCTCGAAGAACACCAAGAACGATTACCCTCGTCAACGCAGAGTAGCACTCTACCATCGGCACCAATGCCGTAGTTACAGCTTGCCTCTCGGTTGGTATCCATAAAGATATTGCCGAGCGTTTCAACCGAACACTGACCGACAACACAGTGAGGAGTAATGCGGTCAATACTATGTGTTCTTGCTCCCGAATGATTCGGACTAAGTTTTGTGTAACTAACAAGTTTTGAATTACTCATAAAATTTCCTCCTTGCCTTTTATATTTTAATATGATATAATTTAATCAGATTTATCGTCATTGTTTTCTTTGTTATCATTATTTTCATCATAATGTTGACAAAGTAATTCAATTCCAACTACAATCGTTCCAATAACTACAATAGACAATATTATTGGAAACATTATTGGTGATACATTATTAAAAATAAAATTCATAAGAACAAAACCCCCTTTTCTTTGATAAATAATAATATGAAAAATAAATTAAAAACCATATGTAAAAACTTATATAAAAAATTAAGAAGTAATGAATCAAGAACTAAAATACTTGTTGCGTTATTTTTAACAGGAACAATATTCTTGATAATAGGAATATATAGAAAAAATATAGGACAACATTCCGACAACTTCACCTATATAACATCTATTTCTTTTGCTATTTGGTGGATTTTAATGCCCATTACTGGAGCGGAGAAAGATAAAGTTGCCAAGAAAACCTGTATTTATATATTAATGGCTTCAGTCACTCTTTATACATTATCTTATTGTTTGAACATATTTTTTGTAGCAAACCCTACAATAACACAATTGATATATTCAGCAATATTAATATTTTTAGTCATACTGTTTTTTGTTGATGTTTTTCAAACTTTATTCAACATAGTATATCCTCTTATAAGTAAGATTTGGGGTAAGCTCTCCTCAAAAGATTCAAGCCCATTTATGAATTTTATAAAGAACACTATGACTGGGTTAATAACTATTACAGCTTTTATTACAGCCATAGCTGGTCTAATTAAATTATTTATACCTTAAAATGTGTCTTTCCGAGAGTAGTATTTGCTACTCTCTTTTTTATTAAAATTTCTCAAAGTTAGCTTCATCCCAAACGGTTGCTGTCGATACTTCTGTGCCTGTATATACATAACGCTCGTTATTATAAATATAATAAGCGTTTGGAATAAGTTTAACACCGATTTCAAATATAAACGGATTATCTGCTACACCGACAGGTTTTTCCTGTTTGGAATAAATTTGAACTACGAGTTTTTCGCCGAGATAATCTTCAATCCAATCATATCCAAGTTCATATCCAAGTTTATCAGATTGTGTTATTTTTTGAGTAAAACCGCCAAGTTTTTCGACTTTATCAAATACAGCCTTATGCGATTTTATTTTATTCAATAAAATTTCAAAATCTTTATCAAGCATCGCTTAGCACCTCTTTAATCGTTTGGAGTTGTTTTTCTGAAATTTTATCAGTGCTATTAGAGATATTATTCTCGACATCAGGAATTGGGATAGGTGTATTTTTGTCAATCTCTTTGTAATTATCAACGCTATCGCTTATGCCAAGATAGAGCTGTTCTGCTCTAAGCGTTTCACTTTCTATATCGGTAATTACATTATTCTCATCATCTGCACATAGTAACCTAAGTCCGTTTTTTCAATTAATCTCATATGTCACCTCTATGCTATAGTCCAATTTTTATCCGTGGCTATTTTAATTTCTTCTGCCGTTAATTTTGCTAAATTTGTCGAGCCAATCGTAAATTTATACGGTACTTCTCCGGTTCTATCTTTTAAAGCATTAAGCCACGATATTATTGTTTCACGAGAATACTTAGTGCTAAACGCCAAATTTAGACCGTCACAGTTAAAATCATTCTCAATTTCGATAAATTCAAGATTTGGACATCTTATAAATGGGTATGTATGCGTTTTTTTCAAACTATTAGGAATATTTATTCTTTTTAATAATGGCAGGTCAGAAAAAACTTGAAAAGTAAGATATGTAATTGAGTGCGGCAGTCTTATTTCTCTAAGTTTTTCCATTGAAGCAAAAGTATTTCCGGGCATATCAGACTCGCCAGTCATATAGCACGAATCTGTAAATTCTATAATCTCCAAGTTTTTAGCATTTTTATTTCCAAAAATTCCAATTAAATTAGTTCCAATATTTTTATATTTTCTTGGATAACCTTCTTTATCTGGGTCATAAAAATATATCCCGCAAACCAATTCGTTAGAACCATCGGATGTACTCGGTATTAAATTAATAGCATTAGCCATCTTATCAGGAGTATATGTGCTATCAACCTGCAATTTGGTTCTAATAGCATCAGCAATATCTTTATAATGCTGTTCATTTGTTATTATATAATTCATTAATACCTCCTCTCGTCCCCATATTCTATTTTAGAAACAGCAAGTTCGGCAATATTATTTTTATCCTCATCAGTCAGTACATAATCATCGCCTTTTAGTTCACCATTGTCATACTTTTCTTGAAATGTCATACCGTCAGTGAAATGTATATCGTTAGCTGTATAATTCTGTTTGATATGTAAATCTTCGAGCGATTTATTACCGCTAAGTTCAACACCGTTCACACAAGGCTTATTTAAAAGTTGAGTATAGTCTTGAAGTTGAGTACAGTTTTGGTCTTGCCACTCATTTTCTCCGTCTGAACCAATCGTCAATACTTGACCTACTTTACCGTCATTTTTAGGTTTTAACAAACATCTCTCAAATATAGTAAATTCGTCTTTGCTCTCAACCTCGACATCATCTGGGGCTGATATAACTTTAAAATTAATACCGCTGAATCTGATATTACCGCTTTCAAAACTTAGTTCTAAGACACCTCTCAAAATTCCACAAACTGTAGTCATTTGTAAAATCAAAGGCAATAAAACAGCAGTTTTATCTTCATTGAAATCACATTTGACACCCACTTTATGACTGTCGGGTTTCTCACCATAGAACTGTGCCTGCGTACACTCTGTTAGGTCAATATCATAACCGTTGTTTAAACATTTAATCTCAAACAGAGTGACGCCGTGTTCTCTTTGTGTAATAATTTCAGTTATCTTATTATCACACTTATTGTCAACAGATAAATGTCTATAAATCATCACTTCGCCTCGTTTCCGTCAACTGTAACTTTCCAATCACAACGCTCCGCAGGTGCAGAATACATCTTTTTGACTTCTGAAATATTAATACACTTTTCAATATTAACAGTGTTTGGAGTATCAGAATATGCGCCTTTGAGAGTTCTTGCTTGGATTTCCGTTCCACCAAAATCACAATTTCTGATTGTAATATTCGAGCCTGTTTTCATATGTAAGCCGAAGCTGCTATTATCTGCATTATCGTGATTTTGATAACCTATCGTGCAATGCGTTGGTATGATTTTACAATTTTCAATTAAGCCGACTTCGCCAAAGCTATGACCGCAACCAAATACAGGAACAGTTGTTTTGCCAGCATAATCAATGCAATCTGCTCTGCCACCCCATTTAAAAATACAGTTTGAGACTTCCCACTTAGTTGCGTAACCTGTACCACCACTTTCAAGATGTAAAGCGTAACGGATATTTTTACAATCAAATGTAAAACCTTTGATGTGAGTGTGGACATTCAAATCCAAATGAAACGGACATTTTTTGATTATATCCTCAGACTTCAAAGTAGACTTATCAAAACCTGTTGCTCCGTCCCACTTGATTACAGTAGCTTGCGGATTGTATATGTTTTCGGACTCATAGTAAACATAGTCTTTAGTCATTACTCCTCTATAACCTACAAGTCCCACATCGGACATTCCTGCAAACTTGTCTTGCATATCGGTATATGTGCCAGCCATAACAACAATAGTATATCTATTATGATAACTGTTATCAGAAAAGCTATCATTAGCAAACAGAATAGAATTGAACTTCGTAACCCCAAAACCCTCAGTGGTTTCATTGTAATCGTTTGAAACATACAAATAATGCATTGTGTAATCAGGGGCTTGATACAGTTCAGGCTTAATATGAGACTTTATCAAGTCAGGGTTAGAATAAGCTGTACGCTTGTTATTCTGTTCAAGTTGAAGGTTGCAACTATTATCTACAAGTCTATTTGTAGCGACTGCAATTTTAATCGAATTTACGATTACATTTTCTGTCGCTGTATAAGTAGCAACTGCATTTTTAAAAGCACTAACTTCTGACAAAAGCCACGATGAACTAATAGATGTCTGCTCGTTCGCAGGATAGAAAACACAACCTGAATTTTCAATATTATCAAAATTCTGCAACGACAAACAATACGCCTTGCCTTGCTCAAGAACAACTGATTTTTTTAGTTTTAAAACAAAATTAACCGCAGATGTTGATGTTCCGCTCAAACTGATTTTATTATTTTTAACAGAAATAGTAACTCCACTTGCTGTCTGTTCTGTATCCTCAAGTGAACTAAGATTAATACTTTTTGTTATATCTAAAAGAGAACTTTCATCAACTTTATTGTTTAAAAGGTTTGTCATTTCAACTTTTGTATAAGCATTGTTTATCCCATAACCTTCAAGCGTAGTTGACTTATTAGCTTTTGCAACCTCAATCTTTTCTAACGCTTGAGTTATTGCCTTATTTGTCAAAGGATTTACCGAAATATCACTAAGTTCTGTATCCATTGCAACAGTTCCTTCTGGTGTTAAAACAGCCACTTTAGCCAACGCCTCAACTAAAGCTGTGAAGAAGTTTGATTTTTCAATCTCTTGGTTTGCAACTGACGAATATGTAACAATATTAATACCACCAAAAGACAAAGTTCCTTCATCACTCTGCACAACAATCTCTCCTGCTGATGTTCCTCTGTTAGCTGTCAAAGCTCCACTAACGGGCAACTCAACTTTACCCTCAATCACAGAAAGAGTATTGACAGTAAGACAACAAGCGTTGCCTTTAGAGTCAGTGGCTTTGTAAAAAATGTTTGTGCTATCACTCAAATCTATTGGCTCGTCACCGTCACACAGAATAAAAACAGGATGTTTAATCAATGCTTCATTCTGATATGTTACAATATTTACATTATTATTTATCCAACAATTTACTTTGTATTGAATATTTTTTGCTTTCAAGTTATCACCCCGTTTTACTCACTGAAAGTCCAAGTTGACTCAATAACACTTGTTTGATTTATAGTGCTAAATAGTTTTGTAAATTTCATTTTTAAAGGTTTTGTATTATAGTCTGTATTAAAAGTCAAACTGAAATCAGTATCATCGTCATAATTAATGTGCATAGCCATACAAACAGGATATTGACAAATTCCTGACTTCGTTTCTAAAATTACAGAATATCCTAAATACATATCTTCTATATTAAATTCGTTAATTTTTAAAATATTTGCTGTACCAACGCTAAATTCATAGCAATGCTTACTTATATAAGAATTGAAATCCGATATTGCTTCGTTATAAATACTATCCAAGGTATTTATAATATCTACGGAGGTATAAGTATCACTAAAGGTGGCATTTTCGTTAGTCCAATCTCCCTCAATAATAAAATCATTCAATGCCAAAATTTCTTTTGATGATAATATTGAGGTGTTTATACCTTTGTTTTCCTTATCTTTAACTATCTTGTAATTCAATGAAAACTTAAGAGAAATTTCTTTCATTTTATTATAGCTTTGGTTGTAAGATTTAAGGGCATTATCATAAGACTTTCTTACATTTTCATAAGTATTTGCGGCTTCATATAATTCATTATATAAATTTTTACTATGATAATTTTTATAATCATTAATCGGTTTATCACTTGATGTCAATTCCACAGTTGCCAAAGGGTAGTCTGTTATATATTTAACTCCGCTCGGATAACCGTTTGGATAATCGTCAGCTAAATAAATATTAATTTTATCAGCTACACTTCTATAAGAAGTTAATGCTTCTGAAACTTTAGTTTTTAGTTTAACTGTTTCAAGATTAGATTCGACTAATTTCCGTGCATAATTATTATAAGTGCTTCGATTATTTTCTATTTCTTTCAAAAAAGACTGAACTGCTACAAGCAAAGTCCTGTTCTTATCCTTATCAGCAATAAAATCCATATAACTTAAGCAGCTGTCAAAATTGTATAAAACATTATTGCCAACAGGATTAATCAAGCCAAGTCCGTACTTGTCATCTGCCGAATGAACTCTTAAAGCTGTAACACATCTACTATCAGTAGTATGTATATTTGTTTGTTTTATCGCATTATCCCAAGATAAATATAAAGAAGATTGACAACCTAATTTTCCACCAACAAATCCTTTAAGAGAATCTTCATCAACTGTACCACTGATAATATGAATTAATTTTCTATCAGTATCAAAAATAAAGTAACATTGATATGCTGATTGTATATCGTTAATAAGAAACGAATATAAATTCACATTATCCAAATCATCAAAAGTTCTATACTTTGAACAAACATTAGGGGAGATATATCCGACATTCCAAGTGGGGATAAAGTCTAATATCTGATTTATCAACCCCCTATCCATTCTTTGAGGAGAACAATAGGGAATAGGCGCACTTGTTCCCAAAGCCGAATAATCCCTAAGCCAAGTACTGCCCTGCACAGTATCAACTATTTTATCAGGGATATACAGAGGAAGTGTGCTTTTTGATAAAGAAAAAGTCTTTTTAGAAAGTGTATATTCATAACTATATGCTGTTATATTTTTATACGGAATTACACCTTCGTTAATTTCTTCAATTGAAGTTACCATCCACCATTTTGCACCACAAGTAAATTCTTTCAATCCCTCGGATGAACCGTCAAAAGAAGTACAATATCTTTGACCGCTGAACACTTTTATATAGCCATATTTAGGCGAGTAACCACGGTATGAATCCTCACTACTTCCATCGTGTTTCAAGTCAAATAATTCAACCCTAATGTAACCGTTTGTTAATCGCTCTTCACTATCATCTTCATAAGGAAATTTAATCTCTACTCTACCTATTGGTAAATATTTAGCGTAGTGTTCTTCCATTCCTTCTTGAACACCAAGATGAGTTTTTGAATCGGCTTCTCTGTAATAATGAATGCGATAACCAAATTTGTTACTACTTAGCATAGCCACAACATCACCTGTGGACACTGGAATAAAATCTTCACAGGCATAATGTTTATACGCAGAAACACCGTCATAAACAGCAGATAAATCATCAGATTTGTCTAAAATAGAGCCATTAGAATCGTCAATATAACAACCCCATCGCCAATTATATCCACTATCACTGCCAATATCGAATAACTCAACTTCGTCTTTTACTTTAAAACCAGAAAGATAATTATTCATATTAAGGGTCATATCATTAGAGGGTCTGTCTGTTTTGCTACTTATGTCAATGGCATAATCGTCTCTTACTTTAATTCCCATAAATTTAAAATAATCGTTATTATCATTAAGATACAAAACACTACCCTCGACAATATCGTCATAGCATTGATTGTCTATGTATTCATACGACTGCATATCATAGATTTTTTGAGGGATTTTAAATGATAGTTCCGAAACCGTGCCAAATCTAATATCTTCTGAAAGGTTATTAACACCGTTTATTTGGCAAAGAATTTTACGCCTATCTGGTGTGTATAAAACTATTTCTGGTATTTTATTTATTTTATTCATAAATTTAATTAGGTTGCGGAAACCCACTTCCTTTAGGTGGTGGGAGGAGCAACCGACCTCCTATCCTTGAGATTCTGTGTATTTTTGTATAGTTGCTGACGATACTTCTCCAATGCTACAGGCAAAATATCTGTCAGACCAAAAGATTTTCTTCTTCCAGTATTGTTTAGAAAGGAAATTATTGTATTTTTGCTACAGATAATATGTAGTTTCCCACTTGACTTTCACTAATAATAATCATATAATATATTTAGTGAAATATCAACGAAAGGAGTACATTCTATGGAACAAATGACTGTCACCGCAAAAATACAAATATCAGTATCTGATACAGACAAGGTGTTATTAGATAATACCCTGTCTGTCTATCGTGATGCCTGTAACTATGTTTCTGATTATGTATTCCACACACACGATTTAAAGCAGTTTTCCCTTAACAAAATTCTGTACTCAGACATTCGTGAAAACTTTGGTTTAAAATCTCAGATGGTTCAATCTGTATTTAAGACTGTTATTGCGAGATATAAAACAATTCTTGAAAATCAGTCCGAGTGGATTAAGCCATCTTTCAAGAAACCTCAGTATGACCTTGTATGGAATAGAGACTATTCCCTTACACAAAACCGTTTTTCAGTAAATACATTGAATGGTCGTGTCAAGTTGCCATATTTTTCCAAAGGCATGTCTAAATATTTTGACCATACAGTTTATAAGTTTGGTACTGCTAAGCTCGTAAATAAACACGGTAAATATTTTTTACATATCCCTGTAACCTATGACGTAGAAGAAGTATCTATTTCTGATATTTGCAATGTTGTTGGTATTGACAGAGGTATTAACTTTGTCGTTGCCACTTATAACAGCAAGCATAAATCAGGTTTTGTTAACGGCAAAGCTATTAAGCAAAAGAGAGCTGCTTATTCCAAGCTTCGTAAAGAGTTACAGATGCGTCAGACTCCATCATCAAGACGAAGAATTAAGGCTATTGGTCAGCGAGAAAACCGTTGGATGCAAGATATTAATCATCAAGTATCAAAGGCACTCGTTGAAAACAATCCAAAGCATACTCTCTTTGTTTTGGAAGATTTGTCTGGTGTTCGTAATGCTACAGAACGAGTTTGTACCACAGATAGGTATGTGTCTGTATCATGGTCTTTCTATGACCTCGAACAGAAGCTTATCTATAAAGCTAAACGGAATCAGTCTGCCGTAATTAAGGTAAATCCTCGTTATACAAGCCAATGTTGCCCTGTATGTGGTCACATTGAAAAGTCTAACAGAAATAAAAAGCTGCATCTGTTTACCTGTAAAAACTGCGGTTATAAATCCAACGATGACCGTATAGGAGCAATGAATCTGTATCGTATGGGAATAAACTATCTTGAAGATAGTCAAGTACCTAATACAGTTACAGCCGAGTAAACTCTGTTGTAAAGGGTGTTGTCAACCACCCTATGATGTAACGCCACTTTAGATAATAATATCTATTGGGGTTAAAGGTCGGAGGCGTAAGCCGTTATTACGACTGGGCAGTTACAAGCCCACCACCTAAATGTGGTGGATAGTTGACTAAAAACCACCTAATCTATGTAAGGTCTTATATCTATAAGTGAGGCTCTCAATATAAGGTACTATACTTTCTTTTTCGTCTTGCTCATTTATCCAATAGGCAGAAAAATTTATTATATTAACTCCATTAATCATTTTTAATGGAGGGGAAAAATTTAAGGGAGGTATTATAGAAATATTTGCACCTGTACTCGAACTACAAGTGCCAAATTTTGTATTTATGTCATAAACAACATTATTATCTGTCATTGTATCAGACAAATAAATAGTTCCATTACTACCAAGCATTGTTAGATAAAAAACATCATTTTTCATTGTCTTACTAAACGGTTTTAGTTTTATTTCAATATTAGGAAAAACAAAAAAATCTTTTACCGTCTTTACATTTATTGAATGAACTGCTAACAAATTATTAAAAGAAACTTCCTCGTCTTTGTACCAAAAACCACTTGCATTTTGTAATATACAACGAAAGCCCCTTAGTCCTTGTACATCAATAATATCTTCATCGGGGATAAGAATAGCGTTTAAATAATAATTTCTTCTTTCGTCTATTGTCACAAAACGCTTATATCCATCTTGCCCGAATAGCCATTCTTTTACTTCATCAATTTTATCAATAGGAATTTCATTGTCCAAACTTAATATCTCAATTCCAAAACTAAGTGGTTTATCAGCATATTTCAAACCATACAGTAAATGGTCGGAAGCCTTTGGTAATACATCTGTAACAGCTTCGTATTCTGCACCAGTCGAAACACTCCCAAAAGCACTGCTTTCATAAACAAGCATTAAATTGTATTGGTTTGAATTTATCCCATTGTATTCAAACAAACACTCTCTATACATAAATATCACCACCTGTTCTTTCATATATAAGGCATAGACGAAAAATCACCTATGCCTTATTTTTATTTACTTGCTTATATGTTAAATTTATTATTAACAATAGATGTCATAAGTTTATTAATTGCCATATCAGAAATTCTGTTAGCCTGTTCTTTAAGAGCATTGACCGTTGTTTGAGTAGCATCACCTTGAATAACTACATTTATAGAACTTGTCATAGATGTGTTATTAATACGAGGAACATTACTCTTTTGATTTAAAAAAGCAGAAGGATTAGAAGCTATATCATATAATGTGTTAGTCATAGCCTTACTAAATACAGGATTTCCCTCTGGGAGAATAGTATATCTACCTTTGCTTAACTGATAGGGGATTAATTCAGTATTAATGCCCTCTTCATCTACAACAGTCAAACCACCTTTTGCAGACTTTGTTCCGTTAGCATATTTACCAGAAGGAAGGGGTAGATACGCCGCAGTTATGTATTTAGACGGGTTTGCAATCCAAGATGATAGTGTCGGAACTTTTCCAAAAGGAGTATTCACATATTCACTTTCAGATTTATTACCATTTTTATTACCATTGCTTGACTTGTTTCCTGATTTTTTGTTGTCGTCATTAGGCAAAACTTCTAATAACTTTTCGACCTTTTCACGATAATCGTCTATAGCCTGTCCGTTGTTAGTTATGCTTGTTGTAGTGTCATCAATCGAATCACTAACCGAATCAATAGCGCTTGAAACATCATCAATCTTTCCACTAACTGTATAAATTTCTCCTTGCATTATATCAAGTAATGCAAGTGTACCAATATTAGAGTTATTGTATTCAGATAATGCAATTTGAGCATTATCCCAAAGATAGTCAAATTCACTCTTACTCTTAGTTGTATAAGTGGAAATATAATTATACAGTTGTCCGTAAAGTTCACCACTATCGTTATCAATTCTACTACAAGCATCCCTGTAAAGTTTAACTTCATCACTAAGATAATCGTCAATAGAATTAATAAGATTATCCCAATACTCATCTTGTTGCTCTTTCATTTTATCAAGAGCGTCTGACCTCATATCATATTCTCTATCAGTAAGAGTATCAAGCATATCATTGCGGCTTGAGTTAAGTGTGTCTTGAGCTTCTTTTGCGTTCTTTTTGCCAGCACTACTATCATCAAGGCTTGCAACCGCTGACGACAAGGAATCTTTAGCCACTGTATTTTGACTTTCTGAAATCTTTTTATTCCACTCATACTCGTTCTTTTCGGCTTCAAGAAGTTCTTTCCTCTTATCAATTAACTCGTCAATAGATTCCTTCTGTTTTTCATACTCATTTTTGATTAATTCGTTCTCTTTTTTGATTAAGTCTGTAACAAGGTCAACTAAATCTGAAATATTATTCTTAGCATCTTCAAGAGAACTTTTCTGTTCCTCAAGTGCATCTTTTTGCTTTTCAAGAACTTCCTTTTGAGTAGTCAAAGCATTATTTGCTTCCTCTGTATAACCAAGAAAAGCATCGGCATTTGATTCTAAGGAAGTTTCAGCTTGGTCTATTAAAGCGATATATTGAGAATATTGAATTAAAACGCCCTCAATGGCATCTTTACTTACACCCTCAGCTAATTTATGGGCAATAGCAAGTTTTAATGTAGCTTCAGTGAGAGTATTTGTGCTACCTGTTAAATTGTCATTACTTTTTGATTGCGTTTCAGTTGACAGAGAGTTAATACTGCTAATGGCAGATTGTAACTGAGTATATTTTAAATTCTCTAATTGAGCCTTTGCAAGAGCAATATAGGAATCTTTATTTATTTGTAACTGACCGTTTTCATTAAACAAAGTGCTAACATAGTTATCGCCAGCTTCAATTATAGCGTTTAAATTATCCAAAGTAAGATAACCATTGCTATTATAATCTGAAACTACCGTACTAAGTGATTTATAAGTGGAAGCAATCCCACTTATTGTTTCCTTGAGATTCTTTATCTTTTCAGATAATTTATCATCTGCTATGGCATATTGCCAATCTTCTGATTTTGTTATTGCTTCTTGAACAGCGTTTGAGAGTTCAGGGAAAATTGAAGCAAGTTGATTTGTGATTTCTGCCTGTACGCTTTCTGATTTGGCAGCATCTAAACAAGCCTCTTTGAGCTCGTTGAAATTTTCTACTGTTGACGGCAAGCCCTTGGAAAGTTCTTGTTCATAAATAGCAGCCTGTGCCTCTGCTTTTATATAATTATTAATTAAATCATAATTATCATCAACATCATCTGTGTCGGCAAAAATATCCTTTAAAGTTTTGTAATAGTCCGAAGTGATTAATTTATCTCCGTCTTTGCCTAACTCATTCGCTTTTGTTTCAATAGCAGAAATGGCTTTTTGAACTTTATCGTAATAATCTAACATTGTTTCTATGTTAGTAGTGTCAATATTAACACCAAAAGTAAAAGTCCGTTTTCCTATTCCATTTTGAGTGGCACTCGATGAACCTTCTCCGACATATTTACCAAGAATATCAGAAGTAATCTTGTAAGCATCTTCACTACTACCACCCGAAATGTCTGTTAAAGATTTGTCATCTACCGCTTTCTTTTGAAAAGATGACCTTCCTCTATTTTTGATTTTATCTTCTGTTTCGGCACGAGCTGCGTTACTTCTATCATAGGCTGTTTGTAAATCAGCTTTAGCCGAAGCCAAAACTGAATCAGCGTATTTTTTCTCCGCATTAGTAGCGTCTCCGAGAAGTTGAATTTTGTCCTTTAACTGCTCATTAACATTCTTAATAGCAGTCTCTTTTTCCTGTCCAGTTGCTTCTGTTCCAAGACTTGCATATAAATCCCAAGCCTGCATTGTTTTATTAATAGCCTCTGCACTTTTATCTGCTTGTTCAATAGTATCTTCATATGCTTGTCTTTGTGCTTCTTGATATGAGTTCCACATAGCAATACCGACACTGATAGCAACAGTAGCAATAGCTATCCAAGTTGAAACAGATGAAAGAATACCTTTTGAAATTGAAATCTTTTTAGCAGATTGTTCAGCAGCTTCTCCACTTTTGATAAAAGCCTTAGCAGCATTATAAGATTCCACGCTAATATGCCCTTCTTCTCTCAACAAGTCAATATTAGCGGAAGTCAAATTTCGTGTGCCGTCAGTAACACCTTTTAGTGCAATTTCGCCTTTTGTAAACTGTGTCATTTTCTCAAGGTCGGCAACACTTATCTTATGAAAGTCAGATAACAAAACCGCATTTTTTAAAGATAAAGCCTCAGTAGCTTGCGACAAAGAATTAGTAGCAAGTATTTGTTCCTGAAAGGCTTTTGGTATTTCAGTCGCATTTAAAACCGCTTTTTTTTGACTATTAGAAAGTCCTTCTAAAGACTGTTTCATAGCCTCAAATGGCATATTGCCATCGGAATCCTTTAATGATGACAATGTAGATATTTCTGTAAAAGCAGTTGAAATATTGCTAATATTTCCTTTGATTGTACCTAAGTTCTTTATTAAATTTCCAATTCCTATTGCACTAATGGCAACAGGGAGTAGACCTATTTTGTTAATTAAACCGTCTAAGCCATTTACTAAATCAGTTAATACCCCAACAATATCCTTGATTTCAGAACTATTTATAAAATCTGTTGACAAACTCTGAAAAGAAGATTGTAAAGTATTTAGTCTACCCTCAATACTATCCAACCAACGCTCTTGTTCTTTTAACGCAGACCCACCTGAATTTTCAGAAGATGCAAATGCTTTTTCAGCCTGTTTAAAGTTAGTAATTAATGCCGCCACTTGGTTGGCTCTTTGTTTTCCGGCAATGGTTTCCAAAAGTGCAGCCTGATTAGTTGAAGATAAACTACTATATACTTCGCTAATACCTTTTATAATTTCATATGTAGATTTGAAATTACCGTCTTTATCAAAAATATTTACTTTGCCATTTGTAAGGTTAAGAATTTGAGTCTGCATTTTAGAGATAGAATCAACATTATCATCAACTTCCTCGCCTAATGACTCAAGCTCACCTTTCATACCTCTCAATCTAAGGCTCAACACTTTAATGGAGTTACCCATTTCAGAAGCATCTTGGGTAATTTCAGTACCAGCAGTAAGTAGAGCAATAGTTTGGTCTATGTCATTACCTGCAACCGCTAAAGCCGAAGCCAAGTTAGCAAGTCCGTCACCCAAATCGCCCGAACTAACGGCAAAGTTATTTGATACTTCATTAAGTTTATCAATAATGCTTTCAGATTCACTTGCGTTCATATTAAATGCTTTTAATGTTGATACAATAGTAGAAGTAGCTTCATCAATACCACTTAAATCATCACCAACATTTTTATACATAGTTGCAACTTTAGCCAAATCCTCAGACTCGCTAACAGTATATCCAAGTCGAGCAAAATCCGCTGTTGCATTAATAAAATCAGACAAGTTAGAACCAAGTTCTTGTGAGTCTTTTTTAGCATTTTTCAAAAATCTACTATAAGAGCTATCAGTTTCATCTGTAACTTTCTTTAACTCAACCATAGCAGAGTCAACATCTTTTATATTTGAGTAAACATTTTTTAAGCCTTGAATAGCAAGATAAAATAATCGTGAAGCACTAAAAAAGTAACCAAAATGCTTCCAAGCCTCTTTTAATCCACTCACAAAAGTACCCGTTGCTACTCCTGCTTCCCTACACTTAATCTTGAAAGTCGATAATTGTGCATTAAATTCTGATAAATCAGCAGTTGTTCTAAGTTCCTTGCTTTTGGATATAAGGTTATTTAATTCATTATTTAGAGAAGTATTATATTTAATTTTTGTCCAAGTATTAGCAATCAACCTAACTTCACTTTGAGCTTTCTCAATTTTTGAATTTAAAATTGATTGTTGTTGTGCAGAATCCTTAACTGATTTATTGGCACTTTTAATTTCTGCATCAAATTCTTTATATTTAGCTTTTAAAGCTGATACTTGTGCATTAAATCCTGTTAAGTCAGCATTAGTTTTAAGTTCTTTACTTTTAGATATAAGATTGTTTAATTCATTCTTTAAAGACTCATTTTCAATCTCACTCCAAGTATTAGCAAGTGTTCTGACTTCGCTTTGTGCTTTTTCAATTTTTGAGTTTAAAATTGATTGCTGTTGTACGGCGTCTTTAACTGGACTATTAGCACTTTTTACTTCGGCGTTATATTCTTTATACGCTAACTGACATTTTTTTAATTGTGTTTCTAACTGACTAAGTAAATTAAGTTGCTCTTGTTCGGGAAGATTAGCTGAATATTTTGTTCGTAAGTTATTTAATTTTTGCTGTTCTTCTGTTAACTGATTAAACGCATTATCAGTTTTTTCGGTGTCCTGAATAGGGAAAGCCATATAATTAACTTTTTGATTAAACTCATCTATCTTAAAAGAAGTGTTTTTATAGCTTTCTTGTAATTTATTTAGTCTTTCCTGTTGCTTTTTAAAAACATTGTCCATTTTGCCATAGTCAGTATTCATACTGCTTATGTGCGCTTCAAACTGTTCACTTTCTTGATTGAACTGATAAACGGCTTTGGTAGTTCTTTTTAAGCCGTTCTCAAGTTCCTGAACATATGTAACAGTTGCTTTAGTTCCATTTTCAAAATCAACAATGCCCGATTTTGTTCCTGTAAATGAAACATTTGAAACTTTGCCTAAATTTTTACCGATGTCAGAAGCTACACTTTCAAGTTTTTGCTTTACAACATCAATTTGTTTAACATTTAAAATATCATTAAAATTAGCTTGTCCTAAGTCAAGCCTCATACCAGAAAAGCTATTTTGAATAACCTTTTGTGCTTGCTGTGTAGCTTTTGAAATACCAGATTTGCTAATTTCATTAACAGAAATGTCAACTTTAACTTTATTAAGTTTACTACCTAAAGTTTCAATTTGTTTGTTTATTTCCTTAACTGCGTGTTCTTCGTTAAGTTTCGCAGTAACTAATATTGTGGATTCGTGACCTATATTTCCTGCCATACTCTAATTCTCACCACCTAATGAAAAAGAGATGACAGAAGCCACCTCAATTTTAATTATTATTTAAATCTATATCCTTTATCATAAAGACTCATCTCAAAAATATCTCTCAATAAGCCGCTTCTACTATTTAATTCTTTGACTGTAGCAGCAGCAAAAGGTCTTGCCTGTAAATATCTGTATTTTTTATTTGATAAATTATTGATTGTATAACCTATTCCACCAAATTTAGCCGTATATTTTTTTTCACCCAATTCAATAAGTTCAGGCAAACTAAATGGAGTCTGAAAAACTAAATCACCATAATTATTTAACATTAAATTTGGCTTTGCTTTACTAAAAACAGCCACAGTATGGTCGAAACTACCCATTCTGCCCAATAACTTTTTATCCCATTTATCTCTATCTAACAAACTATATCGTCTGACATAATGGGGAATATTGTTTTTTTGCCCTCTATGATAATGTATTTTATATCTTTTATACACACTGCCCTCGGCGTGAGTTATGGCTGAATCGGTTACATACTCCGACACCTCGTTAAGCATCACATTATCAATATCACTACTAAGAACTTTTATGAAATCCTGAACCGAATTAAAAGTTGCCATTTTATTTAATCAATCGTCCTTTACTTAAATAAAAGACTTAAGGACTTCTTTATTTGAGCCATTTTCAATATTATTGTTCAAAGTTGAAACTTGATTTGCGACTTCTTTAATGCTTGAAAGCATTTTGTCATTACTAAAGAGTTCGTCAAGTTTTTCACTTACCTTGTTAATAATTTTAATACCTTCTTCGCACTCGGATGTTAAACCATTCAATTTTATCTCGAAATAACTGTTTTTTGAACTTAATTTATCTTTTATATAACAATCTACAATATTTTCAATCATCACAAAACTATCGAGATAACACGAAACACATTTATCTGTCTTACTACAAACAAAGTCAATTATGTTTCTTGCAATTTTATAATTTATTTCATAGTCTATAATTTCAAATTCTTTTTCATTACCATTAGTATCTGTCTCCTTGACCTTCTTTGTAACAAGAGGAATATTAGTAAAAACTTTTAACCAAGCAATATCTGTAACAACCTCATAATATTGAGGGCAATATTCATTATCTATAAAAATTATCTGTTCAGCTAAAATAGGAACAAAGTCTAAATCAGCAAGTGACTTGATATTTTTATAAACCTCAAACATAAAACCGTTCTCTAAAGTATATGATACACTCTCGTTTTTTGAGAGTTCTTTAATTTGCGTACTTGTCAATTTTTTCAAAGAAATCCACCTCTAATAATTTTTGATTTTCTATTTTATTTAAAGTTGCAACCGTTGGAAACCTTTTTCTTATTCGCCTTTGTTTTTGAATAAACTCATAATCTAACCAACCGCCATCTACTTTTGAGTAAGCTACCCAATAATAGTCTATTTCTGGAAATGTTTTCCAAAACAATTTCCTTTTTAATTTAGCCACGGAGTCAGGCATACCCTTAGTGTCTAACACAAATTCTTTGCCATTCGTTAATTTGACATAGAAATCAGCAACATATGTAATTGCTCTAACATTACGACCTTTTCTCTTAAATTCATTTTGTAGCACATATTTCTTTTGCAGTTCGTATTCCGCAATTATGCCACTTTGCACATCTGGCAAAATGACTTCCTCATAAAATCTCTTTTCTAAACCACTATCAAAAATGATTCCGTCATTTGAAGTCCTCTTGATAGTATTCTTATCTACATTAAATTTTGTTCTGCTTTTTTTCATTGAGTTATTATACCTTGTTGTAAAAAATGGGAGAAACAGTTTGTCTACCGTCCTCCCATTAAAATTACAAATATTAGTTTTTGCTTCCCTTTGTGGATTTCTTAACAGGTTCATCTTTAAGTTTCCCTTTGCTTGATTTCGTTACGATATTGTTATTATCATCAACTTCAACAGTCTTTAAATTCCTAATATCATTCATAACAATATCAGCAAAGGTTTGAGATGTGCTTTCACCATTCTGTGGGAAAACCTTAGTTTCAGTTTTCTCAAGATATTTTTTCCCACATTCAAAAGAACAAACCACACTTCGCCAATTAAATGTACCTGTTGTTGAAATATTAACTCTACAAGGATTGAACGGTTTAGAACAAATAGGACAGGTTTTATACACCTTCATATTAATTTCACCTTATACTTCAACATAATCAGTAGCATCGTCATTAAAGAACTTCAAACGACCAATAATCTGATTAGCACCACATCTTACTTTGATACACTTGCCTTCAAAACTCTGATTAGTCTGACCGTCACCAATGGTTGTTTCCATAGTACCTGTTGGGTCAACAATATAAGCGTCGTACTGCCACATTCTTACTGTGTTGCAAGCATCTTCCCATTGACCTGTAACACGAGCAGCAATCTTCTCTGACACTTTGTCAGCTCGTCTGTCTACAGAAGCACCTTCGGCAATCTTCCTTGTATAAGTCACAATCGCCATAGTTCCGTCAGGATGCTCACTTGCCTCAAACTCAATAAAGCCGGCAGTCGAAGTATCCTTTACAGGTGCAGTATATTTTACAGATTCACCAGCCTTAGCTGTTGTATCAACCTTATATGTTGTGTTACCAACCTTAACAGACTCAATACCATCTAATGGTACATATGTAAGTGTTGCCTTATTCTTAGTAATTGTTACCGAATCATCCCAACCAATCTGAATTGAACCATCCTCAACTTCTGTGCCATAACTGTCAGCAAGGAGTTTTGCACTCACCATACCTGCTGTCCAACTAATAGTTGTATTAGGATTTCTTTTAAGAACGCCAATAATAGAACCCTTTGAACCTACAAGGTCAGTGTTGTCCTGACCGTCTTTAATTGAAAACTGTGTAATTTCATCACATCTATACTTGAAAGCACCAAACATAGGTGTAAATACATCAACAGTATCAACACTTGTAAAAAGGACATCATCAACATTAAACTTTGCCATATTTACCTCCACTTAATTATTTTTTATTATTATTTGACTATAACGAAAGACCAAGCTTATTTGTCAAATTCTAAGACAAAACAAGATTGGTCTTTTGTTGATAATTTTTCACTTAATACATTACCTGTATAAACACCGATAGCAATATTACTTATGTGAATATTATGTAATATTTGTTTTACCGACAAAGTAAATTCAATGTACTTTATATTCATTACTGTTTCAAAATTGTATTTAAAATCTTTATTATTAACCATTGTAACAAGATAGGACTCCAAAACACTATATTGTCTTGGATTTTTAGCTTTCTTTTTTAAATCTCTTTTTAATAAAGTGACAGCTCTATCTAAAACATATCTACCAGAAGCACCGCCAATATCTTCTTTTCTGTCATCTCTTTTTTCGCCAAGAATTTTACGAATAGCTACAGCAATTTTATCCATATCATTTTCTGTAATAATAATTCTTTGTAAGTTATCAATTATAAAATAATGTTTTTTGTCATTTTCATTATCGGTTGTCATACAAATTTGAATATCAGAAATATTAAAGCCCCTAAAGAACATAGAAAAAATATTTGCGTTTCTCTTCTTATTTGCGCCAAACAGTTTTATTATTTCTTCATCAGTTCCACAGGATAATATTTTCAACTCATAAAGTGCCTGAATAAACAAATCATAAAAATTCAATGTTATATAATCAATTTTATTTAGCCATAGTTCTGCCCTGCGAGTGAAAGGCATAGCCGTCAAATGATATGCTAACAGAAAATAATCATCTTCGTTTTCATAGACTTCTTTAAAAGTTGGAATGTAAACCTGTACATATTGGTTTATAGTAATCGTATCATTAAGAAAAATTTTATTTTGCATATGTTAAATTACCTTTATCAGTAATATTATTAAAATCTCTTACCGCATAAGTAAGTTGATAACCGTGATAATCTTGAGTTGCCGTAAAATTACCATCAAACTTAACTAAGTTCATTTCACCTAATGCTATTTCATTAGTTCCGTTAAACAGATTATCTATAGCAGTTGCAATTAAGGTTGTACGCTTACCTTTATCCGTTCTTAACAAACTATCGTGACAAAAAATATAAAAATTTATATACAGCATTTTTTCAGTTTTACCACCATAAACTTCACCGCTAATACCAAAGCAAATATAAGTTTTAGCACTATCGTTAATCTTTGGATAATAAACTTCCGGTCGAATACAATCCCATTTTAATTTATTACAATCATATTCTATATCACCGTTATCAAGTAATCTTTGAATATCCTTGTCCTGACAAAGTTTTTTTAAAATTTGAGCCTCATAAATATTTAAATTATTTAATTTTGCCAATAATTATCACGCCCAATCATCCAATAATTTTTTGTTTTGTTGTGAGATATTAGGATTTTTATATTTATCTCTTAAAACATCTGTTTCTACCTTATTAGCAATGCCATTTTCAATATCATCATTGATATACTCCGTCTGACATTCTACAAGTGTCCAAGTATTTACACCCTTATCATTGAAATTTTTTGTTGTATCATCAGTTTGTGTTATTTTATACGCAGTAGGGTGTTCTTTATTTTTATCCATTAAAATCCTTGTATCACGCTCTACTTTATTGGTTTCATCATTGCTTTGAATATATATCATATATTGAGCTGTACCAACCACTGTCTTATTAGCTTCTTTTACACCACTGTTGTATTGAGTGGCATTAGTTGAATACACAGGATATTCAAGAACAGTATAATCAGTTTCAGGGTTAATGATAAATTTTAACGACCAATTGCAATAATACATAACTGCTTTTTCATAAAATTTATTGTCATCAACCAATCCTACAACAATCCAATAATTGTCTTTGTATTTTATGTAGTCACCACTTGTCAATGTGCCAATAGGGCACAAAACTTGTCTTTTTTTTGAGCTTTCATCATTATCTGATGTTACTTGCTGAACAATTCCCTTAAAAGGAATACCGTTTTCCTGTTTTAAATCAGGTTTGTAAGGGTAATAAAACATATTATTACCTAATGGACTGTTAAGCATATCATCTATGTATGGGGACTTAAAAAAATCAAAATCTGTATTCTCGTTACCCCCCGCATAAGAGGGCGGAGAGGAGAATTGAGTCCATTCTTTAGCCACTGTCATCACCGCCATAAGCCGGCTGTTTTGCTTGGTCTAATTTTAACTCTACTTTTGCTCTTGCATATTTAAGTTCTTCAAATGTCATTTTCTTAGCTGTGCCTGTATCGTTTAACGACAAATCCTTACCGATAATATTTATTTTCTTGTTTTGTCTATCAAATTCTCTTTCAAGATAATAAACTTTCATAATATCAGCAATTATTCCCATAGTTTTGAGAGAAACTTTTTTATTAAAATTTCCTGATTCAGAATCATAGTCTAAGTCACTAACTTCTCTTTCATATTCTGCTATAGCCAATTCAGCCCATAATTTAGTTAATCCCTCTGGCAATAATGATATTTCTACATATTTCGTCTCAAAAATATTAATAATTTGTTCTAATGATGTTATAACATCACCGCCAATTAAAGTTCACCGTTTTCTGCCATTGTTGAAAATTTATAACCCGTCAACTGTTCAATGGCATTTTTTTGAGCAACTGTTGCCTTATCAATTCCTGCTTGAGTTGCAAGGTCAATAAGTGCTTGCTTGTCGCCCTCATTATGAATACACTTCTCAATTTCAGCCTTAAACTTCTTAATATCCTTTAAAGCCAACATCTTTTTAACATTATCCAAAGTCAAAGTATCAGTATGTAATTCTTTTGAGTTTGTAATATGAAAAATAGCATTTCTTACAGCTTCATCTTCGATAAAGATACGAGCGTTAGAACCTTTAGTATCAACACCTGTAAACATTACATTATTCATACCAACCTGATTTTCAACTTCTCGATAAGTTAAGCCATTCCACCTTTTTACACCAGCAGGAATAACAATGTCAGAACGATTTTCACTATCTCTAAAATGTAAAGCATAATTTCTCAGATTAGTGATGGCAATTCTGCCGTCTGTATTAATTGTGTTATTCGTCATTTTTTCCATTCCTTTTATTAGATTTATGAGTGAGCCAATTAATTTTTGGCTCACTCATATTAAGTACATTTATTAAAATGTGAGGTTATTTCACTTACACTGAAATATTAATCAGCCTTTGTAACAAGACCAATCTCAAACTCTCTACCCTTAGTAACATCAGCACCAAGTTCCATATCAAATCTTGTGATTACAGAACCTGTTGAAACATCATTACCTGCCATAGTAGTAAGACCGCCTCGTCTAATAATATCAATAGGAGATGTAATGCCCTGCGGTACAAAGTAAATATCATCAGTATTAATATATGTCTCAAACGCACTCTTATCAGCAAGTGGCTTAGCAAAGTTATATCCATTTGGAAGTACAACAAGGTTTGAACCCTTATAATCACCGTTATAGCCCTGCTTTGCAATCTCATCTACCTGTGAATCAGTATAGAATGGGAGAGATGTGGACTCTGCATTTTTATAACCATTGAAACCAGAAATGGTGGCAATATTATTATAATCCGAAAGAATTGATACCTTACCCATTCTACGAATCTTAGTTACCATATTATCAATGGCAGTCTGAGTAAGATTACCAGAATATTCCTCATAAAACTTAACACCTGTTGTGTTATTCTTAAGTGCATCCTTTAAAACACCAAGAACATATGTAACACCCTTATTGTGCATAGTAGCCTGAATCTGCTCAATTTCCTGTGCATTTGTGCCAAGGAAATCCTTACTCTCAAACTCACGATAGTTATATCTCATACCTGCTGAAATTGTCTGAGTCTTGATAGGGTAATTAATTTCCTTACGGTCAGCAAACGATACATCTGAACCCTTAGCCTGAATGTCAGCACCAAGATTTTCATATGTCCAAGTATGCTTTACAGGAGTTGCGTCCATACCAATAGTTTTATAATTACCGAGAAGTGAATAAATCTGCATCTGCTTTACAAGAAGTGGCTCAATACCAATCTTAAAAATAGTATTAAGTTCAGCTCTTGCAGTAGTGTCGCCAGCAGTGGCTCTCGAACCAAGTTTTGACATAAGCTCTACTGTTGAATCAACTTCCTTGCCATACTTTGAAGTATCAAGACCACGATGAAGTGCCATATTAATTTCAGCAACACGCTTAATCTTGTTCATATCACGAACTCTTGCTTCTTCTCTATGCTCGTTATTAAGTTCAATCTTATACATATAATTTCTTACCTCCTAATTAAACATTTACAGAAATTTCAAGACCATTACCTGCATAGTTTGTTTTATTAAGAACCGTGAAGGTAACTGCATAACCACTTGCATCTGAAGTCTTTTCAAACTCACCCTTTGCATTAGCAACCAAAGTATCGCCCTTGGAAACATCTGAATACGCTGTTGCAAGAACAGTATCATTAATTTCAAGCACTACATCTTTCATAGTTGCTGTGTCAAAAATTCTTGCAAATTCACCAATTGCAATCTTATAGTCGTCTGTCGAACCTACAAACTCGACAGGTTCTCTTTCATTAATAACAAGCCAAAGTGCTTTCTTCGCAGTTGTAGCAGTAGGAAGTGCAATAGTGCCAGCCGCTCTGTCATATGTAACAAGATAACCATTCTTGAGTTCAGCGGGAGCTTTTACATTACCTACATTGCGTACAGTCTTAAAGTCACCAACATTTTTAAACTTTACCATATTTATTCCTCCTAATTAACACTCAAACAATGAGCTTTCATCATTTTCATTGCCAATATTTGATTCGTCAGGCATTGAAATATCTAAAAATAAGTTTGTGTCAAACGAATTTAGTTCATTTGATTTTTCTTTCTTAATTGAATCAAAACTAAAAGCCTTAGCTTTCATTACAATATCATCAACACTAAAACCACAACCCTTTGGATTTTCTCTAAATGAATTAATTTCAACTTCAATAGCCTTTTTACAATCATCCGAAAAGTCCTTCAACTTTTCATCAAGAGCATTACATTCAGACTTCTTTTCAATTTCAGCAAGCTGTGTTTCAAGTTCGGTTTTACTTGATTTAACCTCATTGATTTCATTAGTAAGAGAAGAAATAGTTTCATCTTTCTCTGTAATAACCCTATTAAGACTTTCAACTTTTTCATTAAGTTCAACAATTTTACTATTAAGTTCAGTTACTTCTTTTGAAGCTTCAATTTCAGCTTTTAAAGAATTTACTTCCCCTGTAATCTTGTCGCAAACTTCCTTAAACATCTGTTCAACAGTCATATCAGTCTTTCCTCCTTCATCTTTGTTATGTTTTGCGTTAAGTTCTGTAACAATGGCACTATCGTCACCTTGTTTTACAAGTTCACCTAACAAATTAAAACCACAATACTTATAAGCAATTGGTACTCTGCCATCACCTACATAATCATTTTTGTATTTGATTTCACCACCATTTATAGGAAGTCCAACTATTTCAACGCTTCCATATAAGGTTTTGCCTTCTTTAAATTTTTGACGGTAATTATCTATAAAAGCACCGTACCTAATATAATCCAACTTACCATCAGCCATCGCCACTTTTGTAGGCTTACCGTCTATTACAATTTCAGATATATAACCCTTGGAGAAATTACCAATTACACTTGCATCGGCACATTGCAACATACCTTTGCGGTCTTGTGTTCTACCGTGACCCCATATTTCAGTTTTTTCATCATCAATAAATTCCGCAGTAATTGATACTCCCTCAATCTGACTTAAAGCCTGACTTACATACGGTTCTTGCCAAGATATACCATTATTTTGGTACTCTTCTGATGTTTCAAAGACTTCGTGTAACACAAACTTAATAGGAACATAATCAGAAACCTGTTCATTGCTTAATTCGTATATATACATTCGTTTTTCACCACCTTCTGCATTAGCATAAGTGTATGAATATGTAAAATTTCACTCGCCAATTTTACACATTCAAAAAGAGGTCATCTCAAAACAAGACAACCTCTAATTTAATAAATTATTTATTCACCTTAGCCATTTGGAGAGGGTGAATTATTTGCATTATTATTTTTTGATGTTATAGTATTTTCATTTTCCAAATTCTCAACACTCGGTCTACCAATGTCATTTTTACCTGAATTTGTGTACATAGATTGATGCGGTGGGAACAATTCATCAAAATTTTGTTCTCGCTCATATTTCATAATATCTATATAAACATCAGGCTCAATACCTACCGAAGCAATTAATGGAGTCATTGCACCACCACAATCAGCATAGAGAGATTTGCATTTATCGAAGTACTTATCTCTATTGGATGGTGTGATTGGTAATACATACATACTAACGCAATTTTCAATATCTTTAATTACATTAAAATTGATACACTTATTTAATTCTTCAATATAATCTTCAATAATAGAATATACATCACTTGCCACCAACTCAAGATTTAACAAAGCCGTTGCGTAGTTAGAACCACTTGATTTTGAGCCGCCATATAACGCTGACGGAGAAAAGCCAAAAGATTCAGCAACATCATCTTTTATCGACTTCTCATTCTTTTCATCAAATAAACTTGTATCAATAGTCAGTTTATTTATTTGAGTACCTGCCGCCAATGACAAGACAGAAGCTCTCTGCGTGTTAGGTTTCTGACTAACGGCACCTTTTAAGGCTTCGTGCTGTTTAATTTGCTGTTCCTCTGTTAATACGCTTTTTCCTGTACCGTCATTACGCATAGGAAATACTTGATATATCAAATTATTATTAATATTTGAGAGAACCCCTCTCTTTGTATCAATGAAATAATTAGCATATAAAATTTCATCTAACGAGGTTAAAGCTAAAGGAACACCCCATTTGTCTCTTAAAGTATTGTTAATAGCCGTATATATTGTTTTACGCCAATCTAATACAACCCAATTTCTGCCATTATTGCCTGTTTTATCCCAAATATTATAAGCTCTTGAAATTTCTTTTGGCATTGTAAGTAATTGTCTTTTAATTTCATTCTCGGAATAGCAATCTCTGAAATATTCTAAATTAAAAGCTATGACAGGTACACCATTATATCGTGAAACTAATTGACAATACTCATTAGGTAAAGAATATATATTTACATCATATTCAGTGTTATTTTTACTGTTAATTTCACCAATTAGTTGAATATCAACATCACTCATATACTTATTCACACCTAATGTTTTTCTTGGAGTTGCCTCAAAATAATAATAACTTGTACCACCAATACATACTTTCTTTGTATTATCCCTAATTTGTTTCTTATATCTTATTTGCTTTAAAACAGCATTGTATTTTTCCTTGTTTTTAAGAAAGCTCTTTGTGTTACTTTTACCTCTTGGAGAGTGTAATACATAACTCAAATAGTGCATTGAAGCCATTTTGTTAATGCCCGATTTAATTGCACCATTAGTGTTATATGCCCATACACCTAATTTATAAGCACTCATTGGATATTGTTGTGGTGAAGAGATAATTGTTTCTACTTGGTTTAAGGAATATCCCAAAGCCGAAGCTAAAGAATTTCTACAATCTTGGCTACCGCAAAAACCAACAAAACTATAAAATCCGTCAATAAATTCAGCCGAATTTAATTCAGTATTATTGTTCTGTGTTTCAGCAGAAGTGTTAATTTCGTTGTTTCGTTTGAACAATTTATCAAAAATTCCTATAATCTCACCACCATTCTTTAATTACACAAAGGAACATAATTGTTTACAGAAGTTCCTCCTGCCAACTCATAATCAGACTTTCTTCTCAAATGATATAAAAAATGACCTAACATAATAAAAGTATAGAAACGGTCATCGTGCATTTTGTTTTCTTTATCTTTTGGGAGTGCATATATAACATTTTTACTTGAATTATTCGTAAAACGATGAATTGAAGTAATTTCACTTTTTAAAGCATCAATGTTTAAAAGTGCATTTTCTTGCTCATCAGTAAGAGAAATATCTTTATAAATTTCTTCGTTTTCTTTGTTTTCATCATTTTCATAAATTCTTATACTGCCATTACCACTATATTCTTTAGGAAATTTTATTAAATCCATTGATAACATTTCAAGCGTTTCTTCGACCATAATGCGTTTCATTGCACGAGGGTCAATGAGTTCAACTTTATCTAAAGCGTTTGGATAAAGCTCATCATAATTTTCATACAATTTATAATCCCGGTCTATTAATCCCTTGTGTTTCTTTCCAGACTTATCTTCCCAATCTCGCAACAGGCGGTCGCCATATTGCTGACCGCCACCGCCAGCACCAGAGTCAATTAGCAATTTATAAACAAATTCATAATCAGGAGCATTACCATTATAATCAACCAACATTTGCCTGATTATTTCAATCTGTTTATTTGAATCAAGTTTATATCCGTGCTTATTACCAATATCTACCAAATTTACACAATTAACAATTCGACCATAATATCCGATTTCATCATCAAAACAAATTTCCATTACAGTAACGACACTGTTATCTATTGTTCTTGCCGGGTCAAATGCAAGAACATACATATGTTTACCTTCCCTAAACAAGACAGGAAATTCAAATATTGAATTTCTTACAACGGTTCCCATTTTGATTATTTGATTCACACCGCCATCAACAATTGGTTGATTATAATACTCTCTTAATGCCTTTATACGATTAACTTTTAATGCCGCCTCTACTTTGTCCATAGTCAACAAAGGAGTCCATTTTTGCCCCTCTATATAAACTTCTATAGCAGTTGTACAATCCATATCACAGCAGAAATAATTTCTATCTCCAGCAATCATCCGCTTTGCAAATTCCTTATAATGCTTATAGAAAATTGTTGTTGTATCATTCTGAGAAGAAGCATAAACCAACTGCGTAGGGCATTGTCTTTTTTCGATTTTAGGCGAATATGTATCTTGTGTAGATGTTTTAAAATCTGTATTCTGAGTTGCAAAGGCTTCGCAGACAGCTATCAGTTCATCGTTACAAAAAGCAGCTTCATCAAAAAATACAAGTGTTGCACGCCTACTTCTTGTGTTATCTGGCTTTGAGTTAAGTGTACAAATCTGACTGCCATTAAAAAATTCAACGGAATATCCACTTGAAAGATGAGAAAAACCTGTTTGTGACGGAGGCTTGATAACAATTTCATTCTTTACAATAGGCTTTAAACTTTTTATCGAGTTAGCTGTTTTACCTGTATTGAGAATAATCTCCTCAATCTTTGAAAATGTCTCTTTTGCCTGTCCACCAACAGACGATATAATATAAATAGACTGATTCTCATAAAGAATAGCTTTTAAAATTATAAATATTGAGCCAAGGAATGATTTGCCAAAGTTTCGACTACAGCACCAGACAGAATGACCTGCGTTCCAAGCAGATTGTAAAATATATTTTTGACTATCAAGTAGCTTAATACCTAATAAATCTTCGCAAGCAATGCAAGGGTTCTTTCTGTAAAACTCAATCATCTTGGCATCAAGTTCAGCAATTCTGCGTTTTCTCTCAGTCATAATCAGTCTGGTTTTACTCTGAATCATTTATTTCGCCCTTGTTGTTCTTTTGAATTTTCTTTAATTCAGTTAATTCAGTTTTAATTTGTTTGTTGTTTTTATTTAGTTCTTCAATTTTTTCAGTCAAATTAACAATTTCAACATTCAACAGTCTATTCTTTTCAAGTTCATCATCTAATTGCTTGTCTTTTTGAACTATTAATTCTCGCTGAATATCAAACATTTCTTTCTGGTCGCTTTCGTCAAAAAAACCATTTTTACGAATAGCTTTCATTGACTGTTCTATAGCCCATAAACTACCCTCGGATTGTAATTGCTTATAATAATTCGTTTCAGCAGCATCAAAATTTTTTTCTCTTAATTCACGCTGTAAATATGTAAAAGTGCCTTTACCAGCTTTTTTATTACTTCTATTCTTTACAGAAATTTCATTTTCTTTAGCAATTTTATCATTATTACCAACCTTGGCTGTAATAATGTCGCTAAGTGCTTTAATTTCACCTGACTCGGTTGTTGGATTAAGTGCTGCCATTTTAGCATTGCATTTCTGTATCATTTCATTATTTATAACAATCTGTAAAATCTGAGATTTTTTATAAGCATCATCTTGGGTTTCTTCATCAAGAAAATCTACAAGAGTGTTATATAAATATTTCCTGCTTTTTTCTTGAAAATCATCGGCAGGGAAAGGGTCATAGCCATAAACATCTATAACCATTTGCCTATTTTGATTTTCTTCTTTACTCCATTGCCCTGCACTTGTTTGTTCTACAACCTTAATGGTTGTTTCACCTAACTTGCCTTCGCCAACACTTGTAATAAAGGTTTTACCTCTATATTGCACATTATTCAGAAGTCTTGCATAAACGCCAGCGCTAAAAGTATCTCTATCTCTCATAACACTTTCATAAAGAACTTCATCATAATACCAATCCATAACTGAACAAATAGTTATCAAAGCCATTCTTTCAGACTTATACTTTTTGTTTGCCTGAGTGTATAAATCCTGCAAACACACAGAACATATATCACCATATCCTGAATTTCTTTGAAAGTATAAAGATTGAGATGATTTATAAAAATTGCCCTTAGCGGTTTTAAACGATTTACCACATAATCGGCAATTATATGTAATTGACAATCTTGGATTTAGAACATTTGCGTTTGCCAACTTATCACCGCCTTATCTTTGTATATAAATAAACTTAAAACAAGGAGCTTATGCGATAAGCCATCACCCCTTGTAATAGAACTATTATGTTCTTTTTTTACACTAACTACTCGAAGCAAGACTTTTAGCAACGCTATTAATAGATGATTCACTTAATTGGATGTCATACAAACATTCAATAGTCTTATTTGGAGTTGCTACTACAATGAACTGTTCCGCTGTATTTGACAGTCTCTTTTGTATAGCATAATTATCAACACCAGACATACAACCACTCTGTACGACTTTAGTATCATAAATTGATAACATAGCATTGCTATGTCTATGTCCTATTAAAATGCCGTCAGGTTTAACACCTGTCATCATTGTCAAATTCTGAACTACGCTTATTGGATTATCATATGTACCGTGAACCGCATACCATAATTTATCATATACTTTAAAACACACCATAGTGTCATCCACTGAATTTTCGGTATAAATATGCACATTTTTATAGTTCTGTAAATTTGCTTGCATATAAAACGGAACAAGAGAATCAAGTTCTTCACCTTTTAGAGAATCTTCTTTATCAGCCATAACCCTTGAATGATTACCGCTAACTGAATAAATACTAATATCCACAAACTGATTAGCAAGGTCTCTTACAAAATTAGATAAGTAAGTAGAGATTGTCTTTATTTGTCTAACTACATCTTCATTATTCTCTAATCGTAAATTGCGGTGAATAATACCACTAATCAAATCACCACCAAGAACAATAACAGCATAATCAGACTTGTGTCGTTCTTTTATTTCACATATCTTATTAAAATATTCCTTTAACCTACATATAAGTTCTTTTGTGTCATAATTATTCCAAGCGTTTTTGCAAACTACACCTGTATGAACATCACTTACAGGGATAATCAATGTTGACGAATCTTTTATACTTAAATTATTCTCTCTTGCACACACTTCATCACATATAGGTTCAACATTTTCTTGAATAATCCTTTTAACAAGGTCTGCGAAACTTTCTCGTCTTGATTCTTCTCTTTGCAATCGCCTTAGTTCATTGCGTTCATCACGAATTTTATATTTTTCATTTTCAAGTTCTCTGCGAGCCTGTTTTAATTCCTCAAGATACTTACTATCATCAGCCTGTTTTGCTTTTAATTCGTCCATTTTACCAAGCATATACTTATAGATAGCATATCCGCCAAATTCAGTATTTTGTGCTTTTCTTAAACTATCTCTATGAATTTTTAACCCCAAAACATCTACAATGTCTTGCCATTCTAAATCGTCAGGTCTTTGGTCTAACAAAATACCGATAAGCCTGATACCATAGTCTCGCCAATTTTCATTAGGCAACTGCTGATACTTTGTGTCAAGCATATCGGTTAAATTTCTTTCTATTAAACTTATTAGAATTATATCTTGTTCTCAATGTCTTATTCGCAATTCCATTTGTATCTTTAATAAGTTCAAGATATTTTCTGATTTCGGGGCAAAAATATTTATGTCTCTTTGATTTTTGAGCTACTGTTCTTCTGAGTTCAGCCATTGGATATTTTGCCCTGATTTTAAGGCTTTCTTCTTTTGTAATTGGAAATATAATCAATCACTCTTTCATATTTATATTTTGGAAAAAGAAAGTGTAAATAGGGGAGTTATTACACTCTCTTCTCCATATCCACCTTTTAGCAAAGGCTAAAAAATGGCTTAAATACTGGGTTTTTCGGGTGTCGTACCTTGAAAAATCTTAGTTTTTTGCCGTTTTTTGCAAAAAATTTAAAGAAATTACATTAATTATTCTCTTTATACTTATAAGAAAAATCATATAATCTCACAGTCTGATTATCTGCATTTGCCTTACATTCTTCAAGTTCAAACATTTTTTCTTGATTATTCCTTATTAAATCGGCAAAATCCATATTCTTATATGAGAACATAGCAGACATAATCAATGAAGAATAACTTTTATGTGTAGGTTTTTCAATTAATGAAAGAAGATAAGTTATAGTTTTATGAGAAATTTTAAGTGAATTTATGTATTCAATGCAATCTTCTTTAATGTTTTCAACTATACCAACACAATCTTTATACGAAAAAGATTCATCGTTTTCACTATCAGTGTTCTTTCGATTTCTATACATTACCCAAAATGAATTAATTTCATCTTTTGTATCTTGAATTGCCAATAAAATTCTTTCGACTTGTTCATAATACACTTGTCCTTCAATTTCATTAAGAGGCTTAAAAATTTCAGAAAAACTTAAATCTTGTTCATTGCTTTTTATACGAGAAACTTTATTTAAAGCAAGTTCTATGTAATCCATTGTAGTATGATACAATTGATAAACTTTATTATTATTTCCATATCCCTTGTATTGGTCTAAATACTTAAAAAAGAATGGTCGTATATATTTTTTATTATCATCATAAATTGCATATTTGGTTTTTAGTATATTCAACTCTTTTGTATTATTTGCAGGATTTTCTCGCTTCGCTGAGTCTCCTTGTGTTCACCAAAGAGCGTTAATCTCTGGCAGTTCTCTTACGAACTTCTTGTGCTCACACACAAGAGCAGACTATATCTTCATCCGTTCTGGAGTACACTACTGTTACTCACTTGAGTAAACTTAGTCGTTGGACTTTACCTTACGGTCTTAGCTGCTGATTAACAATTGTTTATGTACTTAGGATTTAACCATATACCATATTACTGATTTTTTCTACTTTCGTAACTTTCACACTTACGCCTATATTCCAAGGCATTATGTTGTAGTTCAGTAATCTTTATGCCGTCCCAGCAATCCAATGTATTTATTATTGTACACATTCCTGTATACCGAGACCTTCTCTCACAAAAATCTCTAAATTGCTCATAACATCTAATTGAGCAATGTCAGCATATAACTCCTGCACTATACTTGATTGAATATCATTACCTTGGTAAATTAATTCCCAAAGTTTTGAATTTAACTCTTGAGATAAATTTATAATCTCACCAATCTTATTAGTTCCTGTCTTTATATCAAGGTCGGCTTTATCTTCTGGTGTATATCTTCTTTTACACTCTGTACTTTCAACTAACTTTGTCGGTACAAGGAAATTATTATAATTCCTCATAGCAGAATCAAATAATATTTTATTATCCGTCAACAAAATTGTATCCGAGTCAAAATCACAACCAGATAATTGTTCTAACAGATTATCACCAATACTATTAACACAAACTATTTCATTGCTTAAATTGAAATATCTCTCAATATTTTTATTTATTTCATTTTTGCAACACAAGATATTTCCCATTGTAATATGTGGAGACCTACTACCTAATAAATTTGCACCGTTCTCAAACATTTTACAGTGAACCGTTCCACTTTTAATTTCACTTATTCCATTAAATTTTCCGATACAAGACTTTAACATCTCTAAAGGATTTCCAAATAAAGTTGAATAATTGCCGTGAACTAATATATGACCTTTCCTACAGTTCTTAACAAAAGCTTTAACAGTTTCATTGCGAAATTCTTTATACATTTTTGTTTTGCTAAATTTACTATTTAATCCAAGTAGGTAATATACAATATCGTTTTTAGTAACAAGACTTCTGCTTTTACTATAATCTGGCATTAAGTATTTTAAATGATACCTAAAAACCATTTCATTTGTTTTAAGCAAATTGATATATTCAAGTGTAGGCTTTAAAAACTCTTTTACTTCTTTTTCACTCATTTGTAAAGTGTTAAGTAGCTGATAATGAGTTTGTACCATCCTACCGTCAAAGTAGTGTGTGGGTTTTTCGTGTTTAACAATTCCAAACTGTGGTTCAATAGTCCATAACCAATCTTCCAATTTGCCAAATTTTAAGTATTTAATACTACTTGGAGTGGTAATTAATTTTATTTCAGACAAACTTTTTGCTTGAGTATAACCTTTTAGTTGTGATATTTCAGTGATGTTATTATCCTCAAACCATTTTTGTATATTTGTATTAAAACAAGCTGATTTAAAAAACCTTGTTCTCAAAAGTAACATACCATAATTTTTATACCGCTCTCCAAATTTACTTACATCCAACAAAGACTGTCCGTCAAAAATACTGTTTGCCATATTAACTTTTTGAGGAGATGTAGTTAAACGGCAACCTTCATTAATTTTTGTCGCCATACAATTAATTGTAAATTTACTTTTATAATCATCAATTACCAATATTTCGTTAGAATAAATGTCAACCGTGTCTATAATTGAAGAAAGTGTCAAAGCCATATATGGTTCAAGACTTGCCAAATCACAATCGCTACCGTTTTTTATATCCAAACCGCACAAACTCCACTTGTGCATTTTTTTATAAAGTTTTTCGTCTATAAACAAACACTTTCCAACTCGACTACTTCCACTACTTCTTTTAAAACGAACATATTTAATGCCGTCACACACAAATCCCTCTTTGTACAACGATTTGCGAATATCCGATACCGTGTTGAGTGTTTTAAAATTTCCCTTAACCCTATAAACTTTTAATTCGGAATCATAACAAAAATATTTTCCTAACAAATCTTGTGACAGGGGAGAGGTCACAAGATAATCAGTAGTAATATCTTTTTCTTTAAAATTTTTTGAAACAGCTTTTATTGCTATAAGTTTACCGTCTTTTATACAAACATTATCATTTAACTCAATTTCATATTTGCTATACCCAAACTTGACATACAACCCAAAACCTACATTGTTAAATTCTTTATTGCTATAATCAAAGGTCATATTAATAATATGCTTGCTGTATTTTTTTTGCCCTATGTATTCAAAAAAGCGTTTATTTCGGTAAACTTCTTTGTGAATGTCTATCATTTTTATTAAATCCAAGCTATAATCAAAAGTAGCAAGGAACTTCTTTATATTCAAATCTCCATTTCTGTCTCTTAGTGTATAACCATCCATTTGCTTGTTAATATTGTGATTGGCTACATACACATCTTTTCCGTCAAGTAACGGAATATTTACAGCCTCAATATCAGGCTTATAACAATTACCTTGATATGTTATGCTGTAACACCCCTAAAATAATATATTAAATATCACTCTCCTAATTTTATTATTACTATTTTTAAATTAACTTAGTGTAGCAGATGAGTAAAACTAAACACCACATAACATCTTCAAATAATGTACCAAATGTATCATAATACATCGGCATAACTGCATCACCTCGTATGAAGTACAAATATTCACGAACAATATTAGAAAAATTAACAATATTAAAAATATTAGTTAAATTATAATTTATGAAATGTTTTGATGGCAATTCTCCAATCATATGGCGCATAATTGAACTTATACGCCTCTGAAAAGACTTATTTTCTATGTCAACAAATAGCTCTTCTTCATTTCTTTCACAAACTTCTTTATAAGTCCTATTATTCCATAACGGAATATTAGAACTTTTAAAACTTGTAGCTGCAAACGCTTTTACTAAATCTTCTATTGATTCATCAGTAGGTAGTTTAAAGTCATAACATTTTATCTTATTAGAAAATAAAAATCTATCTTCTAACCCTTGCACATTTACTTTACTCAAAAGCTCTTTTTCATAAATAGTCTTTGCGATAGACACAATCGCTTTAAAAAGACCGATATATCTTTCGACCTCATTGTCAAAATAAAGCAAATCTTCAAACTCAAAAGTCCATTTATCATTTTCATCACATTGCACTTCAAATACATACAAATGCGTTTTGTTTAAATCATAATCTATGTACACAGTTCCTTGGTCTGTATATCCACACACAAAAGGCTTAATTGCCACTGGTGTAATCATTTTTAATCAGTCCTTTCATTTACTTTCACTCTCCTCAATAGGCTGACTCGTTATTTGTTTCATCAAGTCTCTTTTCCATCTAATTTTCTTCTCTCGCGGTACACCGTTATCACGACATCTATTTCCGCTCCATATCACGCCTCCCGCACTTCCTTCGCAGACAAAATTGCTTGCTCGTAAACTCACACCACTCTCCGATTGCAATGTGTATGTTATTATCTTTTTATAGCCCATATTTTTTGCAATTCTACAGCACGCACCGTATAGCATACTACACCCATTCTTGTATCCATCAAGTACGCAAACCCTGTTAATTTCGCACGTTTCGCCATTATCATAATATCTGCTCACAGGTCTGCCACATACAGCACAACCAATTAATTTTGCATTATCATACAACCCAACACAAAACTTACATCCTACAGTCGCATTATGATGTCTGTGATTTAAATTGATAAAGTTACTTGCTTCTCTAAATGTCACAGGCTTAATTTCCATCACTCTTCACCACCCTCAATAGCCTGATTCCAGCACATATAACAGCTAGTATACCAGTCACTTTTTTTTGTTTTTGCACAACCCGAAACAACTCCTAATTTTTTTAGACAAGTCTTTGGTACTCCGTGACTAAGCTCTGCATTCGGATAATGTTTCAAAAATTCACTCAAATAAGTCTTCTGCGGATGTTCGTCGCTCCACTTTTGCACAATTACAATTGCTTTTTCAGGATAATTCGTCTCAAGGTTCGAACATGCAATGCCTGTGCCATTATTTTTCATACCCAGAGGACAGTCTATACATTTAAGTTTGCATATTCCGTCCTTTTGCTGTCCAGTCAGTCTTTGTCTTTCAGCGAAGTAATTTTCTGTTTTAGAACAATCAATCATTTTCTTTATCCTCCTTATTTATAGTTCTTTGAGGGATAGCTTTTCGCGCTCAAAATCCACAACTTTTTTCAAATTTTCTTTTTCAAAATAAAATATTACAGGTTCTTTTATTTCTCTGATTAAGCCGTATTTCTTAGCCAATCTAAAAATAAAAACCTTTTCCAGTCTTGATAGTATTTTACCTAATTGCTCTCTAAAATCTTCAACCGACATTGTAGATTTGTAAAAATTACACATTCTGCAAGCCGGATTATAATTTTCAATGTCATTCGCACCGTTGTACCAGTACACGCTCTGAATATGGTCAACTTGCATATCCTTTAGTTCGAGTGTACAACCACAGTAAGCACAATGACCATTATATTTTTGATATACTTTAAGCCTCGTATGTTTTGATATAGATTTTCTATTACTCATTCTATATTACTCCTTTATAAATGCCCTAATACTCTGCTTTGAGAACAACGCTCTTTTAATACAGCCTTATCCTTTTTGTCTATTGCTTTTTGACAAGCTCTTTCTACCATTTTGTAATAATCATAATTGGTAGTTTCAAATTGAATTTCATATTTTCCCTTTTCGTTATCAATTTGAGCTTTATATGATGTTCCCATTTGTATCACTCCTTATCTCAACATACTTCGGCAATGAAAGTATGTGTGCTTTTTGTAAATTTTTGCCCTACACGGCTCAAAGGGCAGTCGCCACAAGCGATTCCACATATATATGTATCATCGTTCAGCTTATGTTTTTTCGTCAGCCTTAACTTTTTAGTCAAGTAATTTTCAGTTCTTGAACAATCAATCATTTTCTTTATCCTCCATTCTCTTTTCACTCACAACATCTGATATAATCTTTCCTGCACGCACTAAAGCTGTGTCTTCGCCGTAGCTGTAATATGTGTTATGTATTTTGTTATACTTAGCAATCTCAAGACATACCAAATCAAGATGATCAAGTTTTTTCCGTTTCATATCATTTCTCCTTAAATACCAAAAGAGCAGCCGCACCTGCTCTGCAGTAACATTATGCAAGTCAGTATTATATTTTATGAAGAATAATCAACGAAAGTTGTACTTTCTGATATATATAGTAAAGCCGTGCGGAGCTTACTAACTGATTAATTAAGATTTGCAATAGTGTTGCTCAAGAAGTTTTGTGCAATCTCCTTGAGCTTTTCGCCTTGCGCTGAATTTGTTTCACAAATTTTCTCAACACTGTTAATAAACTTTTTGAGATGTGATTGTAACTCGTTGAAGTAAAGAGTTGCTGTCACAAGGTCAGCATCTGCATTTTTGTCAAGCTTGATTGCTAACTGTTTTGCTTTATCAAGAGCGGCTTGTCGTTCTTTTTCAATAGATTCAAGCTTTGCTTTGTAGTCTTTCTCAAGAGTTTCTTTAACGCTTGATTTTGTTTTTTCTGTAGCTTGTTTAACGGCTTCTTCAACAGCGTTTTGTTTTTCTTTTTCAAATGACGCTTTTAAGCTGTTTATTTTGCTTTTTGCCGCTGCTTCAATTTGTGCTTGCGTTGGTTCTTGTACAGCAACCTCAACAGGCTTGCTTTCGAGTTCTTTAATTCGTTTGTGCAATAACTTGTTTTCCTCTGCGAGATTTTGTTTATCTGCTTGTAACGATTTCTGTGCGTTGTTGCTGTCGTTAAGCTCATCACCGAGAAGAGCAAGCTGTTCACCTTGCTGCTTGCTTTTTTCAACAAGTTCTTTAATTTCTTTGACCGACATACCAGCAAGGTCATTTTCTGCTATAATTTCAGCTCTGTCTACTGCACATACTTCTGTAAGTAATTGCAATTTAGTAATACCAAGCTGTGCATTTGACTGCAAAACCGTACCGCCCAGCTTTTCGTATGTGCTTATGTAGTTGTAAGCTTGTCTGCGTTTAATGCCACAAGCTTGCTCTGTGTATGTATCAAATGTTTCAAAGCCGAGCGCTTCGTATAAGTGCTTATCTCTCATTAATTTAAGATTTTCGCACAAGCTAATCATTGCATTTGCAGCCGTCTGCTCTGCTGTGATTATTTTTTGATGAGTGTTTAGTGCTGACATTGTATCTGCTGACATTTCAGTGATGTTGAAATCAGCTATACTCATTATGCTGCTGTTATCTGACATTTTTCTTTTCTCCTTTTCAACGGTTCTATTTTTTCTTTATACCATTTATCCATAAAGTCTTTAACTTCTTTTGGATACGCACAATTTCTCAATCCTCTGCATTGCTCAATTTCATAAGTTGTGGGATTAAGCTCAAGCGTAAAATATGGTTTGTCTTTTTCGCTTGTCTTGCGGATAAAAAGTATAATTGTACTGCCAACAGCAACTCTTTTTGCGTATGTTGCAACACAATGGCATAGCGTTTTGCCCTCGCTTTTTAGGTCATTGTGTCTTGACGGTGGCATAATACAATAATTTTTATCCTCATAGCTATATAAATTGCTATAAGATTCGTATTGTCGAGCAATTTGTGGAAGTTCTGCATTTTTAAGTTCTTTATCATTGATTATGCTGTACGCTAAATCATGAGCTTGCTTTAAGTTTTTAGGGAAAAGCACTTCTGAATTTGACAAGTCATATTCAAGCAAAGTAGCATTTCTAATGTAGTCTTTATAATCACTAAAAAAATGCCGTCTTGGATCCCACCAACTGTCTTTATCTTGGCTTGTGCAATTTTCGCTTTCCCACTTGCGGAAGAATTTGCAGAATTTTCGCAATGAACTACGCTGTAAAATACTAAGCATTTCTGCTGTATTACAATCAATTATTGAGCTGACTTTGAAAAATTCTTTCAGTTCTTCAAAGTCTATTTTTCTGTCTGTGCTTTGATATGCTTTGTATAGCTCAAATTCTCTGTAATTAACATTTAAAGACTTTAGAATTTTTAAATCGTCTTTTGTTATACCAAAGCTCTTAGATAACGAGCCTTTAGATAGATCATACAAGCTGGTATTGTATCTGTGTGCAATTACATCTCGTGCTAATTCAACTAAGCCGTTATTAAGCATGTTCGGCAAGCACGCAACTTTATTTACAGCGTCGTACAAATTCGCAAATCCAACAGGATTACATTGCTTTGCAATCTTGCCGTAGTCGATATGCCACTTGTTGAATCCTTTTACACGCTTAAATATCTTATTGAGTGTGCCGGGGTAGAGTTGCAAACTTGAGTTTACACTTTTAAAATAATCCTTTCGCCAGTCACCGCCTTTGTAATCTTCGTCATATGTGTATTGTTCCTGCACTCGCATTTCTTGTCCGTCAAAGTCGCAAGTTGTGCGTACAAGTTCTTTAATCCAGATGTACGGATTAATTCTGCCGCAATCGTAGTAGTATTCGATTATGAACTCACGAGCACAAAATCTTGTTCCTTTGAACGGTTGCAAATACATAATTGTTTCTCGGTCGATAAATCCACGAGAATTAGCGTATTTCTTGTACGGCTTTGCGGTGCACTTTTTGTTGCAGCTTGGGCAAGTGACTTTATCTCCGCTGCGTACCTTGTTAATAGTAACCTCGTTACCGCATACGGAACATCTTGCAGTAGTCTGCTTTTTGCCGTTGGCATCATAAAACATATATCTGCTATATGCCATTACGGTATTATCAATCCATTTATGTACCGCCTGCGGCAGTGGGCGAATTTCTGCTAATTCATAACTTATGCTGTCTTTAATTTTTTGATATTTATCTTTGAGCCTTTTTTCCCTGACTGCTTTTTGCCAAGCTATTATTTTTTTGATGCCTTTACCTTTTGCATATGATTTAGTATCTGACAAATACTCATCAATGACCTTATCAGTATCAGCGCTGAACTGATAATAGAATTGATTGCAGTAATAATCAACCGGCAAACTGCTTTCACTGACTGTGCCGTCTGATTTAACGATAAACCATTTGTCATCACCTTGCTTGTTTTTTCCGATGAACAGTCTATAGAGAAACTCCGCCGCCGGGGCAGGCTTAAACATATCAACTATAAGAGTTTTTTCACCTGTTGACTCATCAATAAAGGCATCATAAACATAATTGTATTGGTGTGTCGTATAATTGACATACTTGTCTTTATGCTGAAACTCAACTACAGCTTGCATTGCAGGTACATCCGCACGTTTTTTGTTTATTTCTAACGCTAACAGCTTTTTTCTCTGCATTTATACTCACCTCACAGTAAATCCATAAGGTTTATAAAGCCTTGTTTTTCAGACTTTGTCGGGGCAGGAGAGGTGCTGCTCATTCGCCACACTTCCGGCGGCAATTTGCTCGGTTTTGGGATTGAGTAAAAGTCGCAAATAGCGTTCATAACTTCAACAGGATTTGCGATTTTCTTGCTTGTTATTTTCATCACGAGTGCAGGCACCTGCATTTCTTCAACATTTAGGTCCTGCAACACAATTTCTGCGCTCTCCGGCTGTGCTGTAATAATGTCGATAAGCTGTTGCATTACATTCCATTCGTTAGAGTATTTTTTATAGTTCTTGCCTTGGGTTTTAATGCAGTCAACTGCATTTTCTAAAATATTCATATAAATTCACCTTTCCTCTTGATTTTTGTGCGGTGAAAACATATAATAAATACGGTAAATATTTTATATCTTTTCACTTTGCCGCCAGCTGTGCATTAGCTGGCGGCATTTTCTTTTGCGTTTAAGATGTAGTTGATTTTATGCAAGCACGCTTTGATGTTCGTTGCATTTGGATTTGCAAGTCGCTCTTTCATATCTTCTAAGATATGCGGAATTGTGTCGATAAAATCGGGATTGTATCCTGTGCTTTCGTAGTCAGCGAGTTTGTGTATACATCCGAGATATTCGGTTGGTACTTCCGTAAGCGGTACGATTCTATGATTTATATCGCATAAGCTCATTTCGCCTGCTGCTGTTTTATGTATTAGTCTGTTCATATTATCACCTTAATTTTTAACTGCATATTTGCAACAACGGAGAAACTTCTTGCAATTGTGGACTATACGCTTAAATCCTGTTGCTCTGTTGTTAAGCTGATGATTGTCAAGGCTCTCTTTAGTTTCTGCTACATAGTTTAGTATGTCTTCGAGCCTTTCTGCTGTCACTGTATCAAGTCCCTGCAATGTCATTACCTCGCCGTCCTTAATGCGGATTTGTAAGTTTTCAAGCTTCATATTCGCTCCTTATCTCTCGTATGTGTCTAATACTTCGTGACTGTCCATTTCGCTCTCCGAATAACGCAAATTTAATTGTGCATAAGCAAAATCTTCATCCCATGAGCTTGTATATCCGTGCTGATTGATATATTCCCATTCTTTATAAACTTCTTCAAAAGTACCCTGCAAAACAACTTCTGTGTTTTCATTGATGTTATCATAAATCTCAATTTCATACTCATAATCGCTATAATCGTTGCAAGTTCTTTCTCTGATTTCTTTTGTTATTTCTGTAAAGCTTTTCATATAAATACCTCCGTTAATTTTTACTTTATTATTGTTGTTAATTTGATTCTGTCAGGATCAATCAAAAGTTCATAAGGCTCAACTCCGAGAACTCCCGCTGCTCTGACGATTTCTTCCAGCTTTAAATTCTGTGGCTTGTCGTTTTTGCGTGCTGAACAGGTAGCAGGATTAATGCCAAAGAGTTTGCTGATTTTTTCTCTGTCATAACCGATACAGTTCAATCTAAAGAAAAGACATTGTGCAACTCTTGACATATATTCTTGCTCCTGTTCAGCTTTTATTGTTCTTTTTATTTTCGGCATGTAATCACCTCTTATGCTGTTTTAATGTGTTCGTGAAAATCAAAAAGCCAACTAAGGTCATATCTTTTAAAAAAGATGTTTTTAATCATTACTGCCTCAATAAGTGTAAATCCTACTTGATATACAGCTCTATTTGATGTTGTTTCACCTTCCATTTTTGCTGTAACCGTGTTAAAGTGTAAACCTAATAAATTTGCAATATCGGTTTTAGTAACACCTTCGTCTTTCATGGCTTTAATTAAATTTGGATATAGCATTTTAATACCTCCTACTTACCTTATAAGGTAGATTACGATATTATAATATACCTAATAAAGTAGATTGTCAATAGTTTTTTAAAAATTATTTACTAAAAAAGGTAAATTTTATATTGACATCTACAATATTTTGTAATATACTTGTAATCGAAAGAGGTGGTCACAATGACTGTCGAACAAAAATTACAAGATTATATTTTAGACAACTATAAGAGTATAATGCAGTTTGCGAAAGTTGCAGATTTGCCATATACTACAGTTAAAGGTATTTTTAGTAGAGGAATTTGGGGAACATCTATACAAAATGTCATTAAAATTTGTAATACTCTATCTTTAGATATAAATGCTCTTGTTAATGGAGAAATAAAAAAAGATATACATATCAATGAATTAACTACTCACGAAAAGAAACTTGTTGTTGCTTATCGTAATCATCCGGAACATCAATATACTATTGACACTATTTTACATATTGATGAAGAAGAACAATTAATCCCTACATTAAAAGCCGCACGCAGTAAGGATAACAATCAACCTATTGAAGTAGTAAATATGCCGGATCTTAGCAAATTTACTCCTGACGATTCGGATTTATAACATTTGTAAAATAAAAAAATCCTCATAGGGTACAATACCCTATGAGGTGATTAGGATTGAATTATGGATGTTATAAAAATGCTCGTAACGCTTCATGGCGCTGTTTGATTGACTATAAGATTGACAAGTTGCCCGTTAAAGTGAGTTCTATTGTGCATAAATCTGAAATTATATTGCTTAAAAATTCTAATGTTAATCTATTAAAAGATGAAGAAAGTGGAACAACTTTAATGCAAAAAGGCAAATTGTATATTGTATATTCTGATAAGCAATCAGTTCGACGATGCAGATTTACAATAGCGCACGAGCTTGGACATATTTTTCTTGGACATATGTTTCAAGCTGATGGCAACGGCTTTGTGACAACAGATGACGCCGAACACTCGGCAAATGTGTTCGCTCGTGACTTGCTCGCTCCTGCGTGCGTACTGCACGAATTGCAGATTTTAACCGCTGCGGAAATATCTCGGTTATGTAATATAAGTCTTGAAGCTGCAACATATAGATCAGAACGTATGCAAGAACTTGAAAAAAGAAATGCTTTCTATAAACATCCGCTTGAACGAAAAGTTGTAAAACAATTTCAAGAATATATTAATAAAAAGAAAAGTCAGTCACAGGTGGAGCTATGACTGACTAAAAAAGATATGAGAAGAAAGCGCACTCCTCGCTACTATTTTACATTATGTGACATATATTGTCAATGAAATGTATTTTATTAAATAAAAAGAGGAGCATAAAAAATGGGTTTATTATCTAAATTATTTGGCAAAAAGCAAGAACCGTCAAAATCAACCCCTGAAACAGGGAGATCCCACATAAAGGTTTTTAAAGTTGCAGGTGTAACATTTGATGACCGACAAAAATATCTGAAAAAGTTAAAAGCTGACAAAAAATCCGGTAAAGCTATTAATGTAAAGATGGAAGAATACGATTTCAAAGGTGAGCCGGCTATCAGAATTATTGCTAACGGATATGATGTTGGAAATCTGCATAGGGAAGATGTTGCTTTTGTAAAATCAAATCAAGAGCGTATACTTGGCATTAATGATTTTACCGTTGGAGAGCATTACGATGAGAATGAAAAAATCAGCTACAACGCAAAAGTGAAATTGATTATTGCAAATAAATCATAAAAAAACCGCCCTGCTCGACTGGTCCTCGAACAGAGCGGAGTCACCTACACAGGGTGCAGATGATACGATATAACGCAATAATATTGTATCACAATCCCTTGTGTTTTGCAACTCTTAGCACAAGGGGATTTTTGCACCCTTTTTATAAAAAAAGGAGTGTTATTATTTATGGCAGAACCGAAAAAACTTCCGTCAGGTTCTTGGCGAGTGCGTGTTTTCATTGGCAAAGACAAAGATGGGAAGAAGATGTACAAATCAATTACAGCTCCGACAAAAAAAGAAGCGAAAAAAGAAGCCGATATATTTGAGTTGTCTTTGAATTTATCTAATATTGATTATAATGACTTAACACTTGGGCAGGCATACGATAGGTATATAGAAAGTAAATCCTCGGTACTGAGTCCATCAACAATAGTAGGTTACCGTCAATGCAGGCGCAATTACTTTTCTGAACTAATGCCTTTTAAGCTCACTAAACTTACAGCAGTTATGATTCAGAACTCTGTCAATTCTCTGTCTGCTTGTCATAGTCCCAAGACTGTCAGAAATGCCCACGGACTACTTTCAGCTGTCCTTAAAACTTATTATCCCTCTTTAATTCTACATACTACACTACCGCAAAAAATTAAACCACAATATACGATACCAACTACGAAAGAAATAAATAAATTACTTGAACTTGCTAACGATAAAATTAAAGTGCCTATTATGCTTGCAAGTCAGGGTTCACTTCGCCGCTCGGAGATATGCGCATTAACAATTAATGATTTCAACGATTTCGGTGTTAATATTAACAAAGCCGTAGTAGCAGATAGTGACGGAAAGTTTGTAGTTAAAACTACAAAAACAGAAGCCGGCACTCGCTTTGTTCCGCTGCCTCCTGAGCTGATAAAAGAATGTAAGGGTTGGAAGTATTTTGGAATTTCTCCTACAACGCTTTCAAGTGCGTTCAATCATCTTGTAGCAAAAGCAAATGTACCGCATTTTAGTTTTCACAAGCTCCGTCACTATTTCGCTTCTGAATGCCACGCTCGTGGTATTCCGGACCAATATATTGCCGAAATAGGTGGCTGGCAGACTGTTGATATGTTACATCAAATCTATCAACACACTCTAAGAGATAAGACAAGCAAAATGTCAGCTCGTGTTGTAGATATTTTCAGTGATAATTTTTCAGATGACACAAAAGATGACACGAAGAAAATAAATGCTTGATTTTATCGGCTTTTTGAGTGATTTTCTAATGGGTTCAAATCCCGTTATCAGCTCCAAGGAAAAACCGCATAACCAAGCCGTTTTTTAGGGTTTGGGAGCGGTTTTTCTTTTTGCTTTAAATGAATTATAAGCCATTTTGGGGTTTATTTGGGGTTTATTGTCTTTAAAATTCATTTTCGGGGGTTTATTCCGCTGCTTTGCTCTGTGTAAAATATCGGCAGAGAATATCCTTGCTTTTGCGGTTGTTTACCCCAAAAATTAAATATTCGGATATAAAATATAGCCGTGTACTCGTTGTGTTTTGTGAGTACACGGCTTTTATTATGCGTGTTTGCGGTTTGTATTCAATAGGGTTTCAAAGGTATTTGCCGCTTGCTTTTCTGCCTCTTCCACAGCGTGCACATAGCGGTTTGTTGTCTTTAGCTGTGCGTGCCCAAGCCTTGTAGCAACATTTTTAATATTCGTTCCGTTGCTCAACAGTAGCGTTGCCGAGGTGTGGCGGAGTGCGTGGAACTTTTTATGCTCAAGTCCTGCACGCTTGAGAAATCGGGTAAACTGCAAGGTTGGAGTTGTGGGGTACATAGGTTTGCCGTCTGCCTGTATAAATATCCAATTATCGCCCTGCCAACGGTCCCCGAGTAAGAACCGCTCTTGTGTCTGTTTTGCTCTGTATTTCTTTAACAAGGCTATGCAGTACGGCGGCAGCATAATTGTGCGGTTTTTGCCTGTTTTTGTTGATTTACTCTTGATTTCTTTGTCGCCTGTCAGCTTGTAATTACTTCTGCTCACGGTTACAATGCCCGTTGTAAAGTCTATGTCAGACCATTTCAGCCCCACAAGTTCACCACGGCGGCAGCCTGTGTTTAACGCAAGATGTATTAATACTTTGAATTGCAGCGGTTCAGCCTCGAGCTTGTCGAGCATTACGCCTAATTCTTCTTGTGTGAAAATGTCGGTTGTTTGTTCCTCAACCTTTGGGAGGGTGATTCTGTCGCTGTCGGCAGGATTTACGCCTATAAGCTGCAACTTGTAAGCACTGTGCAAAACTGATTGAACCATTGTGTAATATCGGCGAACGGTTGAGGGTGTAAGTTTGCCCTCTTTACCGTCAAAATGCGTTGTGCGTTCCTCAAGAGCGTTTACAAATCGCTGTATGTGAATAGGCTTGATGTCCTTTAGTTTGAGATGTCCGAGCATTGGGATAATGCAGATGTCGAGCATATGGCAATACTTTTCATACACAACAGGGGAGAGCCGGTGCTTTGCGTTTTCAAGGTAGATAGGTACAAAGTCGGCAAGTTTCATTCTGCCGTCGGTGCCGACTGTGCCGTTATTGCATTGCTCCTCAAATAGCACAGCTTGCCGCTGCACTTCCTTTTCAATCTGCTTTGCGGTCATTTTCTCGTCGGGGGTGTAGGTCATACGCCGCCGTATCTGCTTGCCGTTTATGTCATAACCGCAGCATACGGTTATGCGGTATGCGTTGTTACGCTTTTCAATAGTTGCCATTTATTCACCGCCTTTTAAATAAATTTGTTTTGATAGTTTTATATAGTTTGTAATTTCTGAAATAAACATATTATCTAATAATTCCGTAGAATAAATTGTATTTATTCGTGCGTTATCTATCATCTCATCAGAACCCTCAAAGTGTGTGTGCAATTCTTTACCGCTATTAAGAAAATTAGTAATTTCCTTATTTGCCTCATCAAAAGAATTATATATGCGCCCTGTTGAGGTGAAAAATAATAGCTGATTTTCTTTTTCATTGCTATTATAAGAGAAGTATTTTTCAAGTAAATAAAAGATGTTTGTGTTGTACATTTCAATATCTTCCTTTAAATCGAAATGTATTTCTCTAATCAAAAAATCAAGTATTCTATTATGTTCTGGTTGGTGCAATGATAATTTGTTAAGTATATTAACTGATTTGTCGGATAGCCCGGTATAATTGCATATATACTGTAAGTCTTTGTCGGTAGTTTCTGCATTGGTTGCCCCTAAAAGGTAATCGGTTGTAACACCGTATTTTTTTGCAAGCATAACAAGGCTTTTATAATCAGGTGAACGCCGACCACATTCATAATTGGTAATTGTTACCCTGCTGCATTGCAAATATTCGGCGATTTCGTCTTGTGTATAATTGCTTTGTTTGCGTGCAGCGGCAAGCCTTTTGGCTAAAATTTCATTTTGTGACATATTTTATCCTAACTTTCTTTATGTTTCCTTTTGTTTTCAATTACTTTAAATGTAACTTTTTGTGTTGACAATTCACATTGAAACAATTACAATAAAAGTAAACAAAGTGACTTTGCTATTATAATAACCGTTTTATAAGGCAATGTCAACTAATTTACAGTGAAAGGATAAAATAAAATGAAAGCAAATAAAGACATCAGAGAATATGCATTAAAAAAAGATGTGTATATCTTTGAAATTGCCAAAGGTTTAGGTATTTTCAAAACATCAATGTCCCGTAAATTGAGCAAGGAACTTTCACAGGAGGAGAAAGAACGCATATATAAAACCATTGATGATATAGCAGAGAGCAAAACAGCTACAACGGTGTAAGAGTATGCAGCTAATAAAATCCCAACGCAGCGGCAAAATGCAGTCAAATGCACAATGCCGTACAAAAGAAAACGCCGCTTGAAGTACGCCAATACCTCAAACGGCTAAAGCCCAAAACCTAACACAAAAAAGTTTACGGCTCTAATATGATTATATCATTTTTTAGCATAGCTGTAAACAGAAAGGAAAGAAAATGCAAAAACTTGCAAGAATGCGAACACTTGACGAATGTTACAAGGAAATAAAACAAATGGACGAAAACACTGCCATTTCAAAGTATTATATCAGACAGCTTGCAATCAGTGGGAAAATTCCCGTTGTAATGTGTGGTAAAAAGCGACTAATCAATCTTGACGGGCTTATAGATTACCTTTCGGGTACATATAATGCCGCTGCCGCTAATGTTATCCCATACGGATATACCAATCGTAAAGAACAATAAAAAGAATAAAACCGAATAAAGAAAAAGCCTCACCTAATAACCACATTAGACGAGGTCAAGCAGATTTTTCCGCTACAATCTTTAACACTTTTATTGTATCATTTTGCAGCGGAAAAGTCAAGAAAAATGCGGTATTTGTGCCGCTTTTTCGGGCTTGTATTCGGTATTAACAAGTCAACCTAAAGCAATGCTATTATACCGAAAGGCTAAAAAATGAAATCACGAGAAAAAAGAATAATATCGGGCAGCTATTTAGAGTTAGAATACTTCCCGATAACAGAACACGGGCACCGGCACGATAATAAGCGTAGGCTTACCAAAAAAGAGCAACAGAATCTAAACGAGAAAAACGCTGTAAAAAAATTAATAAGGCTTATTAATACTAATTTTGTAGCAGGTGATATATTAATTCACCCGACTTACAGGACTGATGAAATGCCAAACACCGAAAAGGAAGTTATAAAAGACATTCAAAATTATTTTAGATGTATTAAAGCATACAGAAAAAAGCACGGTTTGCCACCGGTAAAATACATTTATGTAGTTGAGTGTAAAAACGGGCGTTGGCATTGGCACGGAATAATGTCAGCTATTGACAGAGATGTAGCGGAAAAACTATGGAAACACGGAGATTATACAAACGCTGACCGCTTTCAGCCAACAGAGCAGGAGGGCGGCGAGGCGTTCGCAAGATACATCTCTAAAAAGCCTATGGGGAAAAGGCGTTGGAACAGTTCTACTAATTTAAAAAATCCGACAGTAAAAACAAAGGACGGGCAGCATACACGCAGAGGGATAGCACGCATAGCAACGCAGCGGATAAACGATAGAGCGTATTGGGAGCGTAAGTATAAAGGCTACCGCTTTGTATCTGCAACGCCTGTATATAACGATTATAACGGGTGGTGGTATATTTATGTCAAAATGTATAAAAGTAAGCTATCACAACCGTTATGATGAGGAAATAAATATATTATGTCCGCATATAAAAGAAATTAAAACTTGCAAAATAGTTTGTAAAAGTAGATTTTCTGATTTTGTAATATTAGAATTTAACTCCAATAAAAAACGAGATGAATATATATATAACTTCTGTTCTTGTAATTGTTGGCAAGGCTGTAAGATGTCAATTTTAAATAATGGTGGTTCGTAACAAATTTTAAAAGTAAATTTTCTTCCTATTTTTGCAAGATGAAAAAACAATGATATATTTATGCAATATGAAAACTTGCTTGACAATAAAAATAAGCAGCGGCAATACAATAAAGCCGCTGCATTAAAGATTATAATATTTTTGCAAACTTCTGTATAATTTGCAGTAAATCAAATTGTAATTCTTCTAAATCCTGCAAGTTGTCTGCTGTAAGTCCGTTTGTAAGAATATCATCGTTTACCTTTGCCAAAAGGAATAAAGTCATTTGATTTTCTTTAGTTAGTAGTGCAGTTTGTTTCATACGCTCACCGCTTTTATGACTTCCATTGTATTTTTTACCATTGCCATATAAATGCCCCTTTACATTTTATATGCTGTGTTTTTATACATCAGCTTTATAAATTTCAGAATTGCCACTAAAGCCTTGTGATTCTTAATAGCTTGTGTGTACTCTCTAATTTCATTTCTAATTACAATATCTGATTTCATTTTCAAGCCTCCGTTTATTTGTTTTCAGTTTTAAGATAAACAAAACATATGTAATCAAAAATCTTTTTAAGTTTCTTTTCGCTTTTGATTTTCGAAAGCATTTCGTCAATCATTTTCCTGTAATCACTCTTCATTGCGTAAGCCTCTTTTCATAAATTATATTGAAAGTGATAATCTCAAGCCCTGCACCATATCGGCATAAAAACCGCCTGTAATTGCCTGTAAGCGTGCATTTACGGTTGTGATATTATCAATTATGCCGCTTAATAAACACGCCACAGCAGCGGAAATATAGCCCATTTTGTACGGCTTGCCGCTGCCTACGCTTGCATATACTGCAATTGCGTTGCGATCGTACTGATTATCGCTTTCCCTGTTCAGAATAAAGCTGACCGTTTCGGGGTTGTATCTGCTTAAATGTTCTATTGCCTCTTGTCTGCGTTCTTTGGTAACGCCTGCAACCTTTACGCTTGCCTTGCCCTTTGCAAGTTTCCACCCATTCTAAAAGCCTGTGAAAGTGTATAGCCACCCTTGCGGAGATTGTTTGCTACCTTGCAGATGATTGAACGGTTTAACATTTCGCATTCCCCTTTCCTTATCCTGTGACTATATTATACTACAATGTTTAAGTGTATTCAATTGGTAAAATGTACAATGTTTAAGTGTAATAATTGTGCATAATTGTACTTGTTAAGTGTAAAGGATTATGCTATAATAGTATCTGTAAAGGAACGGTGGCGGCTGTTTCAGCTCCCTTGTGAAAGGGGGTGAGTGTCTTAATGACTGATGTAATTTTATTACTTACATTCGCTGTTGTCTTAACGGCAGTAAATGAAATCATAAAGAACATAAAAAAGAAATAACCGCCCTGTACGGCAATACAAGACGGTTATTGTTTCAATAATTTAGTTTTGCAAGCGGAACAGCTAAAGCCGTTCCTTTTCACCTTTATTATACATCAACAACAGGTCGGTTGTCAATAGATTAGGCGGTGAAAATATGGCAGAAAATAAAAACAGTAGGGCAAGAATTGAGGCTAATAACAGGTATAATGCTAAAGCCTATGACCGCATTAATATTGCCGTTCCTAAAGGGCAAAAAGACATAATAAAAGCCCACGCAGAAAAGAACGGCGAAAGCGTGAACGGCTTTGTTAATCGTGCTATTGATGAAACTATGCAAAGAGAAACGGAGAGCGGCACATAAATGATTGTGAAATATTCAAAGGCTGCATTAAAATTTCTTGCAAAGGCTGACAAGCCGACAATTACAAGAATCAGAGCAGCTGTTCAAGGATTAACACACACGCCGCCCGAGGGTGACATAAAAGTTATGCAGGGCTTTTCTGACGGCAGGCAAAGGCTTAGAGTAGGAAAGTACCGAGTAATTTACAGATACGGTCTTGATAATCAAATCGAAATCGTATATATTATTGACATAGGTTCTCGTGGCGACATATACAAATAAGAGGTGATTTTTATGTCTGAAAAAGCAGTACAAATCGCAGAAATGCTCGATATGCTCCCCGAAAGCGACCAACAGTTAGCGTATGAACTTGTAAAAAAGCTCGTGCTTGCGTGGGATCCTGATTTTACAAAGGTTACCGAACAGGAACGCAAGGACATTGAAAACGCCGAGCAAAGCGGCTTTGTAGATGAAAACGCTATTGATTGGGATAATCTTTCAAATTACGAATAAATAACAAAGCATAACACAAGGGCAAGTCTTGAAATACAGGCTTGCCCTTTCTGTTTGTTTTGTGCAGCGGAATAACACCAATCCCCCCCATAAAAAATTGAAATGTTCGCAGCCGCAGGACCGAGGGGCGTAGTTAGATTTTTTGCGTGCTTCGTGTATGACCCCCCTCCCTATTTTTTATCCGCTGCATAATATAAAATATCTCTGCGCGGAGCAGATGTCAGTACATAAAAATAAATTGTTCTAAATCTATTTTACGCAGCGGAAAAGTTGGGGGTTATTTGGGGTTTATTTGGGGTTTAATTTAACGAATAAACCCCAAAAATCACGAAACACTACAAAAACACAACCACCGAAAAACCGCATAAAATAGCCGTTTATTAAAGATTGCAAAAAGTGGCAAAAAGTGATAAAACGGTTTGGTAAGGACGAGGTCACGGGTTCAAATCCCGTTATCAGCTCCAAGGAAAAGATATTATCCGAATTTGTGGGTAATATCTTTTTTGATTAAAGATGAAATTGTAAAACGGGATTTGAAAGCCCGTAAAGAAAACACTCCGGTGGACTGTTTTTAGGGCGTAGAGTTGAAGAAAATATGACTGTGAACAAGCAGCAGTAGGCGAGGCAAAGAGTTTGAATAATTACAATCACCCGTTATCAGCTCCAAGGAAAAGATATTATCCGAATTTGTGGGTAATATCTTTT